>JAABUS010000191.1_pt1 | contig 152781 bp, 81 predicted proteins | sample 5560161 | NCBI WGS metagenome assembly JAABUS01 (sample SAMN10711885, study PRJNA513376) | rock metagenome | isolation source: Antarctica rocks | place: Antarctica: Victoria Land, Trio Nunatak nord | collected 2016-01-04
GCGGGAGGCTTTTGGAAAGAGGATTGCTAACATGGGGGGGGGTTTAGTTGCCGGATGATGTGATTCAGCATATTGAGGATGCGGGAGGGAGGTACTTTCCGTGAGTCGTTGAGGTTTGGACGAGGGGATAGGTTGGATGTGCTGACTTTGGGGGTAGGAGAGATGGGACTGTTCAGGATGATGATGCGTAGGGTTGGGGGATTTGGGAAGGGTCAGGGGGTTTTCACAGTCCGACGACATACTTACAGTGTCGGGGTTTTGATGGCGTTGAATGGTAAGAAGCGGATACCCTGTTGGTTCCTCGATTTGAGGCAAGGCGACTGCGTGCAGAGTAACTGCTTTTGTAAGCCATAGTATAGTGGTCACTGAATGTAGCATGCGATCAGAGGAAGTACGTCTTTGTTTGTTGACCACATCTTCTCTGGTATCCGAGCCTCAATGGCAGGTATCCAGTTACCGGCCATTTGTTGGCGTTAGGAATTCTGTGCTATAATTACAGACAGAGCGGACTTTCAGAACGATTTTTGCAATGGAAACATTTCCATGGCCTTCTGAGCGACTGAGCTTGATTATGAAGTGTTTAGCGCGAATGGTGTCCGGAACTCCCAGTCTGTATACCGGAAAAAAGTTATTAGAGCTGTCTTCGTCGAAATTAGGTACTTGCTATGATCATGTGCAAACAGTCCGGGATTAGGCGTCAAAGCAGGAACGGAAGGCAGAACGATGGTCGTTGTGTTGTACATGATTCGTAAGGAATCGTAAGGAAATGGCTCATGGGTACGTGATACTGCGTAGGTGTGTCGTGGACGCTTCGAAATGCTGGACTGCTACCGCCTCGTAGATACCGTACGTACGTGCCTCGTATCGTGATTTTCGTATGTAGAAATCGAAGACTTTATATCCGCCCAATGCGCTGTATGCCTAGACTGCTGAATGCTGTTGGTAAGGAGTTTGGTAGGCTTCTGCCTCGGGATGTGGTGATGGTTGTAAAGGCTGCTCTGACTGAGGGGATGGTTGCACTGGCTGCTCTGACAGCGGTGATGGTTGTGATTGCTGCTCAATTGGATGTTGTGGCTGGGCAGAAGCGCCGCCTTCTATCGTACCTGGCCCTACTGGTTCTGCATGCTCACGCAAACCAGCTAGTAAATTTGCTTCCGGAAGTCCGTGTGTGATGTTCTCCTCCTCTGGCACCCTTGAACCAGGCTGTATCTGACTCGGCCCACCCAAGGCACTCGCAGCATTCGCAAAGGCCTCGAGACTCTCTCTGGGTTCTTTCGGGGCTTTTGGTTTTCGAGCACGCTTCTTCGACGACGAGCCGGCTGGCGTATCCTCTGCAGAAAAGCCCCCGAGCGCTGCTGATTCACCCTCCTCGCCCGGGGGGAAGGCCATGGCTGTAGTTGCTGAGCCTTCCAAGCTTGGTTTTGCTTTGGGCTTTTTGGGCCTCGGAATGTACACTTCTCCGCGCTCTGCAGCTTCAGCTCTCCGCAACTCCGACTCTGCCTTGCTGGGCCTTCCGCGCTTCTTCCCAAGCTTGGATCCGGGGCTCTGAGCTATGGATGGTTGCGCAAGCGGTGTACCCGGATCGTTGACCGTTGCGAAACTAGAGAATCCTCCTGCAGCTGCGTGCGCCGGTGTTGACGGAGCGACACCCTGAGCACGCTTCTTAAGAGTCGCTGGCGCTGAGCTGGATTCATCTGGTCGAGTTGTAGCGGCATAGGCCCTTGGGTTCCGCAGGAGAAGTCGATCAAAGGCTCTCTGACAAGATGAAACAGAGCGACCTAAGTACCAATACTGTTAGCCTGTGAAGCAAAAAGTACCTCTAGCATCTCGCTGTCCACCACCATTGCCTGATCGCCGGATTGCCTGTATGTCGTAGTGTTCTGGGTCAAGGGGGGCGCACCATTTGGCAAGGCTATCTCGTTCCATTGCGGCTGGATGCCTAGTTGTCGAATACACTCGAGCAGGTAGATCGGGGGCACAGCACGGTCCTTGAGGATTTCCGCAAGGAAATAGCGCTATGTACAACCAATAGTCAGCATTGGCAGAAGCCTCGTCCATTTTTTACAATCTGCGAAAGAGTGCTCAAGCCCCCAAGACTCATGTGAGTTGTGAAGCCAGGCATCGGCGTACCTCTTCGCGGTCGTCAAAAGGCTGCTCAGAAGTCGCCATCAATTGGAAACGAGCATATAATCTGTTCAGGCTTGACTATGCAATGACTGTGGAAACGAGGTAGCCGCATCAGACCAACCAATGTCTAGGGCTACCGGCACCTCGACGGAAAGACAGCCTAGGGTCCTGAGACGGCAAGGACGCGCAGGATGCAGGTTTGGAAGAAATGTGATTATTAATAAACGATTCTAGGAGGAAGGAAAATGTGAAGAAGGGTGAAGGCGGATTTGAACGGGGGTTGCAAAGAGCGTGTGGAGGCAGCAAACGAAGGACGAATAGACGGATCAAGACGGCATTATAAAGGGAGGAAAGATGGTATGCGCGAAAGGAGAATTAAGTGTAGGAGACGGAAGTAGACGCGGTGGTGGAAGAGACGCTGCACTGACTTTATGCAGGCATGCAAGTCTGCAGATGGTGCGGAGCCGTTGAATCTTCAGTCGACACTCATTTAACGTCCTTTGGCTCTCAGCATTCGCCTGCCGACACCCCTTCTCACCACCTTCACCCCCATACAGCAGTGATCCTCCGAAAGCCTTCCTTGGACGGGACATTCAGCTGAGAACACTGCAGCTTGAAGGGGGCAAGTCTCCATGGTCCAAGGAACCATGATTTTCGCACTTTGATATTCGGCTCAGCCCCGGCCGTCCATTGGCCATCGGACACGGGCGCTGTGTCGAATCAGAGGCCAGATGTCCGTCTTGGAAGCGTGGCAGTGTGCAATCTGCTTCGCGACTCGGCGTCCCGGTACTTCGATTGCATCGCATCTGGGTAGAGCAGGGTCCATCAACACTGTCAATACATCCAGGCTGCCGCGCTGCATGCACAGACGGACGACAATCAGCACGAATGCGAATGCGAATGCGAATGCGACAGGAACTTGTCTTCGAGGCCAGACTATATATACTGCCTCCTGCTACTTCACCGTCTTCCCGGCGACCACTCAAAGCAAGACACATCACCGACCCCGTGCGACTGCTGTCAAGTCCTTCGCTTAGGCTGTGGCCTATTGCGGACTGACAATAATGACTCGACATGATTGCTCAGATGATCGCCCTATTGATGCAGATCTACGAAGACGATCAAGTGCTCTACAGTTGTGCGACCAGCGTCTTCGTGGACGACGGGAATGGTGGGCTCGGTCACTTAAGGATGGAGGATTTCTATCCATCGATTGGGAAGACCCTTCGTGGATCAGGCACGCCGAGGTATGTTTGCGTGCAATCGATGGTTTCGAGCTTCACTGTGTGCTCCGCTGGGCACCGACGGCATGGTTGGACCACCAGCGGTATCTAAGCTCTTCTGTCCACAGCGTCTTCTGCCATTTTACAGCAAGCCCGTTCCTGCTTGACTGCTTCTCACATTGTTCTTGCGGTTGTAAATTACGGTAGAGATAGTGAAATCATTCCAGAGCCTTGGAGGCTCGGCGGTAAATACCGTCCGGAGCAAGTCCTCTGTTCACACTTTACACAATTCATGCTCAACAACGAAGCTTCAGCGGCACCACTGCTTCCACACAACACTCTGATATCTTCATCACTGCACATTGAAGCTGCCCTCCCGCCAGGTCTGGTGAAATATTACTCATGATCGCGACCGGTCAGCGCTCCTGCCTCCGACCTTCCTCCCAACATCTGCATTCCGTCGACTCAAGCTTCATGATACTTTCCACTCCCTCGCCGGACCAGCATTCTCGGACCGGGCGTATAGCTCCTCACTCAAACCCCCAAGACCTAACCAATTGCCTTTGCCACGATATTACGTGCTCATATTTCACGACTTCTCGAATGTCATTGATACGATACAGTAAGACACAAGAGACGGACACTGCGTAGAGACCGAAGTACTTCGAGGAGGCCAGTCTCCCTACTTGCAAAAATAAGCTGTATGTCTTGCAAGGGACACATCGATCGCTAAACTTATTTTCCGTGTTGATCCCCCCGAGCCCACACCTCCGCCGGGGGCCTACCACCCACCATGCCCACTGGCAGAGATCGCTCGACTAGGCTCAAGGCTTTGGAGGATGACGTTGAAGAGCTGGACTTGAAGACCGGCCACATATCAGAGACGAATAGAAATAGTGGTAGACGGTTCAGTGGCACTATGGAGGAAGCTACGATCAGAGCCAACTCACCCCGGAGTATGTCCTCGAAGTCAGCCCAGCGCTCACCGGCTGGGCTACAAAAGACTTCACAATCACCAATAGCTTCAGAAATGTCTAGATCTGAACACGAGGAAGTCGTCGGTGGTGAGATCACAGTAAAATTAGAGCCGGGGCAGCCACCCAAGCTTGCACGAAGCTCGTCACAAAAGATCTGGACAAAGCCATCACAACTTTTCAATGACTATCCTAGCAGAACTGAAGAGGCTCAGAGCAAGTTCGATGTCATACCAGCGTGTATTTATGGCTCTAAGTATATGGGCTCCACTGAGCATGGCATGGATTGTGACTGCACCGAGGAGTGGGGTAAGCTTGCATATATCCTCACTCTACTATATACATGTTCATTTGCTCACAAACGATGCAGACAGCTCAACGAAAACCAACGCAGCATGCGGCGAGGACTCGGATTGCATCAATCGTGCGACAAAGATCGAGTGTACTGGGGATTGTGGGTGCGGCCCCGAGTGCCAAAACCAACGCTTCCAGCAACGCCAGTATGCCAATGTCACAGTCATCCAGACAGAAAAGAAAGGATACGGCTTACGTGCAGATACTAACCTGAGACCTCACGACTTCATTTTTGAATATATTGGAGAAGTCATCAACGAAGCCAACTTTCGCAGGCGCACCATCCAGTACAACGATGAGGGAATCAAGCACTTCTACTTCATGTCCCTTACGAAGAATGAATTCGTTGATGCTACCAAGAAAGGTAATATGGGTCGCTTTTGCAATCACTCGTGCAACCCCAACTGCTATGTTGACAAATGGGTGGTGGGCGACAAACTGCGGATGGGCATCTTTGCCGAGCGCAACATCAAGGCAGGCGAGGAGCTGGTTTTCAACTACAACGTCGACAGATATGGTGCTGATCCACAACCATGCTACTGTGGGGAGCCCAATTGCACGGGATACATTGGTGGTAAGACTCAGACTGAGCGGGCCACCCAGCTCTCTCTTGTTACGATTGAGGCCCTGGGCATTGACGATGGAAACGGTTGGGATACGGCGGTCGCCAAGAGGCCGCGGAAGAAGAAAGCCGGCGAAGACGATGAAGAGTACGTCAACAATGTCCAGCCAAAATCGTTGGATGTGGATGGTGTCACCAAGGTCATGGCCACCTTGATGCAATGCAAAGAAAAATGGATAGCAGTCAAGGTACTCGGCCGCATACAACGATGCGACGACGAGAAAGTGCGCAATCGTGTCGTCCGAATGCACGGCTATAGGATCTTGAGTTCCACTCTTTCTCTGTGGAAAGATGACTTCAATGTCGCACAACAGGTTCTGGATATCATTGAGAAGCTCCCACGCCTTACGCGGAACAAGATAAGTGATTCTGGGATAGAAAGCACGGTTGAGAGTTTGAAAGATTGCGGAAATGGGCGAATAAAAATGCAGGTCGCGGCCCTATTGGAAGAATGGAGCACGCTTGAGGTAGCATATCGAATACCTCGTAAGAAGAGAGAGATGAACGACACCGCCACCCCTGAGAAACTTGATCGATATTCTCGCCGCGATTCGGCGCCTAGAGAGCGAAGAGGTCGCTCTAGGTCACGTTCAAAATCTCGGACTCGCTCTCGTTCACGCTCAATCGATGCTCCTCGGGGCCCTGCGGCTCCCAGTGGTCCGCGTAGTGGTTTTCCTCAGCGAAATCCTGGTTTCTTCGGTGGACCAAGACCGCCACCACGACCTCGACCTTTCCTGCCGCCTTTGCCGGCTGGCTGGCACTCTGCTTTATCCAATGGCACTCCTTACTATTATACGGCTACTGGCGAGACGACATGGACAAGACCTACAATGGCAGCCGCCCCACCTCCACCTCCTCCAAAACCGACGTCTGCCAACCCAGCATTAGACGCCATCATAAAGGAGATAGAGGAGTCTAAGGAGAGGGAGAGGAAAGAAAAGGCTTCTGCTTCTGCGACTCCTCAAGCCCCTACAGGCGAGCCGAGCAGCGAGAGAAGGAAGGAGGGCAAGGACAAATGGCGATCATACAGCGAGGAAAAACAGAAGAAACTCTACGAGAACACAGTACGTCCCAGGAAACTTGTTTACTCCCCCAAACCACTAATTAGGATGCAGCTGTTTCCTCACATCAAGTATGTCGTCGACAAATACAAGCATAAGCTGCCAAGGGACGATCTGAAGAAATTTGCAAAGCAGGTATGTCGTTGATATGATCTTGATCGACTTCACCAAGCTAATCTTCTACGCGTATGCAAGGTGGCTAAAAAACTGGTGGAATCGGACTACAAAAACCACCGTGTCCAAGACCCCTCTCGAATTACCTCCAAACAGGAAGGTCAGGTCAAGAAATACGTCAAAGACTTCTTTGACAAAGTAGTGGCCCAGAAAAGAGCACATGATAAGAAGAGAGAAGAGCGCCGGGCTGAGCGGGAGAAGGAAGAGGGCAAAGTAGCAGAATCTCTGACATTGGCAACAGCAACGGAGGAGAAAAATGAAGATCTGAGCGATGGAGAGCCGGGCATGGATCTTTCGGATGACGAAGGTGGTGACAAGTCGAAGCAAGACTCTGCAACTCCAATCACACCGGCGGACTCACTGATGAATGGTAATGGAGGGCTTAAAAGAAAGAGAGATCCCGAGAAGGGCGATCATAGTCTAGAGGCCGCAGAAGAAGGAGCTACACCCACCAAGCGTCCAAGGTCAGAGACTCCCCCTCCGCCACCGCCGCCACCGCCACCCCCCGCGGCTGATATGCATGTTGGCGCACACGATTGCTCAGAGCAAGCCATCTCGGACTCAACGATGGATGTTGACGCATTTGGCGGCCATGATTTGACGAACAGGGCCAACGGCTGCGGCCCTCCTTACGACCAAGATTCCATGTCTGAATCTCCTACGACCCACAACGACCCGCCATCTCGTCCATCGCTCGTTGACGGCGTCCCAATGGAAGCTCTTGAAGTAACGGCGAGTGATACGGGAGATCTGACGCTTGACTCACCCGACAGTAATCCATTGAATCAAGGGTTGGCGCTTGAGAGCGAGCGAGATGGAGGCTTTGCGTCGAAGCATTTTCAAGGCGTTCAAGGAATTAAGGTGCATCAAGGGAGCTGAGATACCCCAAACATGGTCTATGTATCTATGATCTCCAGCATGCTAGGGGTTGGAAAAGGCGTTGGCCCGTCGTGTGCCCAAGTAGTCCGGGCACCGGCCGCAGAGATCTACTTGCTTGTGGGTCCTTGCATATGGAGGAGTGAATATCAATTCTGAGGACGACATGGAAGTAGAGACTGGAATTGACTCCTTATTATTAGAGACTAAAGTACTACTCGGGGAGCGTCTTATGAAGCCTCTTCAACGGTCGTGGCGTTAGAGAAAGCAGTATGACGTCGGCTTGGCATCGTTTTCCGCCGCCCCTCATTTGCTTTGCCGGGTGCGCCGACTTCTTTTCGCCCATTGGCATTCCTCTTCTCAACGTCCTACGCCCTCGTCGGCTTGCAGGGAATCTTCCTACCCCTCTCGACACTTCAGCAGTCAACGACTCGTGAACCTCCACTCCGGAAGCACCGAGGATCGACCCCGCATCCACTCTCTGCTCCCACACGAACCCCGCAGACTGGTAGCCCTCCTAGGGGCATAGCATAGGAAGATACCTACAATCATGGCATTCATTTTCCGCAATACCTCTCGGCTTCGCCCCCTCACCTGCCTCAGCGGCCCCCGCTCTCTCGCCGTCCGCCAAGTCACGACGACCGCAAGACCCGCGGCCAATGTCGCAGCAGCGATGAAGCCACAGGCAAACAGTGCTGATGAAGCCTTCTTTCCTAGCGAGCCGTCGGGGCCACGACTCAGGACGTCCATACCAGGCCCGGAGAGCAAGAAGGCAATCGAGCACCTGGACAAGACATTCGACATCCGGAGCCTGAACATGATGGCCAATTACCAAAACAGCTTCGGCAATTACATTGCAGACCCGGATGGAAACGTACTTCTTGATGTCTACGCTCAGATTGCTTCAATACCAGTCGGGTACAGCAACCCTTCACTTCTGGCCGCAGCAACGTCTCCGGAAATGGCTAGTGCCATGATCAATCGGCCTGCCCTGGGCAACTTCCCTCAACACGACTGGGCTAACATCCTCGAGACTGGTATACTGAAAGTTGCCCCCAAAGGTCTTGACCAAGTCTTCACGGCTATGGCTGGCTCTGACGCCAACGAAACCGCCTATAAAGCTGCCTTTATGTGGAAGCGTCGACAAGAGCGCGGTGGGCCTCAGGTCGAATTCACCGCCGAGGAAACTGATTCAGCAATGCGCAACCAGGCTCCTGGTTCGCCTCACATGTCAATTCTATCCTTCAAATCCGCCTTCCACGGCCGTCTCTTCGCCTCCCTTTCGACTACCCGCAGCAAGCCCATCCACAAGCTGGACATCCCTGCCTTCGATTGGCCACAGGCATCATTCCCACACATCAAATACCCTCTCTCCGAACACGCGAAAGAGAACTCCGAAGAAGAAGCTCGATGCCTCGCAGAAACGGAAGAGTTGATCAAGACCTTCCACAACCCAGTTGCCGCCGTCGTCGTAGAGCCCATCCAATCCGAAGGCGGCGACAATCACGCCTCCCCTGCCTTCTTCCGCGGTCTCCGCGAGATCACAAAACGCAATAACGTCATGCTCATCGTCGACGAAGTGCAAACCGGCGTCGGCGCCACCGGCAAATTCTGGGCCCACGATCACTGGGACCTGGCCGAACCGCCCGACATGGTGACGTTCAGCAAGAAAGCCCAAACTGCAGGCTACTACTTCGGCAACGAGGATCTGCGCCCCAATAAGCCCTACCGCCAGTTCAACACCTGGATGGGCGACCCCGCCCGCGCGATCCTGTTCGGGGCTATCATTAAAGAGATTGAGCGCCTAAATCTAGTCGAAAATACGGCGAGGACTGGGGACTACCTGTATGATGGGCTGGAGAGGCTGGCGCAGCAGTATCCCGATCAAATAATGAACCTGAGAGGGAAGGGACAAGGAACTTTCCTGGCGTTTGATAGTCCGAAGAGGGATGAGTTCTTGAAAAAGGCCAAAGGGGAGGGGATCTTGATTGGTGGGAGTGGGCAGAGTGCGGTGAGGCTGAGGCCGATGCTGATTTTCCAGAAGCATCATGGTAAGTCTGGGCACTACGATCTTATGGTCACGGCATGCTAATGGCTGATTCCGCAGCCGATATCTTGCTCGAGGCTACGGAGAAGGTGGTTCAGTCGTTGTAAGATATGACGGGATTGGCAGTGATGTTACCAGCGATTGTTTTCCGGGCGAGCAATGATACGATGATCTCACGGCAGGCGAATGGCCCTTTCGGGCTGATCTCCAAAAGCCGAACAGGTGGTTTTGCACGAGGTTCCGGAGCAGTGACCTGCTCGGTGCGAGCATATTGGTTAACGAGCAAATTAGATTACCTTGCCTCTCTACCGGTGAAAACGTGCTTCCACTGAAACACCTAAGAGCATGTTTTTGGATCTGTGAAAAGGAACTTCTTTGTAAATAGTTAAGCGCCATGTCACAATGGCTCCAGACCACCAACTCGTAAAGTATGCAAGCCGCTAAATGGCAAAACCATGAACTCAGGACCCCAACCTCGATGATCCCCAACGCCATGCTCAACCCTCGTCGTCCCTCATATCCCCTGCACCTTCCTATACGCCGGCGGCCTCAGCGTCCTCCGCAACAACTTCGCACTATAGACCGGCACCAAGCTGATCGCGCAAATCGCCAGCACCCTCCACACGAACCCCCAACTCCACACATACGCCAAGTCAAGATACCCACCCAGGAACGGCACGGAGCCGATATACACAGCCATCGTGCCCGCGAGGCTGGCGACCATGATCCAGTGCCAGGTGACGACCTCACAGGCAACCATAATGAGTTCGTTGATGACGAGCACGGTGTAGGAGATAGAGACCATCCTCGGGGAATCGACGGAGCGGGCGAGGATCTGGGAGAGGCCTTGGATGACGACGCCCTGGTAGAGGGAGATGAGCACCCAGACGAAGAAGGTGCGGTAGCTGAGCGACGTGCCGGGCGTGAGCTCCTTGTAGAGCTCCGGGTAGAGGTTCGCGAGCCCTTCGTCGACGTCCTTGTCCAGGACGAGGCTGAACACGGGGGCCATGGTGTACACGGTGGCGTAGCCCACGAGCAGCCAGTCGCGGTACAGCGCGTGCGGCTCGAAGTGCGTGGCGATGCTGTAGACGGTCTGGCAGACGCTGATGACGAGGCCGCGGTGCATGACGAACTGGGCGAGCTTCGCAGACCGCTTGTAGCTGTTGCGGCCGTGCCAGACGAGGAGCTTCGTCAGGTGGTGGAAGGAGGTGATGCTGAAGTCGGCGGCGAGGGAGGCTTGGCGGCCTTCCTTGCCGACGATGCCGACGCCGATGTCGGCGGCTTGGATCATGGAGACGTCGTTGCCGCCGTCGCCGATGCAGGCGACGCGTTTTTGGGTGTATGCGCGGATGAGGGTTGCGATATCGGCTTTTTGAGTGGGGGAGCAGCGGCAGGCGATAACGGCGGGGAGTTGGACGGCGAGGGAGATGAAGGCGTCGCGGTGGTGGGTCAGGAAGTGAGAGAGGGAGGTGCCGTCGATGAGGAGGGCGGTGGAGGAGGGTTTGGAGGTGAGGAGACTGAGGGCGTCGAGGGCGGCGGTGGGGTTGCGCGAGGGGGGGAGATTGGTAATGGTGTGGATGTGTTGGGTGCGGGAGACGAGTCTGGCGGAGATGGCGACGCAGCGGGCGGTTTCGACTTTGTCGCCGGTGAGCATCCAGATCTTGATGCCAGCGTTGCGGAGGAGCTCGAGAGAGGGCTTGACGTCTTTTTGGAGTTTGTCTTCGACGCCGGTGACACCTAGGAGTTCGAGATTGTGTTCTAAATGCTGCTTGACAACGCGTGCCATGTTGGTGTCTCGCTCGTTCAGCGACATTGAGGCTTGCTTATAGCGGGTTGAGAAGTCGCGGTACTGATCCGCAGATAGCTTTCTCCGACCCACCACAAGCGTTCGTAATCCTTCTCGGGCCATGTTGGCTGTTTCTTCGTCCAGCCAGTCATTAGCAGCGACGATGGAGGCCATCACCGTGTCTGCGCCTTTCTGATAGAACCAGATCTCCCCAATTTTATCGGTAACAGATAGGGTCGATTCTTCTCCCTGCATGAATTGAAGAATGATCCCCATTCGTTTGCCTTCCGAAGTGAATGGAAAGACATCGAGAATGCGTACGCGAACAACCACACGAGCTGTATCAACCGACTGTAGCGTGATGCTCTGCCTGTCTCGATGCAAGAGCCGCAATCCTACTGCTTCGGTCCATCTCACGATAGCAATCTCGTCAGGAGAAGACGCCTGGTAAGTAGTGAAGCTATGCCCGTTGTCTTCTTCATTGGTAGGGGTAACATTATGGCAGAGAGCAAGCGCCATCACAAGGTCTCGTACCCGGAAGCCGATCTCTCGTCGAGTCCTTGTCGTTGAGGCTGTAGATGAAGTAATGTATGAATAAGAAGGCGTCACAAGTGACACAGCTTCGGTGCCATCCTGAGAAGCAGCTGAGAAGCCCTGCTTCACGTACGCTGTAACCTCTTCCATCGCTTCGTTGGCATATGAAACGGTCCCAACATGTATTTTCTTGAGCTCCATTTCTGAAGGCTGTCAGTGTTCAATCACCAAACCATGCCTTGTCTGCTTACCGTTCTGCGTTAGAGTACCAGTTTTATCAGTCAGAAGATATTCTATGCGACCTAGTTCTTCCGGGATGGTGCTCGTCCTAACTACCGTATCCGGAATGTCCTGATCCCGCTCGATGAACCATGCATAGACGGTCTTGCCCATGTCAAGGTTTACGCGGAGGCTGATCGGGATGATGGTGGAAAAGAGGATCAGGAACCGCATGATCGCTACGTACCATTTCTGACCTCCTCGTTTTTCGAAGCCTTCCAGCGCGACGAGGACGAAGGAGAGAGTCAGGGTAAGGGCGCACAATATCTTTGTCAGGTTGTTTATCTCTCGCTCGAGAAGGCCCGTCTTGGACCGAGACTGTGATGTGGACATAGCTTGCCTTGTTTGCGCTCCAGTGTAGACAACTACTGCCAAGATAGTGGCATTTGATGCCAGAACGGTGTTGGCCCATGCTGTATTGTCGATGGTCAAGGGTGCGCTTTTCAAGGAGCTGGCTCGCTGAGATCTGCCTCGATCGCTATTGTGCAAACCAGATGAATTTACTGAACGTGGTGTATACTCCACAGTCCCAACGAACTCATTAACCTTCTTGTCAGGTTTCCCAGCAAAGATCCTGAGTCTTGTATAATTACGTGGATCGAGGGACTGTGTGAGAGGGGATGCCAAGCGCAATTTCCAATCCGTTTCGCCATCTAGCTGGTCGGTCCGTATGAAGGCTTCTCCAACGTCGACAGTGTCTGAGACCCTACTCAGCTTTTCTTCGGTTGCAAGGCTGGTCGGAGCGATGGCAGTGTCTGCTGCTGCTGCTCCCGCTTCCGAACCAGTCAAATTTTGGTCCAGAGCTTCAAAAGCATTGCCGGGGTCAATGGGGGTGAGTTGAGGTATACTAGGAGCAGCGACCGAATCATTGGTATAGCTTTTCAGGATTACCAAATCTGCCGGTACTCTCTGGTCTTTGCCCATGCGCAGTACATCCCCAACTTTTAGGTCTCGGGATTTGATTGAAATCTCGTCCACCTCAATGTTGCGGTCGTATTCAGTCGGGCCTACGGCGTCTTCTTCTTCTATTATAGCATCCAAACGGTTCCTTGGAGGTGAAGACCGACCGCTAGCAAATCTCTTCGACCGAGTGCTTCTCTTACCTTTCTTTCTAGGAGGTGCGTGCGACGTATCTCGTAATCTGAGAACGGTATACTCTTCCTTGTTCGCCTCGTTATCCCTGCGGCGCCGGGCTATGTCGTCGGATGCTTCCTTGCCCAGTGTAATAGCCAGAACAAACGCCAAAGGTGCAGTATAAGTTGAAAGATAGCCAATGCGCAAAGGGGGTATAATCTGAGATAATGCGACGAGTAGGAAATACATGTTGAAGAAGAAAGAAAACTCGTTGTACAGCGTTCGTGGCAGGAAGCTCCATGGCGTGTATTTCGCATTTGAGACAGCATTTGGCGGAAACCGTGGGGTGGGAGATTGACCTATCGTGAAATTCCGTGACGATCCCTGGCTCTGGTGCTTGGAGACTGTATCCTGTGTAGACTGCGCTTGACCACCGGATGAGAAATTAGGGAGATTGAAGCGTGAACATAATCGGCCTTCCTTCCCCCGTACATTCTGCTTTCCTGACTTGGATTCCGAGTTGTGGCCTAATAGAGGTGCATCATCCTCTACGCTGCCAGCAGAGCCTCTCGGATTTGGCTCGTCTTGCAAAAGCCCCGATGAGCTCTCATCCCCACTGTCACGTCCCACATCGCCAGGTTCAACTTTGTTGTCCGGCTTGTTCAGCCCCCTTCTCACAGCCCGGAGGTCCCTCAACGGTATCTGCCTCCGAACCGGCCCAAGTCCGCTGTACTTGTTCTCATAGCCCCGTGATCGCCCGAGCGCGGTGACCGGATCTAGCTCCTGCAAGTCGATATCAATGTCAGAGTCCGAGTCCTCCTCAGGTGAGTCCGGTGTATTCGTTTGATGATGGGTATGGGGCTCCGACATTGTGTCATTGATGCTGTTGTCTGGCTTCTTGGGCTTGACGACTACCGTGGCACCTGTTGCCTTGGGGCGAACTAAGCGTTACTGAGTACTTTGAGTCAATATCCTGAAAGGGGGTTCGACGATCTCTCTGGTGGGGGTGGTTGACAAGTAAGCCGTGCGAATAAAGACTGCGAGCAATGGCGGTCGTTCGAAAAGGCTTGGCGTTCAGCCCTACTGCGGCGAGATAGATGCCCGTCACCATTATCGACTCGACTAAGACCTCTGGATGCCCCATAAGTTGCTGAGCGCGCAAAGGTCCGTCGTGGATTCATTAGTGCTCGTTCAGTGTTTTCTGAGATGTTCTGGTATACAAAGCTCGAAGTTCGAGCTTCAGAAGGTCAGTCCGGGCTTTCGCCGCAACGCTCGAAGGGGCGCCCGTATACTCAAAATTCTCTCCTTCATCATGCGTAGAACTATTCTAATCATGCACTAGCTTCGTTAGAGACTTAGCTTTAGAGACCGACAATGGATTCTGCCATATTAGAGCGACCCAGTCAAGATGTCAGACTTGGCGACTGGCATCCAGCTCAGAGACCAGATACGCATCAGACCCCTGATCAAGAGGACAGGCCCAGCGAAGGATCAGAACGACCTCCTACGCCAAAAGGAAAGCCTTCAACGAGGTCCCTATCTTCGGACTTCTTACCACACCTTGATCCAAGCAAACAACCGCTGGATGCCGCTCAGTCGCCTTTCGAATCGAAAGGGAGCCGAGCTCACGATCCCATGCACTATGACTCGCATGATGAAAGAAACATTGTTGTCGACGATTTCGCCTTTTCTGCCAGGAAGGGGGGTGGGACCAACTTTTCGTCGCAGCGTCAGTCCCTTGTACAAGGGCAGGATGACGGTGTGAATGATACTGCGCAACATGAGCAGAACCTGGGACGAGGCCCCGAAGCTATACCGACCGTCTCGGCGATTGGAATGGACCAACAAACCTCGACGTTGGAAGGGCCCCAATCAAAAGACGCTCCAACCGGCCTGGCCTGGGATACGAAGGTTTCCGTCGAATCGGCCTTGGATGCAGCGCTTGAAAGCGATGATTTCGCAATGCTCGGCACTCTCCATCGAACGAACTCTTTCCCCGATGTGGCCCCAGCTCAGACTTCCGATCCGATATCGCATGCGTTGCCTCACTCACAGGCTGAAGACATAATGGAAGAGTACGAGGAGAACATTGGCACAATGCCCAGACATTACACTGCTGTCGTTGCCTCTGAGGACTCATCTGATAATGCGCTTGGTGACCCGTTTAACGCCTCTCAAGATATCGACAGGGATGGATTGTTCATCCAAAAAGCGAACATACAAGGCGGGAATATATCTACGCCTCCCGACGAGGAAGCGAGATATGAGGAAGGTCTGCCACTGGTGCCTCCCGAATCTCAGAGATCCGAACAAGCTCAAGGCAAGAAGGGAGTTTTAGAGGCAATGGCCAATACCCCAACTGCTGCAGAGACCAGAGAAGATGATTTTTTCGCCAAATGCGCAAGGCCTTCTACAGACGACGAATCGTTCCGGCCGCAGCCACTTGATCGTAAAACCACAAGTCAAGTTCTCGATTCAATGCACTACGCGCCCCACCACGAAACGCATGATGATTTTGACACCATCCAAGACAGGCTATCGCCCTCAAATTTGACTGGTGGCGGAGTTGCAGTATCTTCAGGGAATCTTCCTTCCCAGGTACTTGGTGCACAACAGACGGACAATACAAACAACGAGGCTAAAACCCAAGATCTGGCAGCCATGTGGCAAGCGGCATTAGACGACGACGAGCTACTTGACGAAGACCCTTCCGTCTTGTTCGAAGACGATGAAGAGGGTTTTCTCGAAGACGAGATCGGCATGTTTGGGGCGCACTCTCCTTCACTTCAATCTATTGACAGCCCTGATGGCCGTATGCAAGCACTTACGAGCGCTGTCACCCAATTGGACCGTCGTGAACCACCCACACAGAACAGATACGCACCCAGTAACCCACAAACAAAACCTTCCCAGGCCTACGGTACCCAGCAGTTTCTCAATAGGCCGAATCAGACACTACCGCCGACAGTCAACGGCTTGAGCAGCTCGGTTTCTGCCCCCACAGGTTTCGAAGGACTCTCACGGCAGCAGCCAACCTACGGGAATCTGTCATCATCCTCGAGGCCGCAAATGCCGAATTCCGCACAGAGCTTCGCTGATAAATCGAAAGGGGGCTACACCTCTCCTTACGATCTCCCGATGGATGTGGCACGACCAAAGAAAAGGAACTATACCCAGCAAGTGCGACCTGGCTTTAATCCTTCGACAGCCATCAACCGACCACCTGCACCACCTAGAAGTAGCAGTATGTTCAATAGTGGTAGCCCCATTGTCGAAGCGCCTCCACCACTGCCAAGTATGCCCAGTGCAGCCAAACCTATGGCAGCAGCTAATGTACCAGCCTCTATCCCCAAACCGTCAAGCAGCGCTGGAGGCTTCTTTGAAGAGCTGCCTTCTGTGAAGCCCCGCCCGTCAAATCACTCTATGAGGCGTTCTCCACAGGTCAAGCCAATGAATAGTCTACCTCATATGCCACCGCAGCGACAATTCGATCCACAAGCGGCCCCTCACGAAAGTACGTCTTCTAGCATCACAACTCGGGAGCAGACCTACGGACTTATACCGCCCGAGCGGGCAAGTCTTTACGACAACGTGCCTCAACATGCAGCTAGTGGGTCAGCCGTGCCGGCTGTCACTTCGAGATACTCTCCAGCCCCTGTGTCGCAAAATCATGTGCCGCCTCCACGAACGCGCTACGCGGTATCTCCATCTGGCGGTCCACGAGCGCCTCCTCCACAAGCTCGCCCCTTCCAGCCCCGAACATCCAGCCCATTGGCGCAAGGCGGGGCCAAGGCTCAGCAGCATCAACAAGCGGCCTCCATGGATGTACGGCAGCTCGTCGGAGCCTCCGACCCTGATGAGTTCGCATCGATACTGCCAGATAGACCCCATAACAGCCAAGCTTCTCCGTCTACAATCGCTGGTCGTCATGCACCTCTGAGTAGTTCTTCGACCTCATCCTATGCAATCAATACCCCCGAATCCGACCAATTGCCTTCAACAAGTTCGTCGTCCAGCAGTCACCCTCAAGGACAGCAGGTCCTGGATAGTCGAGTTGAATTTACACCTCCACGCAGATCTCAGACCCAGTCACCCGGCGCAGTAAGATCTCGACCTTCTTTGCCCACGATTCCAAAAGACGTATATCAGCGGCCTGCTTCGGTGAATGACTGGGCGGTACAGAAGCAGACTGTCCCCAACATGGCGAACGTGTACCAAACATCTGGGCGGCCTAGAAGCTCCTCGAAAAGCATCGAATACATAAAGCCTACAGACGGTCGAGAGAACGATGCTCTTGAACGCTGGAAAGGATGCCCGATCTTCAAATTCGGTTTTGGTGGCACAATAGCCACGACGTTTCCAAAGCAGATACCAAGGTACGCTTCAGGACGCAACAAACCTTTGATGAAGTGTAGTCCCGGTGAATTTAAATTACAATCAGCCAAGGCCATGGGCCTCGATGACAATATCAAGGATTTTCCCGGTCCGTTGAGATCTAAGAACAAGAAAAAGGAAGTCCTCGAATGGCTTCTACGTCGAATAGGCCAACTTGAGAAGATGAATACGGAGACTCCTCAGATAACTGAATTGCCGGATCCCCGGAAGAGAGTAGAGGAGAAGATAGTCCTTTTCAAAATAGTCCGAGTTCTTGTTGAGTTCGACGGCGTCATAGAAGGGAAGCCTCCAGCCGAGAAGGAAGTCAGACTCATCCTATCACCATCGATTGCTGAAGAATCTACCGATGATCTTCCTCCCAGATCTAATGCACACCTTCTGGGCATTTCCAGAGCAAGCATTTCCAGCAGCAATCCTGATCCAACCTCTCCACAGGACCTGGAAGTTCTGCGCAAGATTCTGCTTCAGGGGGAACGGGAGAAAGCTGTTTGGCAAGCTTTGGATCGGCGGATGTGGGCACATGCTATGCTCATATCGTCCACCATGGACAAACGGATCTGGAAACAGGTGCTCCAGGAGTTTGTTCGACAGGAAGTCAAATCATTCGGTGAAAATACAGAATCGCTAGCCGCCTTATATCAGATATTTGCTGGCAACTGGGAGGAGAGTGTCGATGAGCTAGTCCCGCCCTCTGCTCGTGCTGGTCTCCAATTTGTCAGTAAAGCCGCGGGCGCTGAACCTACTCGCAACGCTCTCGACGGCCTTGACAGGTGGCGCGAGACTCTCACGTTGGCTTTGAGCAATCGAAGTCAGGGCGATAGCGAAGCTTTAGTAGCTCTAGGCCGGCTACTATCGGGCTATGGAAGGGTCAAAGCGGCTCATACGTGCTTCATTTTCGCTAGAAATCCGGGCCTCTTTGGTGGAGCCGACGATCCTTCAGTCATGGTCGCATTACTTGGGTCCGATCACCTGCAGCACCCTTTGGACTTCAGTCGGGATACTGACAGCATCCTACTCACGGAGATTTACGAATTCGCAAGTACCGTCCTGAGTTCTTCTGCCTCGGTCACTGTAACGCCCCATCTGCAAGCTTACAAACTGCACCATGCTATGCTACTGGCTGAGTACGGCTACCGGTCTGAAGCACAGCATTACTGTGACTCTATCGCAAGCGCTCTCAAATCAACGACGAAAAGATCGCCGTACTACCATGACTTACTTTTCACAGCTCTGGACGATTTAATCAGTAGATTACGGCAAGCGCCAATGGACACTTCGTCATCGTGGATGTCTAAGCCAAGCTTGGATAAAGTCTCGGGGTCCTTCTTTTCGAGGGTCAATCAATTCATAGCAGGCGATGATAGCGATGCGGATTCCGCTGTTTCTGGCAAAGGAACCAACCTTGCAGCTGGACCATTTGCAGGCATCTCTGGAGACACGCCTAACATGAGCCGGTCTTCATCTCCAACCGATCTTTATGGCTCTCACCTTTCCGCACCGCCTTCCTTCGCAGCAACAGCCGCAGGATCACGGTATGCCCCAAGCGGCCAATATGCTTCTCAGGGGCAATATACCTCCCGATCATCCCTCGATAATAACGGGCGGCCATCACAGGAGTACGGACGACTCTCGCAGCATGATGGCCTCAAACCAACTTCTCTACATCCACAACCATCTCAGAACCTCTCGCGACCCAGCTCATCGGGTAATGTATACCAGCAGCCACCGCAACTGAAGTCCAGACCATCATACCAGCCCCAAGGACATCCTCCAGAAAGCGAAGGATACTTACCGACTCCGCCATCACAACCAGAGTACATGCCTGAAGCTACGCCAGATGAGCCGTCAATGTCCCTTTACGGTCAAGAACCATACCGACCAACTCCGCCTCCAGAGCCAGAGCCCTCGCAAAGTCCTTACGGACAATATCCTCCAGCAGCAGAAGTACCGCAGCTCAGTCATGCATCATCTACGCCAAGCCAACAGCCACAACAGTCAAGGAACGGATTCTCAACAACTTCCTCTTACCCCACCCCCGCTTCAAATTACGAGTTTCCCACGCCTGACGTTGACTCTACACCCTCTGGCTATGAGCCTCCATATAACAGCGGCTATCAACCTCCATCTTATGCTCCGGATACCCAGCCTACCCAAGCGTATGACGAACCGACTGCACAAGAGAAGCCAAAAAAGAAGACGTTCTTCGAAGACGACGATGATGGCTTCGTCGCTCGTGCAGCCGCAGTCTTGAAGCAAGAGAAGGCCCAAAAAGATCGCGAAGCCGATGAAGGTTTCCGGAAGGCTGCTGAAGCTGATGGTGAGTCCACTCCGCTACACCTTCCCCATCAACTCACTAACCAAACCATAGCGCAGAAAGGCGAGCTCAGATCCAAGAAGTCAGGCTGGCTCGGCGGCTGGTTCGGCGGCGCCAAGAAAGACGATCTCTCGGCCCCAAACGCCCCCAACGGCCCCATCAAAGCGAAACTTGGGGAGCAGAGCAGCTTCTACTACGACAAGGAATTGGGAAAGTGGGTGAACAAGAAGGCAGGCGAAGCTCCAGCCGCGGCCGAACCACCGCGATTACCACCCCCAAAGGGTCCACCCTCGAGAGCCGTAAGTGCAGCTGGAGCGCCGCCGATGCGGAGAGACACCGATACGCCACCTGTGCCTCCACTGCCTAGCACAGCGACACCGCCGATCAGCGTGACTGGTCCGCCTGCCGCGGGGCTCACGGCTTCGCCAAGCCTGAACGCATTCGGTCCAGCGTCGAGGACGGCTTCGCCTTTACCAATGGGCGAACAACCCGCTCAGGGAGCAGGACTGGGTTTGGTGGCCGCAGGCTTGGGGCCTCCTTCTGCTCCGCCGTCGAGGCCGTCAACGAGTATGAGTAATGCGAGCAGTATCGATGACTTGATCGGGCAGCCGCAAGCGAGGAAGGGGGGGACTATCAAGAAGGGGAAGAAAGGGAGAGGGTATGTGGATGTCATGGCGAAATAAATGTACCGGGATTTGCTCATATGTGTTTGTTGGGCGTTCCTGGAGATGGAGGTAATGGCATAGGGTTCTTGGGCGTCGCTGACAGGTAATCATGTTACTGGGCGGTAGTTGTGTTTTTGGGAGGAGTCGTATTCTTGTAATATACTGGATTCCTGGTGCAGGCCCAATGTAGACCTGTGTTCGGCTGCAAGGGATTTCATCAAGGTAGAAGGATCACGGTTGGTTGTATTGGGCTGTTCGCTAGATAGCTAGCACATGCTTCACCTTCAACGTATGTTAATTTGTATGTAGAAGGTATGAGTGTCACAAAGCCGACGTCATATCTCTCGGATGGGAGTACAAACGCATTCAGTTGCATCTATCCCATACGGTGGCATGGAGCAGCTGTCAATGGTTCATCGAATTTGGGTGCTGCCCAATGTCTTCTCTGGACCCTCCTGTGGGATGCTTTGATCGAGCATTTTAATCTAGATGCTTTGACGGTTCACAGTCTCAGCTATAGGTCTCCATCGGTGGCTATGCCCATCGTAGAGCCGTCAATGCGTTTCTCCAGGTTGTGCCCAGGAATGATGCACCATTCGTTGCCACTGTACGGGACATCGAACATCTGCCAACAAATCTGACCAAGAACGGTTAGCGGTTCACAAAGAGTGAATATATGGGTGACCTAACCGAACAGAATGAGCCAAGGAATTCCGAATATGCTAAAGCTTTGCTAAGTGATTACAAGAGAAATAGCTTGAATAAAATGTTGCTTCCTGCAGTGATAGAAAGAGCCCACTATGGCCAAAGCATGTCGAGAAAGGGGTATCACAAAACTGCCGGCCTACTAGAAAAGCTCAAATGGAATGACCGAAGAACCAACCGGTAACAGACACGGAGGACAAGAACATTAGTCGCCCGTGAGATCGACAACTTCGATGCTGCCAGATCTCCGAGAACGCTTCCGGGCGCTGCCCACGTCAGTTTCTGCCCGCTCGCGCTTGACCTTGATCGCGTCCGACGTCTCAGGTTTGACACTGGGAGCGCGCTCCAGCAGCGTAAGGCGCGCCTAGCAAGTCACATCAGTGTCATCCAATGGGGGTGTTACCGTGAAGATGCACTTACTCGCAGGTTTTGGATCTCTGTTTGTCGGACTTTGCGGTCACCTGTACTCCCCAGGGCGACCACTTCGTCATCCACATCCTCGGAATCTGGTGACGGGGTCCTCGGGATGCAGCCGAGCATCTGGAGCGTGCCTGCGCGAAGGTTAGTTTGGATCCATGAAGCTGCATCATTCCCGGAACTTACCCCTGGATCTATAGAGGAATGTGGTGGTATACTTCTTGCCCAGATATCCCGGAATCGGTATAGCAGGTGCAGCTTCGTTGGGTTTTGCGCAGGGACGCTGGTCCACACAGCTATGTTCCAGTCAGCTCTTGAAATAGCGACTGGGCCTAAGTACTTTACGCCACGGAATTAGAAATCGCTTTGCCTTTCAACATCTTTTCGGACACCTCCGCTACACTCTGGTAGCCGTCGCCCAGGCTTTCTGTCCCCCGTTGCCGGGGTTGGAGAATAACCCTCTGGACTGCCACTTTGATGCTGCCAAGATCGTCAAGACGTTTGATGTCTACATTGGTATCTGTGTATTCTTCTGGACAAGACATTAGCAGTAGTCTCCGTTCAATGATCGAGATAACGTACTTGCTTCTAGAGCTCCGAAGCTTAAGAAACCCACTTTCCATTGCTGCGAGGACTGGCACCATCTTGGCACCGTGTCAAATTTGACTAGATAACGCCCTGCTCCATTTGTCGGTGGCGAGGCTCTGGAGATACTCTGGCACCAAGCCGACCTGGCTCCGTCGTACACAACGGAGATGCGTACGGTGTTACTTTGATCCCATGCAAAGCTGCTATTCAAGGTCACGTGCAGTTCGAACTTCGCACCTGTAGTAGCTTCGATGTAACGGATGACTTCGTTAGGGTCGCCATCACCGTCCATCTCCGGGTCGTCATACATCGGTAGAGCATCCTTGCCCGAAAGCACTGCAATGCTCAACCCGCGATAGTGCGCCATGGTACAGAGTGGTTGGAACAGCTACAGAAGTGGGAGAGCAGTTCACTGGGAGTCAATGCAGCTATGTGGAAAGCTTCTGCTCGGCCGTGGAAGCATGAACATTGGCTGGGAGGGGATAGTAGGCAGAATTTCCAGCCGCGTCAAGCGCGTTTTCTTATCTAAAACACGACAACACGTGATCTTTATATGGAAATCGTAAGGTATAATAAAAGGCGAGATTTGTAGCTGGGTTAACACCCACTCGAAAATTGACCGTGATATATAGGACTGTGTCTATGGCTGTCTAGTGGCTAGGCTTAGGTACATCTATCATTGCAATTGTGCGGGGATGAAAGTGTCAATGGTTCACTCAAAGCACTTGATTACGTTTCGGCTGAATGCCAGCCGAAGATAATTGTGGGTAACTCTGCAAAAAGGAGCTCCGGAATATTGGTAGCTGTGGCAATTGTGCTTTCTGCCACGGAGCGCCACGAACTCCAATGATCCCTGCTTCAGGAGCATGGATTCTTACACGACAACTTCTCATTTCGGAAATTAATCTTGGAGCATCGGGTATGAACTCAGAATATGTACAGCTTATGTATTCCCTTGACCAATGATTCTGAAGACGGACAGCAAACGCAAGCTGGGTATCGTAAAAAGGCCAGGAGTACAGAACATGCCGACTTGGGCAACGGACGGGGCTCCGTGGCCTGCAGAAAAATGAACAGAGAGTGAAAGCCTGGAGGCGGCTAGTCCACTGTAAGATCGATAACCTGAGCAGGGCCTTCTTTGCGGGGCCTTTTCCGCGAGCCATCGTGGTCGGCACCGCGCTCGCGCTTTATGCTCTTCTCTGGGCCGTGGGCTTCGACTTTGACGTTCGTGCGACGCTCTATTGAGGCGAGACGGGCCTGTATAGCCAGTAAGTTTATGATGAGGACTGACACTGTGAGTAGAATGTATTACCTTCAGCCTCTCGATTTTTTGTCGAGTACCCTCAGCCTCGTCTACAGAACTTCCTCTTTCCGGAGAAGGTGTTCTTGAAATGCAGCCAAACATTTGGAGTGTGCCTAATTTAGTTCTAGAAGAGTGATCCACATCAAGGCCCTCAACTTACGTCTAGAGCGGTACATGATATTGACCAATAATGGTTGACCTAGTCTGCCGCTGATGGGCATGACCTCCTTGCGATATGTCGGTGGCCGACATTTCGAGGATCCAATTAGTCTAGAGGAGGATCGGTTAGCGTAGTATTAAGGATAACTCACGTCTCAGCGTACTCCACCGAGTGAGATATTGCTCTTCCCTTTAGTGCCTTTTCCGGTATGTTGTCTATGCGTTGTTGAGGGCTCTTTCCTGGCTGATAGGGTGCTTTATAGGATCCTGTGTCCCTGATCCGTTGCACTTTCACTGAGATCGTACCAAGGTCTTGAAGTTCTTTCGGCGAAGGCCCGCACACCGCTTCCGCTGTGGAGATATTCAGCGATGTCTCGACTGGATGAGCGACGTTCGAATACTGACTGGTATTGAGCTGGCCAAATGCGGTGCTGCCGTGTCGCCATCTGCCTAAATCCGTATTGTAGCTTTTAATCTTACTGAATGTTGCAATTCTGCCATGGCCAGTTGCGTTCGACAATAGACATTGGTAATGTCGCTGAATTTCGCCATCATATTTTACGCCAACACGAACAGCATCACATGGGCCGCGAACAAAATCTTTCTCCAGTGTTACGCGCAGTTCGAAGGTAGCCCCTGTAACCGCTTCAACATAGAGTGCAGGTACCATAGTATCCTCCCTCTCTTCCGCCTCAGGATCTGCATATAGGTTCAAGGATTGATTGTTCGATATGACCTCGATCCTGACGCCAGGAATGAGCGTCCTTGGGGACATCGTGAGGAACCGCACTGTCGCGCAAGCAAAACCGCGTCAGCAAGATTTTCATTGGATCAGAGGCACCAATTGACTTACGTTTATCGTTGTGACGCGTTCTTCGGCTGTTTGAGCCTACGTCGCAGCGTGGGCCACGGAACGGTTGAGAAGAGCATGGAAGAAGGTGATGAAAATCATTCTTGGCGCGACCATTGCGCCTGAGCACGTGACCGGCCTGCAAACGAATCTTCGGCAATTAATGTACATTGCGCTTGCCGAAATGTAGGGGACCTTCGATTCGTCTCCCATACCCAAGTGGCAGCTATAATAATCTTGAACACCCAACAAGCCGACGCAATCACGTATTGACGGTAGTGCCCGTGGACACGCGACTAGCAATGTACATCAATCGACTATAAAATGCTACAATTCTAATATGCCTCTCCTGCACGATAATTTCTTTCGATAAAGAGTTCTCGCATGTACGTTTATCGTCTATTATCGCCTGCCTTGGTTGAAAGATCGCCTACACGTCAATGCGTGATTGCGTAGGTCAGCTGGGTATCTGACATGATTCAAGCTACCGTTTGGGTATGGAAGACTATTACTGATGAATTTCCTCCGTTTCCGTCTGTTGTACCTCGTACTCTGTAAGTTAGTCCCGTTTAATACACCACTTATATACCTTAGATGGCTAGCTTTTCCACCAATCTATGAGCTGTCACAGCTCGATCAACTCATCCTATATTCATCAACTTATTTCTTTACCAGGAACAAAAGTAAGATTTCTCGCAAAACAGAATAATTGATTGGAGTCGAAACGTAGTCTATGTACGTCTGGGAGAAGTCTCCACTGCAAGTACAACGCATCCGACGTCCAAACCCAGGGTATCGTCGTGCGTGGTACAGAGACCACCTTCCGACGCCGAAACCTCCATTTTACCCACCTCCATGTTCCGTGGACGTCAACCACCCCAAAGATTGAAGAGAAAACAACTTTTAGAGCATCCTGGTTCCATGCCGAAGACTTTGCCGTAATCGCCCATTCGCGTAGTTCCAGAAGCTACCCATTAATTCCACCTTGTGAAGTCAGCACTGTACAAGAATTGGTCCTGTTCCACAAGACCAGCCATCGCCAGATTTCCCTTCCACTCGTCGCCATTGACATAAGAAGGTGCACCTCCACGGTCAGACGGCGTTCCCATCCCAGGGTATGAGACGTTCGCCGAGGTTCCCGTGTTCGCGTAACGCTGTCTCATTCTCATGATCTCTTTCAGCCGATTGCGCCAGCTCGAAACGTTCTGGCCACCGTCCCGGTTCGACCACACTAGGCTGAAGACAGAAGCGTTAAGGGCCAACTGCCTCACAAAGCCTGGAAGGACCGTTGCGGATACGATCTTGGGTGTAGCCGCAGGCGAGATTGGCGGAAAAGACGGTGAACAAACAGTTTGTACAGTGAAGAAGAGAGTGTCCTCCAGGTTCATAAGGTCGATGTTGCCAAGTTGCCCCGAATCGTCCACTTCACTGGGCTCCTGTAGCAGGACCGGACGATGTCGGACCGCGATTTCTGGAGTTACAACAATGTTTACATGGTTGAATTGGGAAGAAAAGGTGTCGAAGCTGAAAGGTGACCCAGAGTCATTGTATATGATATTGACGTAATCGTTTCCAATGTGTCGTTTTTTGCTGATGCAATGCGGATCGTCGGCCTTGTTAGTAGGCATCATGGTAGTTACATGGAAGACGATTTCCGAGACTCTATCTCGCCAAGCGTAGGTGTGGGTCCCATCCATATCGTTTACACGATCTAGACCTTGAGTATTGAAGGCAGCATCTTGGAGTCGGACCCTGGCACCTAGACCAGCCAAGAAATCATCGTATGCTTTGGTACCATATGTATTGGCAAGAATATCTGACTCCGTGCTTTGACCTTCAGATATGTATATCAATCCCGCTTTGTGACCATCAACGGTGTCATTTCGATCGAAGCTGTTTATGGCTCGCTTAACCGTGTCATCCTCCGGTAGCAGAATGGGCTGCAAAGGCATGGGCACGGGGGCAATGGTGAATCCAAGCTGAAGTAGCACGTGCTGTGGAAAAACCTTCATAGTCACATCCGCTCCACCACCGGTCAGGGTGCGAGGCATTGGTACATGGTGGGGCGGCAACTGCGCCGTATATTGTTGGTACATGGCATGGGTCGTTCCTGAGGCCTGCCTCTTAGTGATATGGGTAAGACCTGACGCTTGTACAGTCTCTAGGGTTATTATGCTCATCCCATATAGCCAGGTCTCTTTAGAGATCGGGCCGTTCGCGTCTGTGAAATCCTCGTTCGCTTTGGTTTCTCCAAGATCATTGTACACTGTTCGATGGATCATATCAAGCGTGACTTGACTCTGTTCTTCCATATATTCCTTCCCTTGCTCATCTTTCCAGGTGAGGTTCTTCACTATCCAGCCCACATGCTTGCATCGTTCCCGTAGGTCGATAGCTAGAAACCAATACGTCATCACGTGATATGCCAGGGTGAGAACGTACTCTGGGAGATCTTTCTGAGCTTCATCAACTTGGCTGCCATCCGAAGCGGCAACGGACCTGCTAGAAAAGCCACTCAGACGAGCGGGAGTGGAGCCAGACTTCGCAAGGTTATTCTTGTGTTCCCTCTCTCTCTGCTCCCTAAAGTGATGGATGTAGCTGATGCAGATGCCGAATATCGTCCGTAGGAAATCTTGGCCGTCCGGCCCAGCGATCTGGTACGCTTCGGGAAGACGGACCAACCCAGCAAGGAACTCGAGTATGTCAATCGCCAAGTGGGATTGTGTGATAATTTGCGCCATCTTCTGAATGATGACAAACAGAGATCGTCGAAGGTTGGATGGAATCTCGTGGGCGCATACACCAAGAGCATGGACGCAGCATTGCGCAGCTCGATCCCACATGCCGATGCCGGTTAAAAAGGTACGAACCGTCTCATCCAATTGCTCCCTATCATATTGCTTTTGGTGGTTGACGAGCACCGTTAACGAGTGATATAGGCAGACCGCGATGTCTCCCTTCTTTATCCCCGTACTTGGGGGCGGCTCGTGGAGATTGCCTGTCCGGAGTTGTGTTGAAATGACTCTATGCAAGGCTTGCAAAAAGTCGCCGCAATCAGCGAATAAGGCGATGTTGCTTAGCTGCGATGGTAGATGGACCAGAATGTAGCTATAGATCTCCCAGTCGCCGCCCTTTTCGAGGGTATCCAATACCACATCTAGCCAAGACCCAAATCCCAATACAGCTTCATATTCGTCTTCACATAAGTCATTGCCGTTTTCGTGGACAAGAACGCTCTTGCTGAAACCATGCTGTGGATCGACTGGCAAGCCCTTGTATCCTGGATACATCCATAGAGGTGGAACAGCTTTGGTTGACCGTTCTCGGGCGCCGCCTGATCTTGTTGTCGATCGGGATCGTGTAAGCCCAGTGTAGTCAACACCACTTGTGCGTCCAACGCGTGCTCCCGGGGAGTCTCCGATCATTGACGCGCGATTCGTCTTGCCATAAGTTGACGCTCGAGACTGAGATGTAGCTTCAGTCCTATAGAGGGTCGCTGCCAGACCTAGAGTGTCTGGTACGGAAACAATCATGAGTTCATGATCGCAGTTGCATCTGATCCTTGTGAGAAGCTTCATCACTGTCAGCCGGGCATCCGTAGGTAATACTCGATTGGACACAATGGTAATCAATGCTTCATATGTCTTCTTCGTCTTGGATGCGGATTCCGACAGGCATTGGAGGAACAGCCGTACTAAGCATGTGGCAGCTCGATTCTCGGGTAAAGTGCAAGGAGTGGGGCTCCGTGTCGGTGTATTAATCTCAAGGCCAACAATTTGGAGGAGGAATTCCAGTAATGCTTCAAAGGTTTTCATGTCACTATCCAAAGCAAAATCGACTCCGAACTCTGCCACGACATTAGTTATCGCTGTTTCTTTGCTGTCAGACAACGCCTTCGTGATATATAGCACGAAATCCTCTAAATCCACCGAAGCATAAGCATCGCTCTTCGCATGTTGAATTGCTTCAGCGGTAATTTCGAGCACTCGCGTACGGACTTTAACGGCCTTCGATGGATCAAAAGCGTAAATGTCCAAAAGCAATTGAAGGTGAAGCCGCCAGTTGTCGTCGGGCGGAAAGACCATTCCGTCTTCGAGCATATGGTCAACGGCGAGATCCATCACATAGTCGTCAATATAGCCCCCAACGTGGAGCAGCAGACGAAGGACAATATTACGTTTTGTTTCCTCTAGATCCGACCATCGAGCTTCGAGTTGGTATGCGAGCTGTACTTGTTCTTGCTGAGTGCCCTCATTTGATGACGATTCCGAAACTTGGCCTGAGACACCGAATATGTACAACGGAGACGAAGCACTAAGCTTATATCGAGGAGGTTTTGTCAGGTCGTCTTTTGCACCAGCTAAAGGGTGACCATAAATGATATCCTCCAATACTGACCAATCTGCCGCAAGCAGGCGATGGTCTATATGTGGTTCTTCCAGACAAGATATCAGGACCTGTAAGCAATCGATGCGGAGCCGAGAACTGATTGGAGCAACCGCTTGCAGAGCATTGAGCAGCGCCTGAAAAGGCACAACAGGCAGACCCTCCTGACCATCAGCCTCCAACGTGTGTTTGACGGTAAGTAGGGCTCCTCTGACTGCAACTGATTGGCGGTCTTTGCGAGATTCATGCAAAATGGCCAAGAGGATCTCAAGTGTTCGGGCTTGATCCTCCGATGTCAGGAGATTCTTGAACGCATGCCAAGAGCTCTCTCCGGCTTGAGGGTCTACTGTACACGCAATACCAGAGAGAACTTCCACGCAAGGCCTAAGATTGTCGAGCGGTAGTGATGTCGATGTTGTAACGGCTGCAAAGATAGAGGCAATCTGATTAAGGTCTTTCTGGACGGTCGTCTTATTGGCGATGGTTGTCAGTCTGAGCAGCAAGTTGCCAAGTTCACCTCTAGAGAGCACCTCTGGACTGTGTAGAGCAACATCCCTAATCAAGGACAGTAGCTCCTCCAAGACTTCCTCTTCCGCGATGGGGTCCTTAGATCGCCGTGAGCGGCTCTTTTTCAAACTTGAACGAGCATCAAGGGTCGCGTCAAAGACGCAGCTAAGCTCATGTACTAAGAACTCGAGCAGCTCGATCTGAATCGGTTGAACAGCGCTGCCATCGCGAAGTAGCGCTCTCAAAGCCAATATTCGAGGCTTCGATTCGCGCGGTGCGATCGGAGTACGAATGATACTGAACAGGCGGATTCGATCTTCATTGAATAAGCCGGAATGGAGCGATGCTGCCTGGAGGAGCTCATAGCAAGCTTTGCGACCTTCAAGTGGGGCATCTTCCAAGTAAAGATCTTCGATCTCAGCTAGTAGCGTCATAAGAGTGTCCACCGAGTAGTTTTCAAGTTCTGGTTGGACCGCTATAATCGCGGTGATCCTCTCTTTCAGAGGCCTGGTCTTGTCCATCTTTCGGCGACACGTGTCGAGGAAAGCTTGCTCCGGGTCAACATGTTTGGTGGGGTTGCTGTTAGGGCGGGGGCCTGGCGTTGATGTCAATGGATTATAACGCACCTCACTGCTGCTGCTGCTCGATGGCGCCGTAGAAGATCTTCGACCGGCAGCCAAGTCCCTGACTCTCTCGGCCAGACTTCGTGCAGACGTCTCATTGCCGGGCGATTCAGGATTATGGGTTGGTTCCATGCGATGCTTTGTAACGGCATCATCATTGAAGGGCTGCGACGAGGAAGGCTTCAAGCGCTGATGGCTGGCTTCGCCTAGAGGATTCATGCTGTCAGAAGAGCTTGTTGACGAGGCTTGTAGCCCGGATCGATCGTCTTCAAAGAAAATTTAAGGAGGATGGCAGCATCTATGGAAGGCAAGAGAGTACATCTGAAGCGCGTGGCGCTGCCAGCGGCGGAAAGCAAAGCATTGAAAGGATCCTCGATGCAGAACCAACTAAATTTGATGGATATTACATTATGAAGTTCTTGCACGGTTCAGACACACTCAAGCCTGCTTGATTGCGACTCAACGCCGCCTGTTCTATAAGATCGACACTTACCATACGATTACTGTTTTTGATCATGAAATGTGTCCAAATTGGTGAGTCCATAGTTCGTGCTCCTAAGATTCATTCATGGAATGGCACACAGCAGGCTTCAAGAAGAAGTCTCTGCTGCAATATTGTGTGATTATATACGTAAGTAGCCGTAATCACCAAGAGTTGAAAGAATGTGTATGTTCACATGAACAGCAGATCTCCACACTACTTTACGCTCCTCGCGTGCCGTTTGTGGCACTTCGGCCCGTCCTCGGTCCTCGGGGATAAGCTACCAAACATTCGGAAAATCCGTAGTCATTTACAAGCTCTCGGCGCAATATTTTCATACTCACTACGGTCCCACTTAGGTGAGCAACATCCTCGATGGATTGATACATCGCCTCAGTGAAATAAGACAAACCTCGTTCAGTGCCATAGGTCTGGCTCAGCCGTCCGATCCACCAATGGCTGCGGGCAACAACAGGCTAGCAGATATTCTCACAGCCAGTCTCGATCCCAGAACGAACAAGGAAGGTCCGTCGCTATCAAACAGTACTCTTCGTGAGCAGACGCTAATAATTCTTTCAGCGGAGCTCGCCCTACGGCAAGAGGAGAGGCAGCCGGGTTTCTCTGTGACCCTGTTGCAGATTGTTGCGACACCTGATTGCGATGATGTTACGCGCCTCGCGAGTTCCTTGTACTTCAAGAATTTTATCAGGAGGTGGTGGACGGTACGGGCATTGAGCTCCTAGAAACGCTGTGATACTGACTTAGTCATTTAAGGACGAGCAAGGCAACCACAAACTTCCTCAACATGAGGTACATACCATCAAACAGGAGCTCATTGGGCTGATGACCTCTGCGAAACCCAACATACAGTTTCAGCTTGGCGAAGCTATTGCAGTCATAGCCGACAGTGACTTCTGGGATCGATGGGACACATTGGTAGATGTAGGGTGATCAGCCATGTCAAGACGAGACGGAACGCTGACACAATTCAGGATCTTGTATCACGTCTGAGCCTAGACAATCTCGCAGTCAACAATGGGGTACTACAAGTGGCGCATACAATCTTCAAGCGCTGGCGACCGCTGTACCGATCCGACGCACTATTCACAGAGATCAATCATGTCCTAGGCAAGTTCGGTAAACCGTTCTTGGCACAGCTCCAGGTAAAGAGCGGGCCCCCCAACGAGAGCCTCTTCATGAGACTTCTCTGACACATGCTTTAGGGTATCGATACACGGATTCAGCAGAACGGATCGAATAAGGAGACACTCGCACAGCTTTTCGCAACTCTCAATCTGCTCCTGAAACTCCTATACGACCTTTCTGTCCAAGATTTACCGCCAATCTTTGAAGAGAATTTTACTGCCATAATCTCGCTGCTGCACGAATACATATCTTACCATAATGACCTTCTGGCGACCAACGATGATGGCCAAGCCAGTACTCTCGAGCTCGTCAAGTCAGATATTTTCGAAGTCCTCAGCTTGTACGCGCAAAAATTTGAAGAGGATTTTGACCCGAACGTCGGACCTTTCGTGGAGAGCTCATGGAACCTCTTGACTACCACAGGATCTGAAACCAAATACGACATATTGGTCAGCAAAGCACTGGGATTCTTGACCTCCGTTACTCACAGCCAAAAACATGCTCAGAGTTTCAACGACGAGGCGATTGCAAGTCAAGTTCTAGAGAAAGTAATCCTCCCCAACGTAGTTCTGCGAGACTCGGACGTCGAACTGTTTGAGGATGAGCCTATTGATTTCATAAGAAACGACCTGGAAGGATCCGACTCGGAGACACGGAGGAGGGCCGCGATAGACTTCTTGAAGCAGCTGTTAGTTCATTTCCCACAGATGATAACAAGCCTCGGGTTCAAATACATCAACCATTTCCTGTCGGAATACTCACAAAACCCCAAGGTCAATTGGAGGTCGAAAGATACCGCCATCTACCTTTTCTCCTCGATTGCTGTGAAGGGAACAATCACCGCCAGCCAGGGGGCCAAAAACATCAATGAACTTGTCAACGTCGTTGAATTCTTCCAGAGCAACATCGCGAAGGACTTAATCGCGGATACAGGCATCGCGCCCATCTTGAAGGTCGATTCCATAAAGTATCTATACATCTTCCGAAGTCAGATAAGTCAGACTCAATGGCACCATGCTTTCCCTCTACTAGTCAAGCACTTAGGAGCAACTGAGTATGTCATATACTCCTATGCCGCAATGGCTTTGGAGCGAATCATGGCGCTTCGCACTGAAACAGGCCAGCCAGTCATCAGCCAGGACGATGTGAAGCCTTTAGCAGACCAGCTGCTACAGCATCTGTTTCAATTGATCGAGAGTGACGCAAACCCTGCTAAAATGCAGGAGAACGAATTCTTGATGCGGTGCCTTATGAGGGTTCTAATAGTGATCCGAGATGGTGTGATTCCCATGGTGGACCGGGTACTTCCTCATATGGTCAGCATCACGCACGCAATTGGAGCTAACCCGTCTAATCCTCGATTCTACTACTACCATTTCGAGGCAATCGGTGCTTTGGTGCGGTAAGTCAGAGTTCTTCACTCTACCAGTTGCTGTACGCTCCTAATCGCATGAAGCTTCGCGGCTCCATCTCAACCGGAAGCCTTTGAACTCGAGCTTTACAATGCTTTCGCCAGCATATTGCGACAGAACGTCGAAGGTATGTATCTTGTTGTGATTCTGGTGGGTGCCCCCTAATTATCCTGCAGAGTTCATCCCGTACGTATTTCAAATACTCGCTGCCTCCTTAGAGGCCAGCCCTTCCAAACCTCTTTCGCCTAACTATGAATCATTGGTGGGACCACTCCTTGAGCCTCAGCTCTGGGCTATGAAAGGCAACGTACCCGCTCTGATCCGATTGTTGACTGCAATCGTACCGCGTGGTGCTCTGAGAATTGCGCAGAACAATCAGCTTGAGGCCTTGTTGGGCGTCTTCCAACGACTAATATCGGCCAAGACCAATGAGGTCCAAGGGTTCGAGCTTCTTGAGTGCATCATCGCCAGCTTTCCCGCGTAAGTCTAGTACTCACAGTCAGCCACTGATTATTGTTGACACCCTGTTAGTCAGAATATACAACCCTACTTCCGTACAATACTCCAGATACTCCTTGCACGTCTTCAAGACTCCAAGACAGAGACCTTTACACAAAGATTTGTACGGTTCTATCATCTTGTCTCCGCCAGAGCCGACCAAGGCCTCGGAGCCGACTTTTTTGTCAGCGCAAGTGAACAAGTACAGGAAGGGTAAGAAGGACGGGTTTTCGCTGCAACATCCCTTGCTGACGTCTTTCTCAAGGGTCTTCGTTCAATTGTACCTCAAGATCATCCTTCCCACTACTGAAGCCCTCATACGGCCTTCAGATAGGAAGACTGCTGTCATCTCCTTCGTCGAAACCCTTTGCAGCTCCGACGCCTTCGCTCAAAAGTATAAAATGAAAGGATGGGCTTTGACCGCCGAAGCCTTGCTCAAATTGCTCGAGAATCCACCCATACTGACGACCACTGATGATATCATTGTCGATCAGGACGTGGACGACATGAGCTTCGGCGTGGGGTTCACGCAATTGACGACAGTAAAGAAGCCAGTCAGAGACCAATGGCCAGAGATCACAGACGTAAAAAGCTGGGTGGGCCAGCAGTTGCGAAAGAACGGGCCAAAGATGTCACAATATACGCGAGAGAGGTTGAGTCCCCAAGCTCAGCCCATGTTTGCAGCCTACCTGCAGGGTTAATGTATTTGTTGTTGATACAGCCCCGGGAAACCTTTGGGTCTGAAGTAAAAAGCATCGTGGTATATGCGGGTTGGGAGTGCAAGGATTGAAAAGCACCGATTCCTGGCAAGCACTTGTGTTTGGCAATGAAATAGATCAGATAGATTTTATACCCCGCTTCCTCTGCGAAAGATAGCAGTGTCGAAGCCAATGTATCATACAGAAGAAACATCAACCCCAGCCGAATCGGCTTGAAGGCTCAGCCTCCATTCGCATAGCGACTTAGCTACGTGTACTCTAGCTCTTTCATTTCGGCAGAAATCTGGGAAGGCTACAGCACTTGGCTATTGTAATATAATGTAGAGCACGCCATGCCGTCTTCGAGCCCTGCACACTGCCATCTGCATACGGACCGCGGCTACCCTGCCGGGCGAAGGATCGATGCTTCTCTTCTACCACACCTCTTCCTCATTCCTTTGCTATTTGAGCCTCTCCCCAGATTTTCTTGATCACATGCCATGAAAGCTTGAAAAAGACAACCGCCCTTCTGGTTGTCTTGTTTTGACCATTTTATGGTTTTGCTGGCTTGATCGCTAGGTGGCTCATCCGCGAAATTGAAGCAAGAGCGGCGAATACCGCTCACAGAAGAGAATGTCACGACAGGATTACTTTCAAACCGAACATGGCGATATTTATTCGGCATACAACGCACCTAAAGATCCTGGAGACCATCAAGTTCTATGGCCAACACTACTATGCATACATGCCGGTGTCGCCGACCATACCCTCTGGGACGAACAAGTCTCGTAATTTTCCACAAAAGGCTGGGGTGTGCTCAGATACGACGTCTTTGGCTATGGCTTATCGAAACCTACGGCAGAGTACCTCCAGACTGACCCACGACCGAGAGTCAAGCATAATGAGCATGCAGCCAGCATCGCCAGAAACCTCATCGCTATGAACACCATACCAGAGGGGACTTCGAATGCTTTCAGTAGCAAGTTTGTCGTTATAGGCCTTAGCCGAGGTGGAGGCATTGCCATTGAGCTTACCGTTGCCCATCCAGAACTGGTTTGCGGGCTCGTAGTTGTCGCTGGCAATCTGACTGGCATAGATGCTCCTAACACAGCAGAGGAAAAGGCGCTTATAGGACAGTGGTATACTTCTATGCAAGTCGGTGAGATCGAGAAAGCAGCCACGATTTTTACGCGCTTCTGGGGAGACGGTCCGTCAGTAAAAGAGGTTCGGATCAGACAAGATGTTAGAGAAAAGCTCTATGCTTGGTGTGCAGACATCACGCGACGCGAGGCCGAGAAAAGTAGCGGCGGCTTCTGCATTCCCTACGAAGGCACAGACCCGCCGGCTGTGGAGCGCCTGTCAACGGTCAAAGTGCCTGTGGCGACTGCAACGGGCGTGTATGATGAGACGAGCACGACGGAAGGCATGCAATTGATTATTGAGAAGCTGAAGGCTGTGAGCGTTAAGGAATTTGACACTGCGCACATGGTCAATCTTGAAGAACCGAGAGCGCTCAATTCATGGATCGAGGAATACCTTGAGAAGTATGTTACTACATGTATTGAGCGCCAGGGTCCTCTCCGACGTTCTCTGGCCGACGTTGCCGGAATCCATGCCCTGGTAAAAAGTGACAATGAAGAATACCAAGAACTCTTGAAGTTATGAATGGTTCTCCGGTCACACGACTTCACGTTGGGCATCGTGCCCAACTTAAGCCCACAGGCAAACAGTCATTCCGTCTCTCAGCCTCCCAAAAGGCAAATCTTTCAAAACAGACTGCTGGGCTGCATGTTGATTAATAGTGGACATCTGGCGTTCCACAGGAGCGTAGACTGGTGAGAGATACTTCCCTGTGCTCTTATCGTGCTGGTTTAGGTAATTCTTACGCTTTCGCTGCCGAACTTCGCCCTTGGAGTTAAAGATGTCTGGCTGCTGGATTGCTCTGTGCTTTTTAGGGACGTTGTCCATAAGCTTCTTAAGCTCTTCTTCAGTCAAGACAGTCTCCCCCTTTGCTAGAACAATTGGAGCATATTCCGAGTATACTCTGCCTCGTACGTCAAAGGCGTAAGGAGCGGCGTCGTGTCGAGCCCGACCGCGAGGCAGCTTGGCGATCGCTCGCAACTCCTCTTCCGTCTTATTGCAGGGAGTGTCCTTGCTGAGACTTGGCTGGAGCGCGTTCATCTTGGCCTGGGACTTGCGCTTTGGCTTCCCCTTCAAGCCGCTTGCTGCATGCTTCGGACCCATCGCTGTGCCATCGGCTTCGTTCTCTCCCAGAAAATCCCACTCATCAATTTTTTGCCGGAGATCCCCAACATTATTGACCTCCTTCCACTCGGACTCGGGATTCTCCTCGTCGCTATGGACAAACAATCCACCGTCGATGTTCGCAATCCGTGTGGATGGAGGGGTCTTCGAAGACGCAGTAGCATGTGCGTCTTGCTGGTTGGACTTTCTCTGCATTTTGAGAATGCGCTCTTTGTCGGCATTGCTAATATTGGAAATATGGTTGATTCGAGGCTTCAAGATGGGCATTCTTTTGCGTTTCGAATTGGTAGTAGAGTCCGCGTTTTTGGCCGCCGTTATATGTGAAAGCACTATCTCTCCTGCGCGTTCCTGATGCTCTCCCGTGGATGCTCCGTCCGTATCCATGTTGCCAACGGAAAGGGGGCAGCTCAATGAGCTGTTGGTCGGATGCTAAGTCACCCAAGAGTTGGATAAAAGATGGCGTGAATATTGTATGACAGATGCCTGTATGATAGATGACTTGAAATGAAATCAGGTAAAGACCGCTTAAAGGGACTGGCAATATGAAACTGTGGTCATAGCAACAAGCCTTGAACTGAGTAGAATAAAGGAGATTGAATTTTGAAGGATCAGAAGAGGTAATCGAACGTGCTCGTATCGACTCCAGTAACCTTGGTGGCACGGCGAACGATTCTGAATCTCGATACAACCTCGGAGGTGAGATCAAGTTCACGGTTGAATGGAGTGGCTTGAGGTTAACAGTTTATGAGAGTTGATGATCGTTCATGTGCAGCTAGAGACTGTGCTTTCATAATAATGCATCAGATTGAATTATAAGGAAAGCAAAAGGTACAGCAGTGACGGATTCAGAAAAGCTGATCTGGCTTGGTCCTCCATCTGTGCTACACCATCCATAGGCCGTTCGCCAGACGGCGAGACTATCAGTCCAAGCGCAAGGCTTGTGAAGTCCATCCAATGCCATTGTGTCTGATCCTCGATCGAGGGATGCCTTTGTTGACAATAACTTGGACCACCCGCTATGGTTGGTTATTGTCGGTATGAGATTCGGGCTTTACGATGGACACGGTAGCTTGCCAGGATGCGCTGTTGAGGTCTCGCCTGATAATGTTGGGAATCGGGTATATACCCGCTTGAACCTAGCATTGCCTTCTGACTATTCTGGTGATTTGGCTACGGATGGCAAACGAGCTGGTATGATTGATATCGACTGTCGCAGAGAGAATCAACGACGGTTCCCGAAGACGACACTCGTTGTTCCCTCTAATTGCGCTTTCTGCCAGAGGACTGCGAGAATCGTGGCCACGCCACAGCACGAACCTTTCTTCCTCCTCGTAGCTCGTGGGTACTCGAGTGAATTGTCCATGGTAGGCTTGTCGATAAGGCCGTCCCCCTCCTCGTCGCAAACCGCGCCTCCATTTCTTGGCGGAAGGGCTACTTTACTTGGATACTTTAGTATTTCAGCACCACCATTCTCCCGGGCCGGGTGGTCCGTAGCGTCCCGAGGATCGGACTGGGAGGCAAAACTCGAGAAGATAAAAGGTCAATACGGACAATCACCTGACTCTTACCCCGCGTTCAAGATTGCGCTTCTTCAGAGGGACAAATTGGTGTGTGTGTATGGGCTAGCTTACGATAGACTGTCCATCTCCGATCACCTGGCAGCTCTGGGCTTAGAGCGTCTTCACATCCCGTGACCTTGGATCCAATTCCAACCACCAAGAACTCCCTTGATAATACAAGAATTCACCAAGTGTGACCAATAGGAGGAATCAGCGACGAGCTCCAGCCGATCTTCTAGATCATCTGCCACACCTGGCAACTCGGTGGTTTGGCCTGCACAGGCTCACGGATTCCTCCCGCCCAAAATACAAGCTTCCTCCCCACCCGTTCATCCCTGGACACTGCTAGCTTCACCTTCAATATCAGAACATTTGGGTCGCCATTGCGCGCGTGATCTCGGTACGTGCTTCCACGTTTGCTACCCCAGACTCATCGGCTGCCACATCGTCTCCAGGCTTGACTTCGTTGTTGTTGCATTCTCTCGCCAGAGCCTCCGTGAAGGGCTAGACTGCACCGATGAGTCCGTGGGCGCCAGCTTTGAGCATATCTTACCTAGACCCCGATTCTCAGCAGTTTAAACACCCTCCCTCCAAGTGAACCTACCACCTTGGAGCTTGGAGTCGACGACTGCTGCACTGCAGGCGCGGACGCGCCTCTCACTTTTTTTGGTACCGCGTGGTTGCATATTCCGTGATCCACATACTACATTTTCAGCGTACCACGTGTTGGACTGCTGCTGATATGTTGTGTCGACAGGGCTAAGCGAAAATCCTTTATTCCAGTCCACTTCGCTGCAAACTACAACACTGCAACGGAGCGTCCGACACCAGTTCGCCGGTCGTTGTTGTCCTGCAGTATACAGCAAACTGTTCGGGTAAATTGATTGTCGCCCGCATTGAAGTCAATCTACTCCAGGCGCACTTCCGTCCGTATAGGGTGGGAGGGCTCACTGTAGCCGGCATTCGCTTGGGCTCGAGTTACTCAAGTTCAGGACTGCCATTCACGCAGGAAGCCACTTTGGCCAAGATTTCGTGTCACACCGTCCACCACGGTATATATTCCAGTGAGCAGTTTCTGTTTGAGATATTGGCTTGACGCTAACGGACGTCATATAGTTCTGGTGCCTTACCTTGGATCCTACCTCACGTCTTGATGATTACGGAGTTCAAAGTCGATCGATCAGTCTCAACATAGCTATCCTACGGCAGTATGGATTCGACAGTAGCAGCGAAAGCTCAGATGGCTGTGAATGATCATGTGCAGAATGAAATCAGAATGGCTTCGAACAAGCGAAAACGAGTTGTTACCGATCAAGGGGGGGACGGACAGAAGCGAGCATCCGTCTCCAACAACGTCAATGGGAATAATCGCGATGACTGGTCTACCTCTGGTCAGGATTTCACTACCCTGTCTCAACAACTAGCGCGACACGTTACTACACCACACCAGAACGTACCGAACAGCTCCAACCCAAGCAACACTGCTGCTGCAGCTCTTGCTGCAGGCATTCTGCCACAACTAACAGTCCCTCAGCCAACAGAGCTGTCTTTCGTCAGCACCGGCTCAGGCACCGAAGATGGTGACCAGCAACTGGACACCTCCTTCAATCTCGGGGGGCAGGAAAACGGGCAGAACCACCATACACAAGGAACTCCTTACAACCTTGGCAACTTCCAAGGGACGGCTGCGCAGGTACAAGCTGCTCGCGACTCGGCGAACGCCGGGAGTAAACCAGCTGTAGGATCGGATGAGTGGCATAAGGTCCGAAGAGACAACCACAAGGAGGGTAAGTCGAAGTTGATCACCGTACGCAGGCTGAGCTGATCATGATATAGTTGAACGGAGGCGTCGAGAAACGATTAATGAAGGAATCAATGAGCTCGCAAAGATCGTCCCTGGCTGCGAGAAAAACAAAGGCTCAATACTACAGCGCGCGGTTTCATTCATCACCCAATTACGGGAAAACGAGAGTCGCAACATCGAGAAATGGACTTTCGAGAAGGTTCTCACCGATCAGGCCCTTGCCGAGCTTACATCTTCCGTCGACAAGCTTCGAGGCGAACTCAAGCGAACCCGGAACGACTGTCACAAGTACAAGAAGATTTGTGTCGATGCCGGCCTGGCCTCACAAGACGACGATGATGGGGAAGAAGATGCTGGGGGTACGGACGCCGAGGGTGACTCTTGAGGACAGATCGGTGCGCATCCGTCCAGCTACCTCCTCGACTTCCAATGTTTTATGGTTGATGTCATGATACCCGGTCACAATGCAGGCATTATTCGATATAGACCTCGAACCTCCGCCGTTCCTAACGGCCGTAGGACCAATCATGCGCAGCCTTTTCCTATCGATAGTGGCCCATGGCCAGATTTCACGTTTATGTGGTCCTTGGGCATTTCCCACAACATCAGCGATTGCTTTAGTTTACAACCTTCCTCCCTTGTGTCGTTATAGCTAGCCGCATGTAGCGTCTTGGTCGGCCATCAATGATCAGCCACAGGGCGTTGGGGGCTTTCTCTTTTCATTAGCGCTCGGTCGGGGCCTTCAAGCACTCGAGAGTCGAGGACACCTGAGGTTAGGACGAAATTGGTGAGGTTCCGGGCCACCAGGGCGGCAGACTACATCGCAAGGTCGGTGGAGATTTTCCCAAGCCTCATGAGTGCTATTTCAGATAGTATACAATTCGAAGGCTTTATGCCCGGGCCAAGTGGACATCTTAGCGAAAGTATTGGGCTATCAGGAGAATTGAAAGGGGCCTAGATATCAGTATTCGCCATATCACGTGAAATCGCGTGTAGGTTGAACGGTTAAAGTAGGTACGCCTAAGGTAGTCTCCGGAAACTACTTATAGTAGGTCGTATTGAAACTCAGACCATTTCGCCTCCGTCTCTGCGATGCTTCTTCCACGCAAAGGCTATTCATAAGCGGCAGTGCAGGTCGAGCAATTCGCATGCTGCGCGAATCTCCCACGTTATTCAATATGCTTAGATCCACCAAACAAAGATCCCTTCGCTAGTAGATACGCCCAGACTAAGATGCTTTTTGGTTTTCTCCAGATCCTTGGGGCCTCTCCATCCGTCTACTGAAGCCTTGAAAATTCAACCCCAACCCTTGCATCGATACAGCATGCGGGTCGCTTGCCTACAATTTGCGCCGAAACTGGGAAAGGTTCAAGAGAACATTGACAGGGCCAACAGCCTTCTCATTGGTACATCAACTCGGGATCCTGATATCCTCATACTTCCAGAGCTAGCTTTCTCGGGTTTCTAGTCTATTCACCTCTCGTTGCACGCTTTGGCTGATCCCCAGCCCAGGGTACAATTTCCCGTCTCTTGAAGCTATCAAGCCATATCTTGAACCTACGGGTGCTGGAATATCCACACAATGGGCGAGAGCTACCGCCGCACGTCTCCAGTGTATCGTCACTGTTGGATACCCTGAGATAGCTCCGAACCGGTCTAGGGAGAAGACTTGGGCTGGTTTGGAACCACCAGCCTCGCTTTGCTACAATTCTACCATCACCGTGTCCCCAGATGGCATAACCCTGGCACATTACCGCAAGACCCACCTGTACTACACAGATGAGGCCTGGGCTCAGGAGTCAGATACGAAGTGGTTGACAACGTCCCTGCCAGTCAATCTCACATCGTCGCTTGTTGGTGGAAGTGGGCCAGAAACAGTAACGACTTTCGGCATCTGCATGGATCTCAATCCTCACCAGTTCACGGCGCCGTGGACCTTGTATGAGCTCGCCACTCATACTCTAGCAACAGGGACTCAGTTGTTACTTTTGTCCATGGCCTGGCTGACCTCGCTTGACTCGACCGAATTGGCTGCATCCGCTATGGAGCCGGATATGGCGACCTTGAGCTACTGGATTGAGCGGTTGGTACCCCTTGTCACGAACGCGGATCGGGAAGTAGTCGTGGTCTTTGCCAATCGATGTGGTGAAGAGCCGGGCGACGCACGGTATGCAGGAACAAGCTGGGTGGGTAAGGTAGGAGGAGGAACAGTCCAGGTTTGGGGTATGTCCGGGAGAGCTGAGGAGAAAGTACTCTTTGCGGAAACGAACGACGAGCCGCGGTGGGTACTGAACGCCACTAAGAAAGAAGAGGCGGGTTGATCAAAGCTACCGTATCATATGCGATAGCCATGGTCGTCGAGCGGCGCCTTTCTGTCCGATGCAATGCTGTCTAGGCTTGTTGGATGACAAATTGCAGTACATTCATTATGGCTTTCCACAGGCATCCACAATTTCAAAGTACATTGCCAGCATCGATGAATGATTACTCTTTCCACTATCGAATTCTTGCACCCTTGCAAATCTACTGCAACAACATCGCGTGCTCCGATAGGAATCAATCTTATGGGACCGTCACTGCGGTGCAACAATCGAAAACATTGCAAGGCCTAACGATTGTTTCAAGGAGGACCTCCTTTCCCTTTGACAGCATCCTCAAGCTTGCCTCATCCGACAACACCCAGGATCTGCATCATGACTTCGGAGGCTTACGCGATTACGACATCACGAACCAATACGATCTCACATTAGGCTCATATCGCTTCCATATACTCGGCTAGCACCAAGACTCAGTTCGATATCGCTCAGGTCAGTTTTGTCCTATCATCACCATCAATTTAGGCTTATTTTGCAGTACCAGATTAATGTTATCTTAACGCAGATCGTTCAGTTGATCCAAAATCACCTTGATTCTTAACTAGAACAACACGAATTAGCTCTTGCCATTCCAGACTACCTCCATGGCAACATACCTAATCCCAATAGCTCCAATTCTGACCTTTCACTAGCAGCTGAAGACGCCTCACCTTGTCGGTCTCATCACGCTTTCGCAAGTATGGGCTCCAGTCACTTGGACAGCCTAGCCGTAGAGCTTCAGCTCAAGGTCCTCTACCAGAGCTCCTCCCTTCAATCGCTCTATAACCTGATACGGGCGTCTCCTCGTTACTTTCAGGTCTTCCTGCCTAGCAAGGAAGCTATCCTGAACCATGTTATCCGGCGTGTGGTAGGCCAGGAGGTCTTCTATGATGCAGTCTTTCTAGCCGAAGCTTTACATCTATCTCCAAAGGGACTGGATCATAAATCCGCTCGTAGCTTGATGAGAGAGTATGTGCAAGACGCAGCGACTTTCTCGTATGATTCAGCATTGTCTTCACCGACATTGTACTACCTTTGTCGACTTCATCCAATCATCGAATTCCATCTCGAAAAAATTCGCAACAGTGCTCTTGACTCTCTGATGGATTGTGCGCAGGCAGTGGGCACAAAACCGACCACGAAACCGTTCCAACTCAAAGAAGAGCATTTCGAGATAGATCGGTTGCCAACCTCGACCGTGGAAACAGTACGTTTACGCCGAGCACTTTACCGAACCGAGCTCTATGGATTTCTGTTCTACCTCAGACCTAACTTTGGGGCTCAGACACAGCGGTTGACCGGTAATGATCAAGAAGGAATGTTTTTGGCTGCATTCTCGCCATGGGAAGTGGAGGAGATGGCGTGCATATGGTTCTACTTCCAGTCACACCTTGGAGAATGCTTTGACCGCGTTGAAGATAACTTTGTCCGACTTGTCCAAGACCATGGTCCTTCGTCCGGCTACAGCAAGATGGACGAGGACCATGAAAAACTGGAGGCCCTGATGAAGCAGGAAAAGAAGAAAGTCAATTACGATCATGGTATTGCCAGCGTGAGTAAGCCACCGCAGAGCGAGATGGAAAGCTTCCTCAATGTTCGTGGACCGCACAGGTTCTTTACTTGCGCTGGTAAATCTCACGGACATGAAGATCTTACGGAGATTCTATTCTCTTTGGGCTTGTCATTCCTACGTGATCTTTTTGAGGCAGATGATCAGCAGCAGATGCGCATGGTCCTCGATAATGCCGAGAGAAGTGCGCAGCATACATTCGTCAATGCCTACAACATCTACAACACGAATATTGCTACAACGATTTCACAATGGCCACAAGCGAGGGATTATGACCCAGATCCTGACAGCTTCATCCAGCCTGGCGCAGGCTATCACTGGGCTCGCAAGGCATTTGATTGTGAAATGGGAAGCTTTCCCTGCCGACACCGTGGTGGATTGCGGTCACTGGGCTATGTCTTCTGGGACAAGGCTAGATTGGATGCATCGGGTATATTCGGTCATCCGTAAGACAATGCTCTCCATTGCATCGATGCTGAGCTAACATCTTTAAGATTGAAGAAAATTGTAAAGCATTGCCATAGCGCACGAGCTGCTCAACGGAAACATCAGCCAAGCGCCGAGCTCAGGATCAAAACCTTGCTGGATGAGAGGATCTGGGCCAAAGCTCGAGAGACCATGGCGGAATACCTGCACGGATAATCGCCAAGCTCGACTGCCAGTGGGAAAGGACCCGGTGGCTGCTTGGTTCTGCAGTCTCGCATCTATCCTCGATCAGCACATTAACGACTCACAACACCAGTGCTCTCCTCTCATATGCCCAGGCTTCCACTCTACACACTTCCTGAATCCAAGGTTTCTGCTTTCCGAACAGCAGCCGGCCCAATTGCTTTCCACATCCCCTCTTAGCACCCGCATCATTCATCCTACCCCATCTTCCTATCAATTACCTCTCGCAAGCACTACGAGCCCGCCATTTCTCATAGCAGCATAACGCACAAAACATGTCTTTTGCACTTTCATGACTCGGTCCTTTGCTGGTTGCTCTTAACATTACAAGTTCAATTTGCACGTCCGCCTACTCACGCATCCAGCAATGATGCGAGAATTTTCTCGAAACCTGGACCTCATGCTTGCGTGCAGGTCTTGCGACGCCGCTTCCGGCATATTTACCTAGTCCGCAATAGAAAAAAGCTTTCCCTCATCACTGCCCACTTATGCCAGTGATTTCTCAGGCTCTCAACCACCACAATCGAACGTGATTGTGACTGGACGGAGCGATAGATCAACAGGCTGATGCATTATTGGTAATTGAATCCCCAACAAAGCAACCCGCGCAGACGTTTGTAGCCCCGGCGAAATAATGTGAAAATCCCGATGCAGAGATCGAAAAGCCCTCCAGTAAATTAGGCAACATCTAGGCAAAACTCGCGCCACAACCACCATGATAGGCCTCAAACATGAGATCAAGCTTCGAAGAGAAATCCCCTCCTCTTCCCTCAAGTATCCCAAAGCACCTCACTCAGCTCCAACACCTTCGCGCCCAGCCCCTTCCTCGCCGCCACCGCCCCCTCCCGTCCCTCACTCCTAAGTCCCTCGCTATAGCACAGCTCCACCAGCCCCTTCAACTCCTCAAGACTGTACCCCATCTCCCTGCCCTCCTTCCTCGCCCTCTCCACGATCCCCTCCGCGCCCATCTGAAACATGTTGAAATACGCGGCCGACCGGCCCAGCACGGCCTCGGCTTCTATGGCCTTCAGGTTCTGCTGCAGGACGAGGATGTTCAGCTGCATGCGTCCGCAGCCGGGGGTGTTCATCGCGGGGACGAGTGTCGGGGTGAGGGCGATGAGGGCGGTGTCGACGAGGGCGGCGAGGCCGGTGGTGATGAAGGCGTGCTCGCGGGAGGGGAGGGATGTGGTGAGGGTGTCGTCGAAGGAGAGGAGGTCGCTGTTGAGCTGCAGGACGGAGGGGTCGGGTTCTTGGGCGGGGTGCGCGAGGAGGTAGGGCGCGGAGAGGGTGCGAGAGAGCATGAGGATGATGCCGATGCGGGTGTCGAGGTGGAGGGTCAGGAGGGCGGTGAGGGCGAGGGAGCGCATGGACGAGAGGGTCTGGTCGAAGGGGCCGGCGGTGGTGGGGGTCAGTGGGAGTTGCGGGGGGGTGGATGTGGCGGAGGTTTGGATTTTGAGGAGGGTCCAGCGGCGGGTTGGAGCCTCCTTGGGGGAGGGTTCGGGGATGATGTGGCGGAGAGCGGCGAGCCGGGAGGAGAGCCATGTCATACTTGTGTGGAGGAGGCAGAGGGCGGAGACGCTACGGCGGTCGGATACTATGTCTGCGGGCTGGAAGGGGGCTCCTTGGTTGGCGGACAGGAGGAGTCCAACTTCTCTGTCAATGATCTTGGGTGTGTCAGTGCCGTCGCCGCTCGATAGGGTCTCGAGTGCTGTTCGAAGCTCGCCGGTCTCGGCCATGGCGGCGGCGGGTTTCAGCCGTAATCCGGATTCATCCTGGGTACGTGGTCGAGCAACAAGGGCTACACCTATCAGCAAGCTATGGCAAGCAACGGGTGGATACCTTACAGATATACCATTCAAAGCACTTGTCATAGTATGCGACGATTTGGGATATGATCAGCTGGGTAAAAGCCTGGTCTTCGGGGATACTGTTCAACAGCTTGCAGAAAGATTGAATAAGTACAAAGAATGTTAAAGTGCCCTGATTTCCTGTCAGTCTTTTCACATCATGAGCATTCGCGGGGTTTCAACCTTGAACAACGGTCTCGTTGCTCGTTGAGACCACTGCGGGTCCCTCTGGAAAGCTTCCAGCTCACTGAATGACTGCGTACATAGTTCAGTCATTGTTTCTTCCAGCTGTGGATGAAACACGTTAACAAGAAAGTCGTCAAGAAAGGAAGTCAGCGTGCTAATAGCAATGCTTGAATCTGGCGGTACGATATCCTTCAGTCGCTGGAGGAAAGACAGAGAAGGTGGTAGCAAAAGGCTTATGTTGAAGACACTGGCATCGATGAGCAATTTGTGACTTGCGACCGGACCATCCGCTGCGGTACTGCTTCTGCTATCTCCCAACTCCGACCGCCTCTGGGACTTGGACACTAGGCCAGGAACAGATGCCTTGAGGATCTGGTCAAGATCATCCTGCGCCGTGGCTAGACTCGCGGACTTTGCATCGATCTCGGCTAATCTGAATACACGCTGTTCAAAGTCAGTGGAAATCCAAAGGCTAGAGGAGAACAATCATGCCTTGTTCTTGTCTCGCAGATTCTTCTGGAATAGATTGGAGTCTGCCGTCGGCATCCGACCTGATCCATTGGACATGTCGCTATCTGTGGCCATGTAGTCATGGAGCAGGGACCGCATCTAAATAGATTAGAAGGGTTTTCAAGGCGCTTGAATGGACTCACCTCGCTTTGGTACAGCTTCCACAGCTCATCGAAGCCTCCAGCCAGTTCATGTCGATCCCGAAAGCCCTCACGCTTGGCTATGCCAACCACCACATCATGCACGACCCGATGTCCTTCTGCGATAGCCTCAAATTTGGAGTACAATGTCCACAGCAGGTCGTTCAAAACATCGTTACGGCTGTTGCTACCTTCAATGTCAAAATCCGAGGATTCTCGTTCGGGTTTGCGTGGACCACGCAAATGTGATGGATGGCGTAGATCAACCTCCTGGTTGGTTCGATCAACGGTTGCGAACAGTTCCACAGGAAGCCTTTGCTCCAGCTTATCTACAGCTGCATCGAGGTGACCTAATCTGTTCAACGCTTCCAGAATCATGTGCATATATCGGAAGCTGTCAGCTTCCGGATTCATTGATGCATCGTCTTCCATCTACCATCGTTAGACGAAGCATTATCGCACTTAGTTCAACGACGCAACTTACCGGAGCGGTTAGATTCAAGCTGTGGAGGAAATGATATAATGGCCTGCCCCATGTGTTGGCTAAAATCCAAGTCAGTAGAGATCTGCTGGGGTACCGCACAGCCCTTACGCGAAGCAGATGTGCTATTGTCGGCCGCCATCGATGAAGGATTCGGAGTGTATGGCTTCCATCGGTCTTGACAATAAGGTGATTTGAGATAAACATGTTCATGAAGTTCCTCAATCAAAATATCGGCGAGAGACTACGACCCAATCAGCTTTCGACTTGAGAAAGCTTAGGGGGACCGACGGTTTCTTGGTTGCTAAAGTAGATTCGGAGGTCTGCCAGTGCCCCTATCTTCTCCACATCCGAGCGTCTGATGATTCTTAAAGCATCTTGAAGAAGATCGACTGCAAGAAGATAATGCTTATCCGATATCCGGGCATCCAGTTGTTCAGGGACCATTTGAATTTTCTCGCTACATGATCAGTACCCAGCTTTTTGGCCCTAATAACTCGGAAACGTACCTACATTTGCCCAAGAACCTGGAGCATATCATCGTAGCTCTGTGACGAGGTCCCCATGCCCTTGAGCTCTGGCTTCGCCGTCATAAGGCTAGATTTCGCATCTAGAATTGTATTTCGCAGCGCCCTGACACGGTTCTGGGAAGTCTGTATGCTTGACTGGATTTTGTGGAAAGTGCCGATCGAGCTATTGAAGCCTTGGTGGTGTTCTAGCCAGGTCAGAGCGTACAATATGCAGAAGCCATAATTGCTTCCCACTTACCGTTCACGATAGCTTTCAACGCTTTCTGCAAAGACTTGCTCGTGTGTTGGAAATCTTGATAGTCACCCCCGCGACCAAGGGAGCTATGGTCCATCAGTTGCAAAGCAATGTGCACCGGTACACAATCGTCCCGCGTCATTATATCCCAGCTCTCTTCGATATGCTCAAGCACGCCTATGCCGAGTCAGCCTCGTCTTTGCCTTCTGTTGATCCATTGTAGCAACGGCTAGCACTTCAGCTAATCTCATCGCCATATCGACCACCAGACGCATCTGACCTTGGATTTGACTTCCTCCAGGCCCACTGCCAAAAGTCCTGGCGTTGCTCACACTGGATCCATCTCGTTCTGTGCTCCGCCTCCGCCCATCATGACTGGTTCCTCTCCTCTCGGGGCTCCCACGCGCATATACCCCGTTCGAGGCGCCTTCGGATGCACGCTGGCGCGACTGCAATGGCTCGTCGTGGTCTGCAGGTAAGGGTAGGTCATCACTCATTAAACCGCCATAACCACCTGCGCGGCGCACACGACCTGTCTCCCTGGAACCTGTGTCCTGTATATTCCCATCATATCCATTCGATTCTTCGCGCCCATGACTGCCATTGATATGACCGTCGTTCCCATTCTGGAGATAGGACATCCTATGCTCTTCATTCGCACTTTCAGCAGGATGCCGCTGACACTTCCCACGCGTATTCACCCGTCCAACAATTATCTTCTTGTCTGCCTTCGACGAGACATCCCTAACTTTTCGACATTGTGTCGTACGCCGTTTGTCGCGAATGCCGTCAAGCAAAGAGCTGCTGGATTCAAGGCTAGAGAATCCCAGGGCTCTGGTAGGGTTGATTCTGCGGCCTCCTGTTCTTGACTGATTGGCACTTCAGAAGGCATCGTTTGGGTGGAGCGACGATGGATTGAGTGGCTTCTGAAGACCAATGGCTATGAAACAAACCATCATATCGTCTCGTACACTCATGTGGTGATCCAATAAGAAGCTCCGAGGGACGACTCTAGTACACATATGACTCAATCAAAATCATCTTAGCCTTGAGAACGTTCACCATGTCAGGCCTCGGGATAAACGTGCTCCTCTGCAGCATATAAGCCTTTGAGAAAACGACTATATCGAAGTCTGATTGAATTCTCTATTCGTCACGATTCTCCCTGGGGAGCCCCAGGGGAGAAGTGTCTTTAAAGCGATGCCGGGCCATAGCAAAGCAGGTAAGAGGACAAGCTTCAGTATGTTTTTAGTAGTGCAGTCGTTCTTATCCCTGATCAAGCCATCACTCTCCGACCGTGGTCTTCCTACCTCTGTCTCCGTCACGTCCGCCACTATTCTGCTCCCATAAGTGGTGCAATACCACTTGCAAAGCAAAAATACGTCCCTACCTCAGGGGCTTATCCCAAAGGGTTTCTCGTCTCAGGGACACATGTTGGCGTAAAGCCATCTAACAAGTCTTTCCCTGATCTGGCCCTGCTCTGTTCAGAGACACCGTGCTCCGGCGCTGCAGTCTTCACTAAGAACAGATTCCAAGCGGCTCCCGTAACCGTCAGTCGAGAGACCCTGCTAAAGCGGAATGGCGAGGGCATCCGCGCTATCATCATTAACTCTGGCTGTGCTAATGCGGTCACTGGAAAGGGAGGTCTGGAAGATGCTACTAACATGGGACGAACTGTTGACGCCTGCCTCGCACCATCACCACCCAGCAGCAGTAGCACGCTCGTCATGTCTACTGGCGTCATCGGCCAGCGTCTCCCAATCTCCAGAATCCTGTCTGGCATCCCAAATGCTTACTCTTCCCTCGAATCTACCCACGACTCCTGGCTCCGCACCGCCCGCGCCATCTGCACCACCGACACCTTCCCCAAACTAGCCTCCAAGACCTTCTCTCTGCCTTCCTCCCCTTCAATAACTTACACCATTGCCGGGATGACCAAGGGCGCCGGCATGATCCACCCTAACATGGCCACTCTCCTCGGCATCATCTGCACCGATGCCCCCATCCCAGCCTTGGTGCTGCAACCCCTCCTCACCCACGCTGTCGATAGATCCTTCAACGCAATCTCCGTAGACGGCGACACCTCTACCAACGACACCCTTGCCCTCCTCGCCAACGGCGCAGCAGGTGGCTCGCCAGTGTCATCCCTGGACTCGGAAGATGGCAGAGCAATGACAGAAACATTGACAGGATTCGCACAACAGCTCGCTCAGCTTGTGGTGCGTGACGGCGAAGGCGCCACGAAGTTCGTGTGTGTGCGGGTTGTCAATTCGCCTTCTTATGAAGATGCAAAGAGGATTGCCAGCACGATTGCTCGCTCGCCGCTGGTCAAAACGGCATTGTATGGTAAAGATGCGAATTGGGGACGCATACTCTGCGCCGTAGGCTACACGCAGGGTGTAAGCGAGGGTACTGTTGTTCCCGAGCGGACGAGTGTGAGTTTTGTCCCTGTGGACGGGAGCGAGGAGCTGGAGCTCCTGGTGAGAGGGGAGCCGGAGGCGGTGGATGAAATGAGGGCTGGGCAGATATTGGAGTGCGAGGATCTGGAGATTAGAGTTGACCTTGGAGGTGGAGAGAGTGGAACCGGAGCGGAAAAAGCGAGCTATTGGTTTTGTGATTTCAGTCATGAATACGTCGTGAGTTTGACACTTTCTTTTCTGCTCCAAAATAATAGAGGCTGCGCTAATGGGAATGTAGACCATAAATGGTGATTATAGAACTTGATAGAGTTAGCCACAACATCTTGGGTGATGGCAAAGTTTTTCATTTAACTTCCATATCCGTACAGACGCACTTATATACAAGAGGCTTAAATGCCTTTCCACCCAGCCTTCGGACAAGGGAGCTGCCCCCAGCTTTCTGCCGATACTTTTCCACCTCTTTTCTCGAGTGATGCTCGCCAAGGTCAAGTAAAATTATGCCTGCCATCAACCCATCACCATCCCCTTCAAGCCAGCCATGTCTCCCTCCTTGGCAGCAATTTCGAAGTATCCGTAAATGATGCTACTGCTTGTCAGCCATTGTTGCACAATATCGTTCAGAGTGATCTTACGTGACGGCGAGAAGAATACCAGTGCCACTGCCAAGCGCGCCCAGAAGGTCGCTGGCCACAGACAAGGCACCGATACAAGCTCCACCGAAAGCAGCCGCCGTAGGAATAACTCTCTTCAACTCCTTGTACATGCTTTGCTCTCGATGTCCAGCCATGACCAGTCCTTGCTCTTTGAGCTGTTTGGCAACGTCCCTCGGCGCAGATCCAGAGACCTCGATCCAAGTTTTGGAAAATATAGCACAGGCGACCACGATGAAGGTCATGTAGATTGCAGTGTGAACAGGGTCCAGTAACGCTTCAGTAAAGTTGAGTGGTGGTGACATATAATATGCAATTCCCGACGCAGCGTAGAGTTGAGCGGATCCCTCACGTGGTTCCCATACTCCGAGTAGCTTAACCAGAAGATTGTCCGAGAAGCGAGAGTACATCATTTGGCTAACGAGGAAGATGTTGGACGCAAGAGCTGACTGTAACATGATGGGCATGTTCGAGGTATAGAACAGACGGACCGGATACGAGCCTCGCATGCCTCTTTGGCGGGAGGATTTGACGGGGATTTCGACACGGAAGCCTTGAAGGTAGATGACCGCGGCGAAGACCACAAGCGTTGAGAGAAGGTTCATAATGTTGGGAAGGTTCTGCCTGTAGAACGCTTCTCGAAGAGCGCGTTGTTTGTCCGGCCACGTCAGGAGCAGATGGAAGAGCGCAATGACAGCGCCCTCGAACTCAGGTCCGCGGCCTGTGTTGATCGTGGTTGGGGAGAACGCTTTCCAGATGATCGACTCACAGATGTTTGTCGCGATGAATAGGGAGATACCGCTACCGAGACCATATCCCTTCTGCAGAAGTTCGTCTAGTAGAATAACAATGAGGCCTGCAACCACCAATTGAACGACCAGTAGCACACAGACACCGGCGCCAAGATCCGATGGTTGTCCGTATAGACCGGTGAGAACGAAGACGCAAGCTTGTCCAAAGGAGATGATGATTGCGAACAACTTCTGCGCTGTCTGATACAGCTCTCGATCTGTCTTTAGATCGAGATTGACATCGATCAAGTGGGTACCGGCAAGCAGCTATCTCTCGGTCAGCCGATTACCGTAGGATTTCAAGCTGATGATGGCGCTTCGACATACTTGGAAGACCATGCCAGACGATATGATGGGCGTCGTTCCCAACTCCATCAAGGTTCCTCTGTTACTTGCCAACATCATCCTGAGCCAGTACAATGGATCCGAGTTGTCGGAGGAGACAATGCCGTAAAGTGGCATCTGACTCATAATTAAGAAGATGAGGAGGGTTAGCTGCAAGAAGTGACGGTCAGTAGTTGCATGCTGGACTGATCAGTTGGCTAGCATTTACTTACGCCCGTCCACATGAGCTTCTGGTTAAAGGGTGTCTTGGTCTCAGGGGCTGCCACTTCTGGGAGTAGAGGAGTGAAGGGCTTGATGAGGTCCAAAAACCGTACTGAACAAAATCACTGTCAGCTACCAAAGTAAAGAGAATCGCCAGCATGCGCATGGCTCTCGAGGGTGGAGGCAGGGGAGTTCTCACGGCCGCTCATGGTTGCTGTGGTGCCGCTGCGCGGACTTCAGCAGTAAGGGAGACCTAGTGAACGAAGGTGAGGTCAGGACAGCGGCCAGCGAGTTGACGATTGTTTTCCGTTGAAATGGAGCGTAGAAAGTAAAGCGTGAGTCGGTTATGGGTGGAAGAATTCGAGGTCCACCAGAATAGAAAAGCCAGATCACCGCGCCAAGCCAGTGCCTCCGCGCAAATATGCCCTGTCTACGGAGTACAGAGACAAGCAACGTCAATTTACTCGTCTCTCCACACGCCTCTATCTTCTTCGTCTGTGACCAAGCCCGATGTCTCTCAAATCGTCCAATATGTGACTTCTACCGTGCAAGCTCACCAGCGCCTTTTGGTGAAGCTCTCTTCCCCAGCTTCATCCTGCCAACCATTGGACGCTCCATGTGCCAGCATGCGCGTGATTCCTGGCTCATTGGCTGTTCCGATGCTTCCCTCCTGCACAAGCTTGTCCTGAGGGCAGACATTGCAGACGTTATCCTTTTCTTCATGCTATGTACACTATGGCTGCCGCCAGCGCAGAGCATCTCACCATCCTCTCTTTGCCAATTTCTCACCTTCGCTCAACTTGTCTACATTCAATCCAACCATTGCTTCCCCGAGATCTGTGCTCACCTCCGCCAGTATTTTTGCATCTCGGAAATGGGTTACCGCCTGCACGATTGCCTTTGCTCTTACAGCAGCATTGCCGCTTTTGTAAATACCGCTACCCACGAAGACGCCATCACAACCCAGCTGCATCATCATCGCAGCATCTGCCGGCGTTGCCACGCCTCCTGCGGCGAAGTTGACCACAGGCAGTCGACCCAGTCGCGCAGTCTCTTTCAAGAGATCAAATGGTGCACCTATCTCCTTCGCCATGACTCGCAATTCCATGTCGCTTAGGCTTCTTGCACGGCTGACCTCGGCGCTGACAGTTCGCATATGTCTGACAGCTTCGATGACGTCGCCTGTACCGGCTTCACCCTTGGTTCGGATCATGGCCGCACCTTCCGAAATCCGGCGGAGCGCCTCACCGAGGTTGCGGCAGCCGCAAACAAAAGGGACACGGAAGGGGCTTTTCTCGACGTGGTGCACAGCGTCAGCCGGTGTAAGGACTTCAGACTCGTCGATGTAGTCTACTCCGAGCGCTTCAAGGATCTGAGCGACTTCGTGTCAGCATCTGAGTCCTCTAGGCGAGACGAGAGGGACGGCTGCTTACCTGGCATTCCACAAAATGACCTATCCGCGCTTTGGCCATGACGGGTATTGTGACGGCTTCCATGATCTCCTTGATCAATTTGGGGTCTGACATGCGCGCTACTCCTCCTCGGGCTCGAATGTCCGCAGGCACCCGCTCCAGGGCCATGACGGCGCAGGCGCCTGCTTCCTCTGCAATCCTCGCCTGGTCGGCATTGACCACGTCCATGATAACGCCGCCCTTCAACATCTGCGCTAAGCCCGTCTTGACAGTAAAAGTGGTTGAGCCACCATTAGTATCGGCTGCGGGGCCATGGCCGTTGATGGGAGCATCGTTGATCATGTTGGTGTTCGGAGACCAATGACTAAATTCCGTTGCAAGAGGTTCAATCTACAAGTCTTGGTGAAGGAACTGTATGAAAAGGCCGACTCAAAGGGCAGCCTTGCTACATGACCATTAGTAAAAAAGATCTTAGATGGGAACGTTTTGCCACAGAACGGCGTTATCTGCATACCTCAAGTAGCGTAGCAAATGATCGTAGACCGAATGAAGATGTTCGCAGGCCAAGGGGAATGCCTGCTTGGTTTTGGTCTCTACAGAATCGGCAGAGGAATCTCAACGAACTGTATAAACCGACTGAAAGCGACTATCAACTTAATTCTATGACTCTTGCATGGCAAAACCGAACGGAAGCGAGCGAGATCGGCGAGATCGTGGAGTTTAGGTTTATCTAATCAGCAGACTCAGTGACGGCAGATCGCGCCCCGAGGTTGCTAGCAGAGTTTCAAGCTCCTGAAGCCTGACCACCGTAACACATCTCCTTGATCGGCCATACCTTTCCACTTTCTCACACCCATCAACTCATTGTCTATCATGGCATCCCTCCTCATCCTCCGCCGCCCCCTTCTTGCGCCTTTCTCCCTCGGCCTTGGCATCACGACCGCCTTCGCCGCGCACTCGATCTACAAGCCCCGTCCTCTCCTCTGCGACGCTTCCCCCGCTGCTCGGAACATTTCAGACGCCTTCCACACCTATTCGCATGAAGCCAAGGTTCCCGTGTTCAGGAATGGGAGGCCCAATCCTGCCGCATACAGGCAATTGAGCGCTGGGAGTATATGTGGTAAGCTAGCTCCTTCGGGCTTCGCACAGATCGGAGGGGGACATTCTTGGGGGTCGTGGTTGAGCACGAGAGCTGACACGAGATGTGGTGGTAGGGCTACTGGGAGGGGTGGCAGCAAGCTCTTTTTCGAGGACGCTGGCATTCTTGTTTGGGTTGGCTGTCTTTGGCGTACAGGTACTTCATACCCTTGACCTCCCCCGCGTCTCTAGGCTAAGTGATCCTTTGTGTTAGTGGATGGCGTCCTATGGCTATAACATCGTGCCGACATCAAGGATACAGCGGTATGTGAAAGGGATAGATTTGCGCTCAGTGGTCGAAGACAACATAGCCTTCAAGCTTAGCTTCGGTGCCACTTTCATGCTCGCTGCTTTTGCAGAATTCTGAAAAGAGCCCCTCCTGTTCCCGTACATTCGTATGAACAAGTGAAGATTACTTGTCTGGTTGATCTGTTGTGGGGATTGTAGATGCAACGGTCATCTGCTGGAAGCTTCTCAATGAGTGCGAGCATTCACTAATCAAGTGCGACAAACGTTTATCTCTGACCTAGTATCGCTCTGTTGCTAAGATCACAGACTGCTCACGCTGTTGAAGGATTGACCTCTAATCTTCATTCGCCGACCGCACTATTTTCACGCTAAAAAGGGTATCATCGCACGCACAATATCCTCCACAATACGCGAAGGCGAGAAACGGTGTCATGATTTCATTGACCTGCCTGCAACATATGATAAGGGAATAGGAAAAATGACAACAAATGCCGGCTTCACAGTGCGCGACCGAGATCGTAGTAGATGCAAGCTTTGCTGCGGAAGTTGTACAAGAACGCGTTGCGAGGAGAGGACTCCTTTGAGATGTCCTGAAGAAGCTTGTGGACGTCTCTGAGATATGCGCGATCGTCCGCCGCTGTGTTCTGGATGAGTTTTCTCCAGCTCTCAGCGTCAGAGAGCTTAGTATTTCGGAGGCCTTCGAAGTATTCGTCCTTGGTCTCGATAGCTACGATTGGGCCCTCTAGGAAGCTGCTCACGGTCTCCTTCGTAATAGATATGGCTGGGGTGGCCTTGTCAGTCCGGCACAGGTGTTCTATTGCTAGGAATTACCTTCTTCGATGACCGTTTTTCGATTAAACTTCTTGCCCCTTGATGCAGATGTTATGACTCTTACATCAGCTTCTCCACCGCCTACTGCTCGACTAGCGTCTTGCTGACTTGATTGACGAAGTAGTTTTGCCCCGGGTGACCGCCCTTCTATCCGATCACGTTCACGGATCTCGCCGCGAAGCCATGCAAAAAGATCCGAAGTGCGCATGTCAGTCTCCTCTTTCCGCAAGGTGCTTCGAACTTTGAGATATCCGTCCTGTTTGATGTAGATGATCCAGGTATGAGGCTCCCGGCTCTCACTTGTCGTACTGTAGACAAGATCTAACCCATGCGTGACGGTGTCGATGACGAATTCTGCGCTGATCTCATTCGCCCAGAGCTCCTGGATTATCTCAAGCCCTGTCGAATACAGAATCTCACGATCCGAACTTCCGATCAGGACATCGCAACGATTAGGCAGAGCCACATCCTGGGTTTCGTGCTGAGACTTTTTCTTCGCCTTGACCTTGGTAGCGGCCCTCTGGAAGCGTGCCATAGAAGAACATAGCCGATCCCAATTGAAATTGAATCCCACAGCGTGAACGATTTCTTCTTTTGATCTCGAAGAGGCTAATGCTTTGTACGATTCTATCAGCCGATCATAGCGGCCCCCAGCAGCAAAAACCTCCTTCTTTGGAGTGTCAAATATGCATTGAAAGAAGAAATTGCCTCGATAGAAGCTTTCATTGACGCTACCCAGCGGATTGATATATGTCTTCCGATTGACGTTGAATCGTTTCAGGTAAAGAGTGACAGCCTCGATATGTCCGAAGTAAACATCCAGGTGCTCCGTGCTCCGCAACAGAGACCGAAGCTTCGGAACCGCTTTGTCGTACGTGTCCCGAAAATCGAACTGCATGAGCTCCTCTACCGATGTCGCTGCTACACCCATGGCGGGTGAGCGAAGAGCACTTCGCACTTTGGTCCAGTTCATCTGGCCAGCGTGTAGCGAAGCAAGAGCCTCCTTAACAATGGCCCACTTTGAACGATGGATATTACAGAAGCCAAGAATGGCATTGAGAATTCTTGAATGATTGATATGGTAGCACATCTGGAGAGATGACATACTTGGAAAGGAGCTTACAATTTCGTCGACCACTTTGATAGCTTCAGCTTCACGAAGCGCCAGGTCGAGATAGTTTGAGGAAATGATGTCGAAATGCGCTTCTCCTATACGCCGAGGGGGACCATCGGAACGAGTAGCTCGGTACACATTACCGATGGTATAGGTCTTCCGTGGAGTGACTGGGGTCCTTGCAAGCAAGCTGGCATAGGGTAAAGTGAAGTCAAATGGCAACTGTAGAAGATGACCAGTTGGGTCCACGAGCTTGACAGTCTGGTCCAGGTTCTTCAGGTACTGAGTTGAGAAGGGCATCAAGGCCGGCATATCTAGCTTCAAGGCTCCATGGCGGCGGAAGATCGAGATTAATTTCTCTTCCACAAAACTGCGAAGAAGTGATTCACCGGAATCTATATTAGGAACGTCTTTGAGATCATAATCAAACTCGCTCGACGTTACTCTCGGGTAAAACTCTTCATCGTCCTCTTCAATGGGCTGATGAGGATCGTACATATGCGATCGCGTTGAAGGGCGGCTTGCATCTAGCTTGAACTCGTTCACGGCCGCTGGATCCAAATGTGCCTCTTCAGCCTTGGGGAACATGCTGGCTAAGAACTTCTTTCGATAGGATTCCTTATGTGCGTGGCGCAGAACGTGGCGCGCCCATTTGTCGCCCTCGACTTCTTCTGGGATCTGGTCACTGGCCAAGAGCTCTTAGCTGCGAGGTCGGCTCGAAGGGGCATGGTCGACGAGGGATACGATAATGTCGGCTTGTACAGACATATTTGGCTGCTTGAAAATGAGAGGAAGCATAGGTTTTCCATCCCGGAGTTTCCCAAGAATTGCAGCCCTCTCCATGCCCGTCACGATCGGAATACACATCTCAAAAAAGATGATACCCAACGAGTACATCTACAATTTGTTTGTTAGATAGCTGGGCGAAGCTTCCACAGCGTTGTACTCACATCTGCTTTCTCGTTGTATTTCCCCATACCGGCGGAGCGGACTTCTGGTGCTACGTAGAACGCAGTCCCGATGCTCTTAGTAAAGCTGGTATACGCTTCTCCAATATTCCGAGCTTTGAGTGACCCTTGATAGTCGCCGGGTCGTGCAAGTCCGAAATCACCAATACGGACATCGCCGGAGGCATCGATGAAAATGTTTTCAGGCTTCAGATCTCTATGCACGATAGATACAGCGTGTATGTGAGCCAAGCCCTCCAGAATCTGGCGTAAAATTCTCCAACATTCAACTTGATCAGCATGAATGTCTCCTTTGATTAGATCGCGCAGAGTCTGCACACGATTAGCAGAGACCAAGGACAGAATTTCCAAACAGACTTTTCGCTCACAATACTCCATTTGTATGTAAAGTGTTGATTTGGACAGGGGCAGACTGGACACAGAGCGCTTCCTACTCAAATGAGTGTCTAGACCAGACATCTCACTATCACCGTCCACTTCCCTGCTGTTATCACCATTGGCTTCGTCTCCGGTCGTATTATTGTCTCCTGACGCGCTTGCATGATTCGCATCGGTATTCGCGTCGGACGTTATCCGTGCCTTAGGAGCTTCATCATCGCTATCACTCTCGAAGACAATATTCGGACCGCTCTCACTCATAAAGTCCAAGCCCGATGGGTATTCCTCAAACACATCATGTTCATCTTCATCTTTGCTCCCGCTTGATGTTCCGGACGAGTCAGACTGCGTCGGTCGATCCGCCTGGACCTCTTCGCTTTCAAGCCAAGCGTTGAAATACCTGACGACATTTGGATGATTGAGTTGAGAGAGGAGCATTATCTCGCTCAGGACATCTTTGAGTGCCGAAGCAGAGCGTGATTTGATTAGCTTAATTGCGTAGAATCTTCCATCTAACTTGTTTCTGGCTCGGACAACTTCGCCGTAGCCTCCACGACCTAGGCGTCCAGCCTCGACGAAGTCGTTCTTGTACCTTGAAATCGAAGGTGCTGTTGCAGACTCACGGCGCCGACGGGACACTTCTAAAAACGTCCGCTGAGATGGATCATTGTTGTGGGGCGATTGAGGTGGTTGCGCCTGCGAAAGGATGAAATCGTCATTGCGGAAGAATTCTGAAGGCAGCAGTTCAAAAGCTGAAGGGCGACTTCGGAAGTCTGATTTAAAAATATGGTCGAGAAGTTCTTCGAGAGATCTCGAGAGCTCTAGATTGTCGATCAAATCCCGTGGTGATCGGTGCACGCTCTGCACCTTTAGGCCAAAAAGCATTTGCACTAAAGTAGTGCCCAAATCCCAAATATCGCTTGCAGTGAGCCTTTTGCCTCCATTGCCATTCATGACTTCCGGGCAGATCCAATTTGTCGAAGTTGCGGCCGAATAATCCGCGGTGGGGCCATTTTTCATAACATGCATAGCGTGTTGGTAAGAAGCATCGGCTAATTTGACGACTGTGTTACCAGTGTCCGCTTTGACAAGGAGCATGTTCCGTAGGTGTATGCTTGCGTGAACAATACCATGACGATGGTAAAACATCAGGCCCTCGAGAAGCTGTAGTGCCCATGCCCTGAACACTTCGAGATCAAGAACGTGGACTGTCTCTAGAAGGTCTTGCATACATCCTTTTGGCGTTAATTCCATGATTATAGCGACATGCCAATGCTCAGGATCAGGATACTCGCTATTGCCGCGCTTGATGACAAAACTCAGTGGCTTGATGATATTGAGATTGTCCGGCAATTGTACCATTTGCTCAAGTCTCTGGTCCAATTCGAATAATTGCTTCTTCAATATGTCCTGCATGCCTTGCACAGGGAAGCGGCACTCTTTCAGAACCAGACAAGGCTCTAAATGCCGAGGAGCGTTCCAGATGTGCACTTTAGTAACCTTTGTAACGGGGCCCTGACGATATCGAACCCTATGGTGAATGACTTGGAATTTTGTCAAGGAGCCTTCGGCATCTTTGGCTGTGATAACGTGGTCGAGCTGTAAGCCTTCGTTGGCTTCAATCTCTGCAGCGGCAGGCTTGCTCGGTGACTTCTCTTTACGCTTCTCTGCACGAGTCTTTGCTTGCTCCATCATGATGGAAAGTGCTTCGTCTTCTTCTGTCTGGCGTGTGTTCGCCTCCTCAGTAGTATCAGAGATGTTCGACTCTACTGTTGTTGCTGACTCTTTTTGCTTTATTTGTTGGGATAGAGCAAGCTGAGCTGCACGTTCTTCCTCTAGGGTTGGGGCTTCTGCAGTCCGAGGTACATTGTCTAGGAGGTCCTGAAGTGTCGTTGCAATTTCAAATATCATTTCAGAGCCAAGTAAGGTCCTGGGCTTTTGCGTCACCAAGTCCCTGATTGCTAGCTGTACCTTAGCAGGGACACCTGGGCCAAAACATAGGCTCAAGTGTGGCAAGGATTTTGGATACGTGTTCGGAAAAGAGGTTTCAAGCACAAGCGCAACATCAGGGTCTTCGCTATTCCTGAGGCTTATGTCAAAAGCGCGATTGGTGATTTTCTGTAATAAAGAACAACCGTATCAGCGACATAAGATACGTATAACAGGTACTACGAGACTGCATACCAAGCAAGAGAAGAGCTTGGCAAGTGACCAGTCATTGCCACTTTTTCATAAGGAACACCGATCTTAGTAATGTACATTTCATCGACGTACGACATGGGTTCTTTTGACTACCTTAGGAAACCCCGACCTCCCCATTTTGGAGCATGTTCACGGACCACATCGACTCAATCTGCAAAGTGGGTTTGATGAAGTGCTCTGTAGAAGATCATGAGGGTAGTAACTAGAAGATGATACACCTACATTCCATGCTCCAGTCTTGGTCTCCTTCTCCACGAAATCTTCCATATAGATAGATTTCAAGGCTTCAATCTCATCTTGCTGTATTTCAGCATAGTTGGTTACCGACTGAGCCATGGCTCTGAACTTATTTCACATCGACACTGTTAAATCAGTCCAAGGCTCACGCATCGTACATGGCGAGCATGATTAGCCCAGAACCTGCTACTTTATACTGTGGCTGCCAAATGGCTCGCCACAAGAGGACTGAAGCTATATGCCGATCAATGACGCGTCAATGCACACTCCAGAATGAAGGCACAAGACGATTGATCCAGCTCAAAAGACTTTCGCGGCTCCCAATTGCCAAAGAGACAGACGGTACCCTTTCTTGGACATAGGGGTGTTTGCATTATAATCTGCGGCGAACCCAAATCACGCGGCTTATCGCGGAAACAGATCCGGGAATCCCTGTACAGATCATATCGTTTGTTGACGACTCCACGACACGGAAGCTGATCATCGCATGGTATGTCAACAATACTTTTGGAGATTACCAACGATTGATAAATTTGCGAGCTACTTACAGACTCTAGCATGCAAGAGGCCATCGTCGTCTAAAATCTCTGGGTCCAGCTGCAGTTATGCTCGGCTGGTTTACTGGACCATCCAAGGTTACCGAAGACCACACTTTTCTTAATGGTGATTCCATGGATGTCCTTGATCATCGTAGAGAATACTGACTGGAAACAGATGACGGTGAATACGGCGAGGATGCGCCGGATACCCCTGCGCCTCAATTCGCTATTCGCGCCCTCAAGTCGGCTTTCATTGGAACTCCCCATGCAAAGCAGTCTATGAAGAGAAGCCTATACCACGCCAATTCGAAAGAAGCTGTCGAGATTGATAAGGCTGAAACGCACCTAGGGAGTAACGAAGAGCAAGGCAGTCCCTCTGGCAGACGGATGAGATTGAAAAACGTTCGGCTATTATCTCCTGCAAAAGGAATTTTGGTCACCCCGGGCACTGCGGCAAACAAGCGCAAGACCGTATCTTTTGGCGACTTTGCAGTTGGCGCAAAGAACAGATTCGATCTGTTTACGGGGCAGCCTATCGCAGTTGCAAGCCAGGAGGAACCAACGGCGATTCAAGCTACAGCTACTGAGTCTCCGAAAGACCATGAGGTTCAGCCTGTCCTTACCAAGTCATCATTCGAAACTCAGCTGGAAGTATCGAAGCGACGTATTGGCAAAGATGCTACATCACAGAAGAGTGTAGTCGATGCGAAACCCCCAGAGGGTCGTGGGGCACCAGGAGCATACCTTGCTAGCCAAGGAATTCCTCAGGAGCCAGTGCGCGATATCACTGTCGACCTGAATGTACCTTGTTCTCGTTCAGGCAAGCATTGGAAAGGAGAGTATGACCAGTTTAATCGGAAATCCAACCGCGAAATGAGGCGCCTAATTCAACACGGTCAAACCATCAAATCATACGCCCAGAAAAAGGACTCGGAAGCTGCTAGCCTTCACCAAAAGTTGGACAAAGAGCTGGCAAAAGCTGCCTCCATGGAGGCCAGAGTGTCGGAACTGGCCGTCGAATTGGCTAGTGTGCGATCGCGAGGTGCGCATGGGAAAATAGACCCGTCGCAGCTTATGACCGATCTGGCCAAACAAACAGCTACTGCCATTAAATCCAAGCAAAAGGCCGAAAGGTACAAAGCCGCATTGAAAGCACATGATGTTGCGGAGGCGTCACCCAGGAACAATGACGAGTGTGTACCCATTGCGCTACCTCATAGCCATAAATCTCTGGAGAAACAAGTCGAGTCCCCCAAGATGGTTGTACTACGTAGCGAGTTAAGCAGTCTTCAGTCAGCACTAGACATCGCTGAGGACAAGGCTACAAAGCTCCAGAGCGAAAATCTTGCCCTGAAGCAAAAAATGGCGCGGGTCAAAGTTGAGATGCAGAGCTATGAGCAAAGGCGTCTTGCCAGAGACGAGAGGTTGGCAAGAAAGCAAGCCAAGCTCCTAGCTGCTAAAGAGGCAAGTGAAGCGAATTTCGAAAAGCTCAGAGTTGATCATGAGAAGCTGCGACGTACGCACCAGACCAGTGTCGATGAGCGCAGGCAGGATCAGAGACCACCTATCTTGAGAGCCGAAAGCTTACAAGAAGAAGGCACACGGCTAATAGTTGCTCAAGCGCAGCAGGAAGCTCCCAGGAATCCTAGTGTAATCCCAGACCAGCAAGGCTTGCCCGCCTCTCTAGCGGAGAGGCACGCCGCTTTGGCTACTGGGCGGAGATTTGATCAGCCACGAAAGCACCCACAAAGTCCTGATGGGAAACCAAGGAGTCCTTTTGTCGAAAATGATAGGCCGTCTAGTGATATGAAACGTTATGACGATGACAAGGCAAGGGAGCCGCGGGCATATGTGGACCTCACTTCCCAAGACTCTAGCCTACATATATGGTCACACAACACACCAGGAGATCTTTTAGACAATACTCTGCCATCCGCAGGAACCCCTAAAGGTTCAGACTTTACTCTACTTCGGCGTTCGACCTACGACGCTTTGCAGGAAATTTCACAGAACAACATATTTGAGCAACAACCCAACGATCAGCTGCCAGCACCGCAAGTCGGAGCCGCTAGCAAAACTTCGGGACCGGCAACCCTATTCTCAGCTGTCCGGCGCATGCATTCTCGTCGCTCCATCATCGGTTCACCGCGTCCCTCGTTCCTCAGCATGGCTCCCAGTGCTCAGAAACCCGGTACGCAGCGGGTCCGGCCTGAATCTAGCCATGTCGATTTGGACAGGAAGTCTACTCTACTCTCTACAGGCACAAGAACGTCAACTATGGGCTCGCGGAGGGCTTTGCCGCCGGATCGTGCAGAAGCAGCGAAGAAGAGGCTGGAAGCTAAGAGAGTAGAGAAGAAAGCGAAAGACGGACCGGCTTCGGGAGCTGGCATCTGAGTGTTTCATACATTGACAGGATTAGCAAGGAGCCGGTTAGGTCCACTAACAGTTTTCAGGTTCTGCTAGAATGCATGCCCAGTTTACATTGACAGACTTTCCTCGTTTCCACGTCGTAGCACGTGTCAGAGTAGGTTAACATGAATGAAGTCATGGCTGCATTTTAGCTTAGACTGTGGCTCCTGCGATGCAGCTTTAAAGTCATTAAAGGCCTACTACCCGGTATATGTAGATAAGTCGATATAGGGCTCCAAGATCGAACTCATGCGCTCTGCCGGTTTTAAGGTATTAGTGCGTTTTCAAACTGTTGATGATTTGAATGCCTTGCTCAAGGCTGGACTATCATTGCCGTTTGGTCTGTATCGAAGCTGTCGATAGGATCAAAAAGTGTATCCACCAACACCACGCTGTAGCATCACTCGCTATGCGACCGTTAAATGCTGACATTCCCGGTCGTGGATGCAACTTCTTCACCATGCACGCGAAGAAGGACCCATGTCCTATATGCCACATTTTAGGAACGACCCTTCCTAGGCACAACGTCAATCTCCTCATCACCTTCCATATCCTCTGTATCGATCGCTTCGTCTTCCGTATCTGGCATCTCTACATCATTATCCTCATCCTCGTCAGGACTATCGTGGTCTGGAACTTCTTCATCATCCTCATCCTCATCCTCATCGTCCTGTCCCGGCTCGGAATCGGTATCTAAATTAATCCAGAGTCAGTATTCCCTCTCGAAGCTTACGGATGGAGCCATAAGGCATGTATTCCAAGCGAAGGCTCGCTAGACATGTCTCAAGGCTCTCAAAACACTCGAAAACGGGTAATGAAAGGTGCTCAGAAAAGATAACCTACCACTTCCTCCAAAGTCCTCCTCCTCATCGCTGTCAGCCCAGAATGCGGCGTCATCGTCTTCCACGTTTGTTGATGGCTTCTTGACGGTGCTCTCGTGCGTGGGCATTACGAAGCCCTCAGGGATGTCCTTCTTGCTAGCCTCCACGTCCTCTTTCACCTTGGCCTTGTATGCAGCGAAATCGTTGCGTAGCATCACTCCGGCGTCCACATTCGCCGGAGACGAGCACTCCGCATCGTCGAGTAGCGAGATAATAGATAGGAGTACGGATTCGACGCGCTGAACCGGGGACCAGCGCTCTCCAGCTGATTCGCCAGACATTTCATCATGACCTGGGGAATGAAGGATCGAGATGCAGAGCTTGCCATCGGGGTAAATGTTTGGATGGCACAGGGGACGGGTGAACTTGAAGTCTGTTCCATGATCAGTCAATATTGGTGCAGCAGATATCCATGTGAGCCGTCCGACTTACCAGGCGGGGAGTAAGGATAGTTGCTGGGGAAGGACATCTTTGCTTTGAAGTAACCACCGTAGTAGAGAGAGTCAGGGTTGATAACCATCAAGGCGACATTCCACGAGGTGACTTTGTCACTCTCGAGCTAGGATGCGAATCAGCACCACCAGAAGAATCCATGAGATTGCAAGCACTTACTTCGACGTTGACCCATTTCTCCTGCGAAAGGGCCTGGAATTCTCTCATCAAGATGCGTTCTGACGTGCGTTCAGACATGGTGACAGATTTCGCTATAAGTTGTTGGAACAAGAACGGATGATCGTGGACGCGTGTCCGGCTTAAGAATTAGTAGATTGAAAGATCAGATAAGCGGGACGATAAGTGAATAATAGAATTTTGAACTTCCTGAGAAGAAGAACTGCGAAACAAAGACCCCAATGTTTTCATCAACTAATTATCAAGCCTTGGGTATCACTATGTGTGAAGTCGTCGCCGCGCTCAAGCATTTGTGTCATGGCGACAGACGGACCGTGTCTGTCCACAATTGATGTGACATGTGCCGGCCGAATCGAAGGGGTGCCTGGTGATGATGTCTTCGTTACATGGAGATCATGCAAACCCAGCTGAGAAGCTATTGAGAGATCCTAGAGACCTTCAACAAAAAGCTTGGCTTGCCAAGGCATTGTTCTAGGCCCCTGCAGTTCAATTTCTCAGCAAAGGAACACAGTACATTTAACTATTCTGATGTCGTATCGATGTTAATCTCTGTCGCATATCCCCACTCCCTTATCAATCATTCCATTGGCAACAGACAGTCTGGTTTCTTAGAATACGTCATAGCTGCACCTCAAACTTATTACTCCCTCTACGTACCATTGCCAAAACACACGAAGTCGACTTCTGTGATTTATTCTAATACTATTGTCAAGTTGACATTCATTGTTTGGCCATCGTCAATATTGAGAACTCGATAGGCATACCTTAGTGCGTCGCCCTTGCCTGACGTTATTCCAGTTCTTTGTGAGAGAACAAGACGCATTCGAAAATGGCACTTCAGTCACCGTTCATATCTTACCCTATATGGTACCCACTCAGATCTTGGACTCTTCTACAGCTTTCTTCCTTACCCTTTCTATAAGACCTAGCCCGGATTCAAGATGAAGCTCTCTAGCGTCTCACGTTCTGTTAGATAGTTACTTGGGGAAGAGCACAATTCCAAGCAATATTCCAAGATCCAAGCGATGCGGAAGTCAGAGTCGATGCAGGTGGCTACGGCTCGCTAGTGAAGGAGGTGCACTAATACTATGATCAAAGGCCGCTTGGCCTGGCCATATCGAAGTAGAACAGGATCTTTGTCGGCTATACCCGGGGACTTATCTCAATCATACGTATAATTTGTATGGATGGGATCAACAAATTGTAGGCGGCGAATTTCAAACACTACGTCCGAAAGTCATTGCCCTAACCTATGAATGAGTTCGCTCCCTGAGAGTCTGTTAAGTACATTGAACGGGATCACTTTCGGAAGTGACTCGCAAGAAGTTTCCATCATGTACAGACTCTCTTTGTGACTCCAGGTGACGCTCTGTAGATTCTCGATACTGAAGGACCAATCGTCAATAAGTCAATCATGCTCACGATGCCGTATGGGCCCCCTGGGAGGTCCCAAGCTCGTTACGATCAACCTGGGCAGGATTTCGATATCGAGAACATACAGTGTCCCTCCTAGTTTTAGCATACATTGTGGGTTCAAGCTATAAAGACCGGACCGGCTTCATCATGCTCAACCTAAGTGCAGAAAAGTGTTAGCGACAGCTCACCTAATACCCTTCAACGCTCCAGATGTTCGAGGACGTACCCTACGATCGATTCCACTTCTTTCAAAATAGTCTTGGATCGCCGCTTACCAATATAGTCAAGGATCTCAATGGTGCTGAGCTGACTGTTGATGGCAGCGCTATGTATTACTCTCCTGTGACGAGCGACTATCTGTGTAGCATCGAAACGCAGTACCTACGAGCCAACCCAGTGAACAAGATCTCAAGCCCTCAAAGGCCGTTGAATAAAGGACAGGACTTGGGCCTGTGAGTTGCTAATGCCAACGACTGCGCCGAAAATTCAAACGGCGTAAAGTAGTCTATATATGCTTATGCTCGAACAAAATGCGATAAACATCTATAGCATCATGAGTCTCTAGGCTGAGTTGTTGTTTAGATATCCAAAGTCTGTTGATATTACTAATGCTGCATCACCTGTCCTGTTCATGGAACATAAGCATCTGGCCTGACTTAGCCAATATGGATTTTGACCGGTTGGTTTGCAGGATAACAGCAAACGAAGAATGTCAGCTGATCGCAATGCAGATATATCTTCTTCAACAGCAATCAGGTTCCGCGAATTCCTTACTGTTCAATGTTCTCAGTATTTCCTCACCTGTTGATATAGGCTCAAGTTATGCTCTCCCGCTCATGTCGCCTTCGTCTTTGACATGGCCAAAATTGTTCTTCATGCAAGATATCAACCCAAGTGGCACAGATCCCCGGCAGTAGCCTGGAGCTATACTCCGAATCAAGCTCCCCAACGTAAAGATAAAGGACAGTGCTCTCGGCGCCTGATTCAGCACAGGAACCCCCATTTTCACTCGGATACCATTCATCATAATACCGGACTTAAGGATCTCTAAATAGCCAAGCATTTTACTTATGCTCTGTTTTAGAGAGCACTATTGAACACTCTCACGCAAGCAAGTTATGATTCCAGTGTCCGGGGTTGTTCCATGTCCAGTGGACCCAATGGGTTCTTGGGGGATTCACAGGCTGAATCAATCTAACTGTTTTATACATATACATCTTTTCCGATTTGATAGCATTGACTGTTAAAGGCCCGACGACCTGTTGCTCGGCAGCCTTATCTCTCAAAAGGCAATTCTTCAGTACTGTCATAGCTGGTGGATATAATTGTACCTTGTCATCGTCAAGGCTACTGTGGCATCGTCCAAGGAGTTGTCTGGTAGCATTGCGTTTCCAAGATACAAGGGGGGTTGCTGACTGTATAACGACAGCCGAGAACAGCAGAGTACCTAGGTGTAAGTCTATCTTTTGCTGGACAGCAAGAACCACAGCTTGCTTCACCTGAAGCACTTAAGCTTCAGAGGTCGCATTGCGTCATAGCCAGTTTCTCCGAAGAACAGCCGGCATACCTCTTGAGCTTACATGTAGTTTGCACATGAGTTTTATATGCCGCCAATGTCTTCTAGGTTGTATCAATACTGTCTTAAACTTAAGATTTATTGAACCTTCTTGCTAGACACCTCTCGTATTATCATTATCCTCCATGCATACTCGTTGAATGGCACGCCTCTTCGACAGCAGCAGCAGCTATGGCTTCCGAGCCTAGCCCAGAGAGCATTGAGAGCGTTGCCGCTGTCACCGGCCTTCTATTAGGAGAAGCTTCGAGATGGCTCAAGGTACAGCTTCTTCTTCCCGAATTAGTCTGTGCAGCCTCTGTAGCTGACGACTACTCGTATATGTAGGCATACAACTGTGATCCTCAGAGAGCCTCGAATGCGTTCTTTGATAACGACGGTGTATTACAAGACCACGTGAGGCCTCGCACTCTACGATCAGATCCTCTTTCTGATACAGAGTGGTGATTTAGGATATTCCGGGTAGTTGGAACGAGAGTCAATTCCATACTGACAAGACTACTAGCGGAAATCAGACCTGTAAGAAGCCTGAGTGCCCTGTCCTTGGGCAAACTTCTTGCCATGAGTGCTATTCCCGGAGAACTGCCGCTTGTCTGACCTGTGTTTCTCTATTCAGCGTTTGCCGTCCACCATCCTGATACCTTGAATCCGCAGGTATTCGGAGGAAATGCGCCTTCCCGACCACCCTCCCGAGCGAGTACGCGGGGACTTAATGCATCCGTGGCGCAAGAATCTGGTAACTAGTGTCTCTATTCTAGCTGTAGCTATATAGCATCCTGACTCGAAGGTTCAAGGAACTAGCTCTGGGATGGCTTCAGACGAGCAGGAAAGACGAGAGCTTGATCGGGCTGTGGCTATGTCACAGTCAATGACCGGAGGCCCTTTGTCGATAGGCCAAGAGAGTGGAGTAATAGAGGCTCGCAAGCCCCAGTTCGGACCAGCAACACGGGAACATTATGAGACCGCCAAGTGGACGATGACTCTACCCGGTGCTCATGCTCGAGAGATCCTAGAGAATCCGGATCCACCCCATCGTCAGCGAGAACCTCGTGGCCCAGCGTTCTTGAAACCTTCTCTAGAAGATACTCGGCTCCCGGCCTTGATCAAGATCTTGCACGCCATCCCTTTGGCACGAGAGGCGCTATTGGACCTAGACCATACCATACCCGACTATGGAATAGATGCCGAATGGTGGGACGGCGTGAATATTGACGTCAGGACCCTTCAGGTTGCTTATCCGGAGGAGGAGGAGAATCAAGCCAATTCTCACAAGGTTATATATGAGATTCAGCGCTTGATGGCATTCTTGGACCAGACGGAGCGAGCTTATGGGAGTGCGGATGGGTTGATGCAGCTGATCAAGGCCACAACACAGTGTAAAGTTGATCAATCCCTCGGGACCATACTTGAGGCCTGGGCCGCGGCCACCTTAGATGCTGACCCGGAGACCCCTCTGGCTGAGATTCTCATGTCCGAGGCTAGACGAATCTATTCAGAGCATGCCGAACCCGAAATCCACCCTTGTTGGTGCCTTGAGCTCTCCATACCCGAAGATTCGGATTCAGGACCTTTACAATGTCGCACGCTGTATGATGTTGTCGACTTCGCATTGTGGGGGAGCCTGCAGGAAGGTCGCTCCGAATACGCCTATTTACACAAGCTTGGAGACGTGCTGTGTGTGCAGCTAAGTCGCCAAAGCAAAGATCAGTCAACTGGTCTAGGCATAAGGATCCCGGCAATATGGTATCTGGACCGTTACTTGGAGACCTCACGTGAACAGGCACTTGATATGTTAGCCGCTGAGCGGGCTCTAAGGAAAGAGGTTGAGCGGATTGATCATGCAACAGCTAGGATCACGAATTACAAATCCTCGACCGGTGATCAAGAGTACAATGCGCTAGCGTTGATCGAACAGGCGAGACAACACTTCGCCAACAGAGGTCCAGCCATCGAAACAACAAATGGAATTTCACCGGACCTCGGAAAAGACAGGAGCGAAAGGCCCTTGATTGAGCTGCAAAGGCTGGCAGAAAATATTGCGCGAAAATTAAAGAGTACGGATCCACACAATTTATTGCTTCCGATGCCGCTGACCATGCGCCTTCTAGCTCTAGAAATCTCTCGCACTAGAGCCTTGGAGAAATTCGCAGATATATCTCAGTGGTACACCAAAGCTTCCGAAGATCCCAAGGAACCACCTCACTACAAATATCTGCTTCGCGGCGTCTCGTCTTCCAAAGAAACAACCTACGTTCTTGAACGCGACGATACCATTGACGATATCGCTACATCAAAGGTTGACGCAAATGAATGGCAGTGGTGGAAATTGAGCTACGCGTCGGGTCACACAGAAGTACTGTCACGAAGCGTAAGTTTGATGAGTCTTGGGTAGCCCCTAAGGTAACCGTCATGTGAACATCAAGCTTACTGGTCGTCCTTGTCATCAGAAGGTCCGCGAGGTCGAGGTTTTGAAGGAAGCCAGGGACGGATCTTCGTCTACCCTGCTTGTATACGCTAATGAGACGTCAATCCAGTTGAAGCCTTCCGATCTGCCGAGTCAACTCCAGGTAGTGTTCAATTCTCATGTGTGATGCGCAAAGGTTGACTGCTTCTAGAACTTCGTTCGAGCGGACAATCTCAATTTTGCAGCAGAACTCGAAAAGTTCCAGACAAACAAGCCCACCACACCCACTGAACGAAAGGTCGATGACCTAGATGATGGCGACCTTGTCACTGAACATGATCACTCCTCAGGTGATGAGGACTCGATGGATACCATGATGGGTGATGATCCTATACCGCCCGCGCCAATACGGAGGTCCAGCAGTCGATCCCCGACACAGTCGAGAGACGGGATTAAGTAGGTTGAGGCACGATGACAGGCGACGCGGTTACGTGAAGGTCTCACCATGCCAATTTTTCAAACCAGGACACCGATGAACGATCCACCGCCCATAGCTGCTGTGATCGACCAGCAGAGACCGAAGATGGTAAATCGCTTTCGTATCGCGAGGATTATTCGAACCACTGACGGCAGCTATCGGTTGGGCAGCTACAAGCCAGATTTCAGTAAGGAAGATGACGAGGGCTGGTGATTGCACAGCACAACGTAGTGTACTGGCGTGAAGGACAAAAAGGGGTTGATACGGGGTCTTGCCATTGACATGGATATCATAAGGCGTGACTGCCCTTGCGTTGTGGGGACTACTTGCATTTACATTGCCCAGTGCTGAGAAGAACATGGCCCAAAGAATTGGAACGCCCCCCTCGCAGAAAAATCGAATTAGGAAAATGTAAATGCGGGGTAGTAACTAAATTCGTCTCTCACCGCCTCGTCTCTTGGCGGGTGCCATCTAGATTAATATATCACTTGCATTAATAATTTTAAGATGCTTTTTCTATATATCGCTATTACACTATTAGATCAACCTCGATTTATGAAATCGAGAGTCAAATAAAAGCTAGAATTGTGCGCTACATTTTATATATCAAAAGTTAATAATATAGATAAGAAATAATAAAGTTTTAGATAGCAAGAAAAGAGATTCTTTGAGATCAAAAATAGATCTCTTAACGGAATTAATTATTAAAAAAGAACAAATATATCTAAATATAATTTAAACTACTTAAATTAATTTAGTATCTATAAGTTTTATAAATAAGTATAAAACAATCTAGAGAATAATTTAGAGAAAAACTATAAAATATATAAATTTTTTATATATTTTGCTAAAAATTTTATAGTATCATCTTATCTCTTCGAGTATAATATTCTTTGCTGTTGTATTAATATCTTTAGATAATAATATTAGAGTATTTATATTGTTAGATAAGATTATTGTTGTATATAATTGTAAAGCGTATCTCGCAATACTAGATCGACTTCGCAATAACATATCTAGCATATATTAGTGCGTACTTGGCAAAGAATTGCGCAAACTAGATTTAAGCAGAACTAGTATTAAATTAACAAATACTGTTTGCATATTGCTCTCTCTTAATAGCAAGCAAAAAAGCGTTTTATAGAGAATAAGATTTTTCTTGTATTTGCGTTTTTTAGCAATTAGTTCTACTACAAAAACTACTATTATTATTATATATACTATCTAACTTAACTCGCTTAACTATATAGTTTTATTAAAAAAAATAGTAGCTATTTTACAGTTCTAATTGCTTCGTCTAAACAAAACTGTTTAATTAAAAAAAATAGTTAACAAATTATTAATAACTTGTTTTCGCAAATATATTTAGAAGTTAATTAATCTTTAAAATATTACTAATAATTAGTTGCGTAAACAAATTTACACAAACAATATATCTTAAGAACTAGATAAAGATAATTATTTTAATACTAATACAACTATTAATTAAAATAAAGAAAATATCGAAATATCTAATTTTAGAGACAAATCTATATTGTTTATTTTAACAAATATTATTATATAGTATATTAATAATACAAATATATTGCAATTTCTAAAACTTAAAGTTAAGCTTGTAACTATAAAACTCTAGTTTGTACAATATATTAATAACTATTGTTGCAAATATAGCAATAATTACTATTAATTTAATTAATACAAGAAAACTAGTTATATTAAGAACTTTTGCAAATTTTTTGAACTTATATTGCGTAAATTGCACTATATTTTATAGTCTTTATTTGTATATTTAATCTTACTTTTTCTTCGAACAACATATAAACTTTTATAGCGATTTTGTATATTGCAAATCTTACAATTTAGAAGAATTATATTTTTTTTATCTAATTGTAAAGAAAGACTTTTGCGTTATAGTTAAAATATTGTAGCAATATATTGTAGAATTTAGTATACTATACTAATAATTATTAGACTTTATTTTAGTTGTCTCTGCGTCTATTGCAAGATATCGCAAAAATCTATATAATTTTCTTAATTTTAATTAATTAGCGCGCTCTTTAAAACGCACAAATAAGATTTTATAAATAAATGTATTTTTAATGCAAAAAGTTTTTTCTTGTTAATTTCTTAAACAACAAAGCAATAGAAGATCTCTATATAAAAATTATTTTTAAGTAGCAAATCAATATTACTATTATATTGAAAATAATTTGTAGAATATTATATTTGCGCTTTTTCTTTAATATTTGCAGCTCGCAAACATTGTAAAATCTTAATTTTTTCAAAATAAGTTAACTAAAGATTGCGACAAAATATTTAGTAAAAAAAATTGCAAAAAAAAGTTGCAATTGTTGTATCGAAATTAAAGACTTGTTTTGCAAATATATTATAGTTTTTAGTTAAAATAGTGCAATTTTACTAAATAACAAATATATTAATTGCGCAATTATAAAATATTAGTATATCTTTAACAAAGACAAAGACAAACTCTAGATCGACAAAGTAGATAGCTAGAATATTCTAAAAATAATTTTCTTTGATTTTGACAATAAGATGTAGAGACGTTGTTTTCTTAAAGAGCTAAATATTTTACAATTTTTAATTGAAGCTATTACGACTATCTTTGTTGCGCAGTACAATTCTTTTGTTTTTTTATATATATTTTTAGATTGTAGAGCAATTCTTCTTGTGTTAGTCAATTTATAGAATTTAGTAGTTTGCTAGCGCATAAATTAAATATTTTATAAGAAATCTATTATATATTTTAAGCGTTGCTTTCTTCTAATTTGTTGTTTGTTAAATTACTTATGCTTTTTTGTTCTATATATCTTCTCAATCAAGCAATATATATATTAAGATTATCTGTTGCGAGAATTAATGCGTAGACTATAATAGAGAATACTTTAAAAGATTTAGTTAACGTAATTCTTCCTTACTTTGATAACTATCCTTTAATAACTTAAAAACATTCAGATTATCTTTTATTCAAATTTCAAACAAATCGTTTTACTTATGTTAAATAAAGAGCATAATACTTTACAAAATAAATTTATACGCTTAATATTAGAATTAGAATTTAAATATTACTTTTATTTAATATTATTACAATTGAAAATTATTATATCTATTATATTAATTATTGTATAGTATATATTTTTTAACTATCGAAATTAAATAAAAATATATATATCTGCTACGTATTACTCTATTGTATTATTTATTAAATATTTAATTGCAAAACTTATTAATTCTTATATTTTATATTGTTAATTCTTTTATTTAGTATTAAAAATTCTTAATTTAACAATATATTTTACTTTAAAACTCTAATAACTTAAATTAAACAAAATAATAATATATTCGAATAATATATTTAATATATTATATATTGCTAATATACTTAATTTAGCTTGTAAGACAGTAGACAAAAAATTGCAAAAAAATATAATAGTACAAATTAATTGTAACAAAGAAAAAAAATCGAATAAAACAGTTTCTAATATATAAAAGATAATAGAAAAAAATAATATATTAAGCTATTATTAACTAAATATTTGTAATATAGAAAAAATACAAATACAAATTTAAAACAATAATTTTATATAAAATTTGCAGATATTAGAAAACTAATAATTTGTTAATTTCGAAAATATTTTTTGCAAAATTAATTCGAAATTTTTTGCAAAATAAAGCTATTAGTAAAAAAAACAATAAAAAATATTAAATTCAAATATTAATTTTATTAGTTTTTTAGAAAATTATTAAAATTTTTATAATCGATTTCTTCTCTAGTAAATATATTATCTATTTATATTATTATTATTTCTATATAGTATATACTAATATTCTGCTTTATATATTTAGATAGCAATCTTTTTGCTATTTATATTAATTGCAAAACTATTAAGTCTAAGAATTTGCAATTGTTAAAGCAATTAATATAGAATCTAAAACTTTACTATATTTAAGTTATTTTATTTATTGTACTTTATTGCACTTTATTATTTGTATTATCTTGTTATATTATCTACTAAATATATTGTTTTGCTATATATATTTTTTGTATTCTTTTCTATTAAATATAATAATTAAAAAATATATTATAATTATATATTTAGATTATCTAGATAATTAGAGTTAAATTATTAATTTAATATCTCTAATTAAAGAGTTTAACAATCTTATTTTATATAATTTTATAGAAAATTATATAAAAAGAGAATTATTATATTTTAAAAGAGATTCGAATTTTTGTTTTTTTAAATTTTTTATACTAATAATATACAATTTATAGTATAATTTTAGATAGTATTATAATGCTATTTTAAACAATATTATAGATTACGCGTTATTATTACAAGAAACTAAATATACTATTATTAAGTTATCGAGATTTAATTATTTAATTATATTATATTTAAATATATATTAAAATTAGAGATAATATAATTTTTTAAAAATTAAAAATATTAATTTAATACAATATTAAGTATCTAGTTATTTTAAATATATTATTTATCTATATTATTGCGAATAATATTTGTTTATTTATAACAATATTATAAATATAAAATCTTTTATACAATAATTTAGTTACAAATAAATTTTATTTAAAACAATCTCGAACTTTATTTAAAAAGAATTCTTATTTTTATTACTACTTGCTAATTATTATTTTATATTCTACAATATATATTTTACAATTTAATAATAGTCTTTTCTAAATTTAAATCTATAATAAAATTATAGTATTTAATTATTATAATTTGTTTAATTGTTTGCAAACTTATTTAAAATTAATTCTATTAATATATTTTTCGAGTAAAACTAAAAATTTGTTTAATATCTACTAATAATACTAAACAAAAAAAATATCTCTAATTATTTATATTAACTTAAAATAGTTCGAAGTATTTTTTTTTAAATATTTTTATATTAAATATTTATTTTCTATAATATTAATACAAAGATATCGATTATCTTTATTTTAAATTAAACAAAAGTATTAAAATTGTTAAAATAAAAATTTTACAATATTTGCGTCAGATTATAAAAAAAGTTAACTAAAAATTAAATATATTACTATATTGTATTATTTTTTTAACAATATTTACTTTTTATATTTTTGCTTTTAAAATAGCAATTAAATTATAATAATATTAAAAATAAATTTTAAATTTTGTCTAATATTTTATTTTGTAGTTTATAGAACTATTATTAATTTTTTTGTTTTATATTTTGTAAAAACTTAATTTTTGTATAGAATTTAAAATATTAATAAGATTATACAATATTTTATTAAGTTTTTCTGTTTTTAAATAATATTTAACAAATTTTATTAAAATTTTTTTACAAACTTTTAATATAATTTCTCTTAAAAAACAACTATAATTTATTATAGTTTTTTTTAAATAACAAAAATAATTAAATACTATATTAAATACTCGAAATCTTAAATAAATATTAGTATTAATTGTTCGAGAAACTATAAAAGTATATTTATAAAAAGAATTTAATATATTGTTAAACAATTAAATTAATTGTTATTTGTTTTTATCTAGTCGAATATACTAAATTTTTTAATTTTCTAAATTTTTCTTTTTTTAAAATTTAATATAGTTGTATAATTAATATATATAACAAAGTATTAGATAAATAGAATTTTAACAAATATAAATATTTTAAATTAGTTTTTAAGATTTTTTACTTTTTTGTTTTTAAAAGACTCTAAAGCAAATTAAATACTAAAATAAGTTATTAATAGCAACAATAAAAGCGCAAATCTAAATAAAATTTAGCAAATATATTATTTCTTTATATTATTATACAAACAAATATTTTTTTAATTATAATAGACAAATCTATATTTTTTGTAATATTCTAAACTTGTTTATTCTTTAATTAAAAAACAATATTTTTAACAATTATTTTTAATTTAAAAGTTGCAATAAAGTTTTAAGCTATTAAATTAATAATATAAGTTAAACAAAAAATAGAATTTTGTTATTTATTTTATTAAGATTTTTGTTAATTTAAGATTTTGTTAAGTTTGTCTTTAAGAATATTGTTATTGCTTATATTATTAGTAACAATTTCAAAAAATTTGTTTTTAATTTTAAAAAATTTCAATATCTTTATAAGCTCTAATATTAATTGTCGATCTATATATTCGATATTAAAAAAAGTAAATTTAATAAGATATTTGCAATAATAAAATATAATATTGATTTAATATATTAATACTTTAAAATAAATAACTTTTTAAGAACTAAACTATATATTTAAAATAATAAAAATATATTAAAACTTTTTTAACTTTAATTTAATTTTGTTACAAATTTAATCGAAATTTGTAAAAATCAATTTTAATAATTTAATATAATCTAGAAGTACTAGATTTAATCAAAATATTTCTAGTAATTTTTAAAAATTCGAATTATTAATAATTCGAAAAAGTAAATTTAAATTAAAAAATATCTTATATAGTTAATTTCTTCAATTATTTTAATTGAAAAATAACAAATTAATATATTTTTTTTTATTAATATATTAGTTTTGTATTACTTATTTGTATTATTAACAATAATTTATGCAAATAAAAACTAAATTGATTACTAATTATAATTAAAAAAAAATTGTTTTAAACAAAATTTAAATTAAAGATATTTTTTTATATTTAATATATTTAAATAATTGTATATAATAGAATAATTTAATATTTTTTAACAACTTTTGCAAACAATTTTTAACAAACTATTAATAGTTGAGACTATTTAAATATATTTGTTTTAAAATTTAGATTATATTTTAGTATTAATCTTTTTAATTTAATATAAATAAACAAATCTATTTTAAGTTTTATATAAGATACTTTTATTAATTGTAATATATAATTATTATTCTTTAAACTAAATCTTAGTATTTATATTTTATTTAATATATTTGTTTCTGTTTTTTAGTTTAAGTAATAAAAAATTACTTAAAATTTTATTCGATACTTTTTAAAGCTTTCTTTTTCTAATATTAAATATATAATTAAAATTCTAATTAAATTAATTTGCAAATTAATTAAAATATAAAATACTAAATAACAAATTGCAAAAAATAAATTTACTAGAATTATCTTTAAATAAAAACAACTATTAATTAGAAATTTTTAAAAAGTTAGATATTTTATAATCGAAAATAGTATAAACAATATTTCTAAATAATTTAAAGAATTTTTTTTTAAAATAAAACAATAACACAAAAGAGTAATATAGATATAAAATAAATTAAGTGAAATTTTATACTAATAAGTAATTATAATTTAATAATATAGCAAACTATAATTTTGATAATATTTTATAATTATATAGATCTTAAAATAGTAATTCTTCATATAATAATATAATTTTCGATTTTTTAATAATTCGATTCGATTTCTAATATTAAAATCGAAAATTGACTCGAATTAAATTAAATCGATTTTAAAAGAATAAAAATCAATTTAGATTTTAATTCGATTTCTAATATTAAAACTATTAGATTAAATTAATTTTAATAGTTAAAATCGAAATCTAATTCGACAGTTAGTCTAAACTTCGCAATTAGTTAAGAATATAGAATAAGTTACAAATCTTTATCGATTAAACTTTAGATAAAAAGTAAATTCGAAATTAACTTTTGTTTGCTATTGTTATTTTAATTAAAATACTAGCTTTTAATACTAAAAAAATATATTAATACTTAAAGCAACTTGTTGTCTATTTAAAATTTCTATTAGTAAAACAATTAATAATTGTATTAATATCTACTAATATTAGACTAATCGTTGGGTCGGGTTTCGATTCCAACTTTTGAAATCGACTCGATTTAACGATTTTAATATTAGGAATCAACTTAAAACTCGATTCGATTCGATTCTCAATTTTAATATTTGAAATCGAATTGAATTGCTAAGAAATCAAATATAACGTTATTATGTCAAGATTTTCTATTTTTGAAAATACGTTATTATAATGTTGAATTTTTCGCTACAATATTAAGTAATATGCTTCGATTCAAAAGCTACTCTTGCTTATATTATCTTAAAATAGCTTATTTACATTAGTTGTTGCTTGCATTACTCTCTTGCATTATTTTTTTGTTCTTAAATTTCTTTTTCGAACTATTAAAGAATATAGTTATACTATATTTGTATTTTTGTTTGCAAAATGTCAAATTCTTTAAAAGTTTTAAGTTAATTATTGTTTTTAAACAAAAAAAATTCTAGCAAATCTATTTTTTGCAATTTGTTATTTAGTAGTTTATATTTTAATTAATTCGCAAGTTAATCTAGTTAAGATTTTTTTACTCTTGTTATTAATACTAGAAAAAGAAATCTTTACAAGATATTTAACAAAATATTTATCAATTATTTATTGCTTGTTTTAAGAGAAAGAAACAAATACGTTAAATAAAGTTCAAATATTAATATTTAATTTCAAGTATAATAGTTACAAACAACTATTAGCAACAATATTTTAAACAAAACTTAATCGGAACTTGTTAATTTACGTTAAACAAAAAAGATTAATACAAAAGCACAATTCGAACTTTGAAACAAATATATTCAAATAACTTCGATTGTAAATAATATTTCAAAAATTGTATACAAAAGTTGTTATAAAATTTTGAATTATTCTACTATTTACGACTATTCAAACACATCGAATATAAAAAAACATCTTTTATTTTTTTTTTGTTTAAAACGAAAACAATTTTGATTATAAATAACAATTGATTTAGTCTTTAATCGCGTAAGTTACAATTAATAATATATATAAATAATGTATAACTAACAATTTATTAAAAGAAAAATTATATCAATTTGTTGTTATTCTTTATTTAAAATAATTGAGAAAATTAACTATACAAGACTTTCGTAAATTTAAATTTGTCTTTTCGAATTATTAACAACTTTAATTTTTAAAAGTTGCTAAAAATGCTTTATTTAAATTTGATGCTTTTAAGTTGTATCAAACTATTTAAAATAATTCTTTCAAAATATAATTAAATTTGTGAGAAAATTAAAATAGATTTTAAGAGTGCTCAATATATCTTTATTGCTTTAGATGTATAATCTAATTTTTAAAAAGTTATTTATCTAGAAGTTTTAATATATTAGATAGACATTATATTTTAGTTTTGCGAACATCTTATTAAATTTACTTCTCTTAATATTAAATATATAAGTTGTTAATTAATGTTAAAGCTTATAAAGATTTTGAAGTTTTTCGAAATTAAAGACAAGCTTTTTAAAATTGTTATTAATATCACAAGTAATAACAATATACTTAAAAACAAACTTAATAAGATCTTAAATCGACAAGAGTTTTAATAAAACAAACAATAGAATTTTGTATCTTGTTTAACTTATATAATTAATTTTGTAACTTAAGATTTTATTTTAATTATAAAATTAAAAGCAACAAATAATAACATTGTTGTACAATTAAAAAATAAACAACTTTAAAATATTACAAAAAGCACAAGCTTATCTAATGTAATTAAAAAAATATTTAAATTTGTAATAATGCAAAAAGATAATATATATGTTAAATTTATTAAATTTGCGCTCTTACAATTGCTATTAATAACTTAGCTTAATATTTGCTTCGATTTAGAGTCTTTTAAGAGAAAATTAATAAAAAGTTACAAAAACTAATATAAAATATTTGTATTTATTAAAACTTTATTTATTTTATGCTTTGTCAAATATATTAATTACGCAATTATATTAATTTTTAAATAAAGAAATATTCTTAAGATTCAAAGATTCAATAAGTTAAATTTAACAAAAACAAATAAAATTTAGTTTTGCTTATTAACAATATATTAAATTCTTTTTACAAATACATTTTTATAGTTTTGCAAACAATTAATACAAGCATTTATTTAGAATTTCAAGTATTCGATACAATATTTAATTATCTTAAATATCTAAAAAAGATAATAAAAATCAATGTTTATTCTTCGAAAGATATTGTACTCAAAATTTGCAATAAAGCTTTAACAAAGTTTGCAAAATACTATTCGAAAACAAAAGAATTAGACAATATGTTATACAATTTCGTCAACATTTTAAATTCTACGCAAAAAATTAATCTTTATAAATCGTAAAATAAAAGAGAAAACAACAATATTATCAATTACGAAAACAAATACAAAACAAAATTCAAGAATTATTATCGACGTTATTACGATTCGATTGCTAATTTAAAAACAAAAGCGCAAAGAACAACTATTGTTAAAAAGATAATATAATATAGTAATGCATATAACTTTTTACTAATATTAATATAGTCTATTGTAATTATTACAAAATTCTTACTTTAATAGTCTTAACAATTTTGTTCGATTCAAAATAAAGACGATTAATATCTTTGTATTAATATTGTAAAAAATAAATATTTAATTTAAGAATATTAAAGAAACAATATATTGAACTTTCTAAAATTAACGCAAATAATTCGAAATATACTTTTATATCTAGTGTTATTAATAAATATTAAACAAACTTTTAGTTTTGCTTAAAAAGTATATTAATAAAATTGATCTCAAATAAGTTTGCAAACAATTGAGCAAATTATAATAATTAAGTACTTTAATCGTACTATAAATCTAGACGCAAAAAAAATTGTTCTTAAATTATAAAATATATATTGTAAAGAGAAAAATAACAATTAAGCAATAAATAGAGAAGAAGATTTCTTTACGCTAGATTTTAAGATTGTTTTAGATTAGATTTATTTATAAATAAATCAACTTTTAAAAAGAAGATATCTTCAATAATTATAAAAATTATTAGATACTATTAGTAATAATACAAAAAAATAATGCATTTAATAAATTAAATTGCTAAAAAAGATTTATTAATAATAGAATTTTAAAGATTTAAGTCTTAGTTAATGCAAAGAACAATTATAATTGTTTAAAAAAAACAACATATTATGTTTGCTTAAAAAGAAGAACATAATATTGTTGTAAAATTTTTAGCTTAAAAGATCGAATTGCTTTATAAAATTCTTAATAAAGAGCAAATCTTTTAGCTAAAGTATTATACGCTTTGCATAGATAATCGCAAGATTCGAATCTATAGTGCGCAAAATATTAGTTATAATTTTGTTATTATAATAATAATATAAAGAAATAATACACTTATTAGAAAACAAAGTAATTATAAACGCCTTTGTTGCTTTTTAAAATATTGCTAAAACTAAACTTTAAATACAATAATCGATTTAATTACGCTTGTAATTATTGATCTTATTATAAAGAAGCTTACAAATTAGACGCTAAAATGCAAGTCAAAAAATAAAAAAATTAATTAATTTTTAGTATTTTCGAATTTTACAAAAAACAACAATATTAAGCTTTTACTTTCGTACATATTATCGCAAAACATTAGCATATTAATTAAAAATATATTACTTGTTTGCATTATCTTAACTATATTAGTATCTTAAATATTCTTTTCTTTAATACTTTTTTCTTCTTAAGATTTTTTTTTGTCTTTACTTATTTTATTACGTTCAAATTGAAAAATTAATCTATCGCAAAAAGACTTCAAAATCGATCGACAAATTAACAAATTAAGTATGTTAATTTTAAATAAGACGTTTTGCATTATTTGTATATATTATCTATTTGCTTTACGCGAGTTATTAAAGAAGATAATAAATTTAACAATATTAAAAAGAGATTTACATAAATGTAAAAAAAAAATGTTAAGTTCGAAACGAAATTTAAAGAAGTTATAGTAAAATAAGCAATAATTTTGATAATCTTAACTAGTGCAAACGCGTTAAAAAATTGCATAAAAAGAGAGACTTAAATTAGTAATTAACAATAAAAATACATAATATAAACGACAAAATAATTAACAAACATAAACTTGCGTAATGTGTTAACAAAATTAAATATATATTAATGTAAAAAAATAACAATCTTGTATTAACAAAAGTTCAAAATAAGTATTAATAAATAAATATTAATTCTAGTTCTAATATATATATTTTTTACTTTGTTTTAATAAAACTATTCGTTAATATATTATCTACAATTTTGTTAATTTTTTCGAATTTTCTACTTTTTAAATCTTGTCGCACTCTATTAGATATTGTAAGAAATTCTTAAGTTGCTATATAATTGCATTATCTCTATGCATTATTCGTAAAATAAGCTAAGTATACGCACAAATAATAGAAGCGCTATTAATTAACTTAAAAAGCATCGCAAATCGCAATTGCACATAAAAATAAAATAATAATAAAAAGAAATTGTATCAAAAACAATACAATAATTGCAAAACTATCTTAATTCGACTTAAAAAATTGCGTAAAACAATTGTTTAAAAGCAAGTCTTTGCACTAAATCGTAAATATATAGAGAAAAATATCAAAAATAAGATTAACAAATATTAAATTAATTAAGATTTTTATAGTAATATATCTAAATAATGCAATAAAGTATATAATATTAACAATTTTATAACAAAATGCTTTAAAAATAAATTTAGACAAAAAACAAAAAAGAAATTTGCGATCAAAAAAGCAAATCGATTTAAAATTATTAAAAAGATACAAAAGTTGCTTAGAAATACAAATATAGCAATAAAATTATTTTTTAAGAAAATATGTATTATTTAAATGCATTACTTGTGCTTTATATCTAAGCTAAATAATATTATAGTTAAGCGTTAATAATAAACTTAATATTAATAAGAGCTTTTCAATTTATATAAAATTAATTGTAGAAATTATTTAACAACAAATTATCTATTATAGTAACTTAAATAATTTAAAAAGAATTAATAATAACAATTTTATAGAATTGTTTAATATCTTTGTTAAAGAATTTGCAATCTTAAACAATGAAAAAAAAAAAAAATATTTCAAATTTTATTATTTTTAAGATAGAGAATCTTAATAATATAATTGAAGAAAATAATTATAAACAAGAGATTTAATATAAGATTTAAGATAATATAAAGAAGCTAAATTATAATTATTATCTAGCAACGAATAATAAAAATAACAAAAAAAATAATAAAAATAAAAACAATAAAGACAATAGCAATAAAATTAATAAAAATAACAACAACAAAAATAATAACAAAATAAAGAATAACTTAAATTAGATTATCTAAAATAATAATAAAGCAAACAAGATTATTAAGATCTTAAATTAATAGTTTTATATATATAGTCTAGAGAGTCTACTATTATAAGAACAATTATAATGTATTATCTTAATATATTATTATATTATATATTCTATCTTGTTATTCTTTTGTATTATAAAATTGTAATTAAAATAAATATTAAAATTGCAACTTATATATAACTTTATTTAATTTTACTTAATTTAAAGACTTTAATTCTTAATAACGCACTAAAAGTATATATTTAATACTTTAATAATTTTACTATTGTTTAAGTATTATTTCTCTATATATAAATAAATAGAATAAGCTTAAATAACAAGTTTCGATAGCTTAATAATTAGAGCAAATATAATTGTTAATAATTGTTGTCGAATTTAAGAATGCGTTGCAATGTTGATATTAAACTAATTATAAATAATATCAATTTATTTAATATTTATATTGTATTAAGAATTCAAATTTCTCTTAAAATACAATTAAATTAACTTTTTAAATTTTAATTTTAAATAGCTCAAATGTATTATCTTAATGCATTACTAAATAATTTACTATTAAGAAATTATAGAACAAAATATAACTTTCTAGTTTCTACTATTTATTTTAGAATTTCTTTATACTAATACTAAGTCTTAACAATTTAAATTGATTTTTTGAATTGATTTTCGATTCTAAGTTTGCGATTCGACTCAAATTGTCGATTTCAACATTAGAAATCGAATCGACAATTTGGTTTCAACTTTTGAAATCGACTCGACCTAATTTAGATTAAGTATTCGACTCGAACTTGATAACTCAACTCGACGCGATCAATCTAACTAATATCAATTAACTTTTCTTTTTTTTCAAAGATCTATATATTTAATAAGAAAGATAGCAGCTTAAATTAAATTGTAACTTAGATATAGAAAAAATCTATTAATATTTAAAATTATATTTAATTAATTTTTACAAAAGACAATCTAGTTATACTTTAAAGCAATTATTAATTATTAAATATTTTTTACAAAAACTTGTTTGCTTTATTTGTATTTATATTGTATAAAATCTTGTATTTTAAGATTTTGCAACAATTTTTGTGCATTTTCTAATTTATTTCTAGATAGCTATATATTCTTATAATATATATTGTATTTATAGTTACTTTTTATTAATTTTTTGTTAACAATTTTTATTATCTCTTATTTCTTCTCTTTATTTAGTGTTGAGTATTACTTGTCTTGCAAATACTTAAAAAAATATAAAATAAAAACAATAATACTATGGAGATAAATAACAACTTTTGCTTTGTACTTACTATTGCAAATTGTTTGTTTATACAAATTCTAAAATAGAGTAACTCTAAACAAAATCGAGCAATCGAAAGAGAAAATAATAGATTTGTTAATGGTATAACTATTTAAATAATTGTGTGTTTTTAACTATTTTCTATAATAAAAGTTTGAAACATACTTAGCGCTTGTAAATCTAATAGAATTATTAAGTTTACTAATTGTTTTAATATTGTTCTTAATTACAAAAAAGTTATCTAAAAAATATCAAATTTTTTTAAGAATTAATTAAAAATATATATTTATTTTAACTATTGTTAATCTTATTAGATAGACTAGAATTTATTATATTTTAACGTTGCTAATACAATTGCTTTTAAGAATTTCTTTTGTTACTATTGTTTAATCTAATATTGTTTGTTATATACTTAAAGAAGTCTTAAATATTAATACTATTTGTAGTTGTTATAGATTTGTATAGAAATTTAGATTTTTTAATTTTCTACTTATTTTTTTTATAGCAATCTCTTTTGTTTTTGTTTTTTTTCTTTTTGCTAGATATATAATAAACCTTATTATCTTTATAAATATTGTCGCGTATTAACAAGAGAAAAATATAAGAAAGTTAAAAAAAAAATAGAATTTTTATTTTTCGATTTTTTTGCAAAAAATAAAATATCTAGATAGATTTTATTTGTTTAAACTAAAATTAGCAAACAACAATATTAAGAGTTATATCTAGTTTCTAAATCTACTATGAAAGTTAATAAAATATTAAAAAAACAATTTCTTTTGTCTTGCGTCTTACAAGTTAAATTGTTGCTACTAAACTAAAAACTACTATTGTTATTATTATTAATATTTTTACTCTTAATATTATATTGTTTCGATCTAGAAATAGAAATATAATTGTAGTTGTTTTAAAAAAAAAATTAATAGCACTATTGTTAGGGACTAGGCTCGGAACCTCTATTAAAGAGATATCTAGATTGGTAACTAGATAGAACTCAAGTCTATACTAGATTTAATGTATAGAACAAAAGACAAAAGAGAAAAGAGAAAAATAAGACAACGCTAACTATATAAGATTGCAAACTTTATATCTAGCAAGAATTAATTTAGATTTAATCTAGTTTAGCTTAAATTTAATTAAGATCGAACTTAAAAAATTAAGCAAAATTAAAATAAAGAATTGTTCAATCGACAAACGTAGTTAGCGAATTGCTAATTTAACATTATAATAGTAGCTTCTCTTTACAAAGTAAAACTTTTACAAAACAATCAAAACAATATAACAAATTGTCGAAGAATTAAAGAATCGAAGATCGAGAAAATTTCGAGAAGCAAAATAAAACAAAATAAGATAACTAAATTTATTAAATTAAGTTAAAACAAGAAACAACGAAAACAAAACAAAATATCTAAATTTAATAAATCAAACAAAATAAAAAAAGAAGATCTTTGTTATTTAGATAAGATCTAGGCAAGACTAGGCAAACTTAAATTAATTAAGTCAAGACTAGACGCGTTTGAAGTAACAAAACACTATCGAAACGAAACAAAAAGATCTCTATTATTTAGACAAAATTTAAACGAAACTTAATATTTAAATTTATTAAATTAAGTAAAATAAAGCAAAAAAATCTTTGTTATCTAGATAAGATCTAGGCGAGATTAGACTATCTTAGTCAAGATTAGACGCGTTTGAAGTAACGAAACATTATTAAAACAAAATAAGAAGATCTCTATTATTTAGACAAGATTTAGACGAGATCTAAGCGAAATTAAAGACACTATCTATTTTTCTTAACATTAACAATTAGAAATAACACAAAGTACTATATGTAATCTTTCGACAATAAAATTAATTAAATAATACTTATCAAAAGCTTGTTAACAATTGTTCAAAAAATTAAAAAATTTCTAAATAAAGAAATAATCTTTTTAGTTAACGTAATATTTAAGCAAAACAAAACTAAAATGTCTATTATATTTAAAGTTTAAAATGCTATTAATATATCAAAATCTTTTGTTATTTTTGACAACAATAGATTTACGAGATTCTTGACGTTATTTAAAAAGAGAATCGATAACAATGTAATTAACAAAAATAGCATAAAAAACGAAATAAACTTTTATAAACGAAAGAAGCTTAAACTTAACAATTAAAGAATTTCTTTTAAAGATGCGTTTTATCTTAAAAAGATTAATATAACGATTATTTAATTTAATTACAAGACGAACAATATTAAGATTTTTAACATTAAGTTAAACTTCGTTACTTGCAAAGTATTTAAAACAAAAACAACAAAAACGATTAACATTAAACTTATAAATAGCTTAAGCGACAAACATCTTATTGCGTAAATATTAAGTAAATTTCTTTATCTTTTAAGTAAAACTTTCGATATTAATTAATTAGATTCGAATCTAAGTTGTAAAATCGAAAAACAAAAGTTTTAAAAATTTAAAGCTTAGACGTAAGTTCTAATTTAAATTAATTAAAAAAAGTAAGGCGAAAGTTGTAAACAAAAAGACGTTGTTAACAACAAATTTAACGTTTAGAAATTATTTAATCTAACTATCTTGCATGTAGTTGACGTAGATACAAAGATAATGTTTTATAACAATATTAACTTGTTTAGTTTAATTATTAATCTTAGAATAATACGCGATAAATAACTTGACGTCAATCTTTAGCATTTAACAAAGATGTTCTTAAACATCGAAGATAAATTGTGTGCTTTAATTAAACACGAAGAACTTAAATAATTTGTGATTTTTTTAAACGTAAACGTAGAAGCAATTGACGACTTTTTCTACTTTTATAAAAGTAATAAAAACTAAATATCTTATCTTAATAAAACGATTAACGAAAACAAAAACGTATTTATACATAATACTTATAAAAATATTAAACAATAAAGAATCTACGTAGTTTATAAAGACATTACGCTAACGACATTTAAAAACGAGAAAAGAACGCAATTATTCTTGCGTTTTTTATCTAAAAAGCTTAAAACGAATACATGTATAATAGTTTCGTACAAAGCGCTAAATATACTTATAGATGTTAGGTTATCAATAAGTTTAACTAATTAATTTGTTGCATTTTGTTCTTTTTGAATAATTATGAACAATATTATTGTAAGCAAGCTAAATTACGCAAAGACAAAAACAATTCGAATTAGAAACATACTTTTTTTTTCGAAAATATAAGAAGTTAAAGCGTTTTTTACATTTGATTAAAAAGATTTTATTCTAATAACGTATTTTATTGCAAAGCGCTTCGAATACTTAAGATACAAATTGATTATTAGCTTCGATTTAATTTTACAAAGTTTAAATAAAAATATCTTCTAAATTTTTGTTAAAATTTAGAATTTTTTAATTTAATTAAAATTCGACATTATTAATGTCGAATTCTTTTACGTTTAGCTTTATCGAAACTAACGTAACAAAAAAAATTAAAAAAACTAAAAAGAGATGTAATTAAATAAAATCTAAAGTAATAACTTAATATTAAAGATCTTCAACAATTTTAAAATTTAAAATATAAGTTTTTAAAATTGTCTAATGTTAATACAAATGTTAAAAATCAAAAGTATCTCTTTTCTTAAAAAGATCTCTTAAGCGACGTATAAAAGCGTCTAGTTTTTCGTCGATCTTGCTAAAACAATACGTAATTCAATAGTTAAATTAAAACAAAAACTCGCTTTATCGAACTTAACAACAACTTAATTACTTAATTAATATAAAATACTTTAGATTTTTATAATTTATAATTATTTTAATTAAATAAATTAAATTTTTAAACTCGAAACGTTATTCTTCGAATACGCGAACAATAGTTATAAGTTTCTTATTATAGATTTTATAATTACATTTAATTAAATTATGTTTTTTAAAAAAGTAAACAACTAAATAAAAAACTTTCTTTTTATTGTACTAAAAAAGAATGTCTTCGAATATATAATTTAAAGCATTAATTTTTATTACAATTTTGTAATCTAAATTGTAATAACAAAGCACTACATTAAAAATAAAAACTTTCTTCAAAATAATAAATGCTAATTAGCATTTCTTAAATTAAACAAAGAGTTAATTTTTTCTAATTAAATAAATTAATAAGACAACTATTTTACTATAATTGTAGATAAATCTTTTATAAAAGTTTGCAAATTCTAGAAAGCTTTAAATATTTTTGACGTTAATTAAAATAAATTAATTAACTATAATATCTATTTTGATCAAATTTATTTTAATTTCTTCAATAATAATTATTAATTCTAGATATAAGATTTAAGTAATATAAAACTCGCATTTAGTTATGTTTGTTTATAAATTTGTTTCGCGTAATTTTCGAAAAATAAATTTTAATATAAACTTTATACTTTAATTTATTATTATTATAAATAAGAATGTTATTTAAATAAGCGATACAAAACTTATTTAAAAAATTTCGAAAAATATTGTTAATATATTCTTAAAACAAAATAGATTTATTATATAAATCAAAAAATATAACAAAATACTTAAAGAGTTCAAAACAAATATAAAAGACAATAAGAGCTTTATTTTCTTCTTAAATATATAGTCGATTAAACGCTAAAATAATATTTAGCTTAGTAAAGATTTTAATTCGATTAAAACAATTTAACGTTTCGAAAATTAAAAACAAAAAATATCTATTCTTAACTATAATAACATTTAAATCTTTATAATTTACGCAAAATCTAAGTTTATCTTTAAATTTCTTAACAAAAAAAACAAAAACTATTGTCTAAAAACGATTTGTTCGAATAAATTTTTTGCTAAGATTTTTATTTAAATAACGACGAAGTTCTAGAATTTTATTACAACTTATATTGTATAAAGCGAAAACTAAAAATTAAGTATCTTTTTTAAAATAAATAACGTAATTGTAAAAACAATAAAGAAGCAAAATATTTATCTTTTTCTTAAAGAAGATATTAAGAAACTTGAAATATTTAAAAAGCAAAATTGTAACTAAATTGATATTTTTGTTTTGTTAATAATGTTTTAGATTTTTCTAAGTAATAAAAACTATTAAATAAAGTTTCTTTTTTATTTGATAAAGTACTAAACAATAATCTTAATTATAAGTGTTAATTTTGATGTTCTTATAAAACAACAAAAATTTCGAAAGATTTAATAAATTAAAAATCTAAGCGAAATCTAACTTAAATCTAGACAAAGTCTTAACTAAATTTAGAAAAACGTCTATCTCTCGTAGAATAATACTAAATATTTCAACATTTTTTGCGCAAACGACGCAATCAAATTTACGAACTTTTAACTCAATTACGTTAAATTATATAAAAAATCGTTTAACTTGTTTCGCATATTGTTCGATAAAAATTCTAAAAAACAAAAGACTTCAATATTTAATCTTTAAAAAATATCTTTTTTAAATAGTTTAAAAAATACAACTAGAAATTTCTTGCTTTAAACTAGATAAAACAAGACAAAACTTAAAATTAAAATAATTAAATTGTTTTTTGTAAACAAGACTAGATTGCTTTTAAAAAGCAAAACTAAATTGCTTTTTACAAACAAATTGCTTCTTATAAACAAAACTAAATTGCTCTTAAAGAGCAAAACTAGATTGCTTTTTGCAAACGAGTTGCTTTTTGTAAGCAACTAAATTGCTAAATATCTTTTAATAAAACAAACTTAAATTAAAAGAAAAGATTTAATTATTAAAAAAGATTGTAAAAACATTTTGATTTTAAAGCTTTTATACGCGTTAAAACTTTTTAGAAGACAAAAATTCTTTTTTTTCTTAAATAGTGTTATAGATTTTAACGAACAATTAGCAACAATATTTAAGACAAAAAGAAAAAAATATAATCAAAATATTATAATTAAAGTTTGCGTCGATAAAGTAGCGACAAAATTATAATAAATTTATAATAATAAAATACTAGTTGAGTCTAATAACATAAAAAAATAATCTCTTAATATAATTGTTAAAAATTATAATAATTTCGACAACATAAATAATGTTGTTTGTTAAAATTGCTTAATTATTAAAATCTCGAAATCTACAAAAGTAAATTAATTAATAAAGAGAAAAATTATGTTGTTGCGCAAAAGATTTATTAATAAAGATATAAATTAAGACTTTATTATCGATCAAAGTTATAACAAAAATTCGAAATTAAGTTTAACATAAAACAAAGAAAACTATTATATAATTATTTTTAAATATAGAATTAGATTTAAAGAGTTTTAAAGTTGTTTTAATTAAAAATCTCTTATAAGATTAAAAAGAAAATAAAAACAAAAAAACTAAAAGACAAAAAGATATATATATTGATTCTTAAATATAACTTTGCTTAAGAACTAAATTTTTCTTACTAATAATAAAATATTTTTGTTAGTATTAAAAGTATTATTTAGATCGACAAAGCAAAAAAAGAAAGATTTTTTATTAAAAGATTTTTTTGCAATTTTGCTCAAATATTGCAACTTGCAATAGTAGCACAACTTTTACTTATTGCAAATTTCTTTAATTTCTAAAATAATTAAAGATTTGTTTTGAACAATAATAATAACAAAGCTTAAATTTATTAATTTGCTAAATACTACAAAAATTATTAACACAAATAAAACGACAAAAACGAGAATAATAATGCGAAATTTTAACAAATTGCTAATAAGAACGAAATTAAATTTTTGTTTAATTAAAGCAACGACAATTGTTATAATACAAAATTAACAATACTTAAGTTACTAAAGTTTCTTGTTGATCTTAATAAAAGCTTAAATTTATTGTTAAAAGATAAATAATTGTTTGTTATTAGAAGTTTGTCAAAATATAACAACGACTTAGATAAAAAAATTAACATTGCGCTTTATATAATTAATTAATAAAACATTTTTTATTTAAGAACGTTTTTTCTTTTAATAAAAAAAATTGTAATATTTAACAAAGCTAATAAAGTCTTGCTTTAGAGTTTCGCGAAAATACAAATATATATCTTTTAATTCGAAGAAATTGTTACAACAATAACGCAAATTTCGACGTTATTTATTAAAGAAAACAATAACACAAAGATTATTAATTTAATATTAACTTATAAGATTGTAAATCTTTTTATTTATAATAAGTTATAATTTCGCATAGACAATCTTAGCTTAATTAATAAAATATTAATTATAATTTACATTTATACGTTGTATAAGATTTTGCTTTTATGCATTTAATTAATTTTTATCTTCTTTATATTGTAATATATCGAAAAGTTTCTTAAATTTAAAGATAACAAAAGCAATAATATTTGTAAAAAACAATAAAAGTTGTATAATAAAAATAGATTAATTGTTTATAGTTTGAGCGACAATTTGTGCAATTGCAATTATAGATATTAAGTTTAATTCTACAAAAGAAAAACTTAAAGCAAACAAGATAAAAGTAATATTAATGTTAAATTGTATTTAATTTTAAAACTCTCGAAATTAACGTAAAGCTTCGATTAAATTTTAAATAATTTATTGAACGAATTTCTTAACAATAAGTTCGATCTTTAGTAAAAGTTTTAAATACTTTATTGAGTTAATAATTAAATAAGTATTAATATATTCGAAAAGATTAAATTTTAACGCCTAAAAGCGTTGCAAAAAGTGTAAATCTTTTATAATATTAAAAACTAAATTCGAAATCTTTATTAAAAAGATATCTAAATTAATAACTAAATAAAACTTAGATCTATATTAAATTTAATATACAAAACAAAAGACAAAAAAGAAAAGAAAAAAATAAAACAATATTAACTATATAAGATTGCAAGCTTTATGCTTAGCAAAAATTGACTTAAATTTAAATTAGTTTGACCCAAATTTGATCAAGATTAAGCTCAAAAAATTAAGCGAAATTAAAACAAAGAGTTGTTTAATCGACGAACGTAATTGGCGAACTACTAATCTAACATTATAACAACTATTAAATCTTTCTATTTTGTAATTATATTTAAATTGCGTACAATATAGTTTTTGTATTTCTTCGAAATCAAATAGCAATTTATTAAAAAATATAAAATTGTTGTCTTTTTTATAATTATAGCAATTGTAACTATACTTAAAATTAATATTATTTAAAAAATTTAAAATTATTAATAACTATTTATTACAAATACTAAAAGCAAGTAATATCTATAATATATAATTAAAAATTATAAAAATTTACTATTAATTTGCAAAACAAATTAAGAGACTTTTTTAACAACAAAACAATCAAATTAAAAAAATCTATTAAATTGTAGTTTTTAAATTTATTGTTTAAATTGCTATTTAATTTAAAAACTATAAATTTGTAACTTTTGTTACTAATTGCGCAAATATTAAAATTAAAAGTTACAAATTGTTTTTTTTTAAGTCAATCTATTATATTTAATAGTTAATAAAAATAAATAAAATTTATATTAACAAAAACTATTGTAGAATAAAATTGCAAAAACAACAAATTAACAAATTAACTAAATTAATTGTTAAATAGCTAAAAAAAGAAATTCGAAATTAATAAACAAAAAGAAAGAGAAATTATATATATTTTAATAGTTAACAAACTATTAATTGCAATTTTCTTTGCGCAAAATTCTAATTTTTTTCTTTTATATTCTAGAATTTATCGATTGTCGATTTTAAATAATAGTAATATTGTTTTTATTTTAGAATCTTGTATTTGATTGTTATTTTATATAATATAATATTAATTGCGTCTCTTGTATATATTTATATTTAATCAAATATATTAATTGCAATAGCTTAAATTTTCGAGTTAAGACTACTATAATATATTGATTGTATTGTATATTTTACAATACTTAACAAGTAGTTTTTTTGTAAAATCTTGTTTTCTAATATTTAATTACTTTTTTTTTTAATTTTATATATTAAACAAGTTTTGTTGCAACAACTAGTTAAATAGTTGCAACTTTTTGTTTTGTATAATATTTTGTAAAATATTTAATAATGCTTTCGCAGTATAAATTTTTTTTTTTCGAAAACTTGTTGTTGTTAATCGAACAATTTTGTATAGCTTAGTATCTACATAGTTAAAAAAATTTACTATTATAAATTCGAAAGATTATTGCAATTAATTTAAGAAATTACTAAATAAAACAACACAAAAAAATATTCTATTTTTTGAAATTCAAATTGTCGATCTAGATATTATTAAACAATATATATATATATTTTTGCAATCGAGTTTTAATATATTAGCAACAATTGATATCTAAAATTCGATTAAGTTATTTTTGACAACAATATTCAATAATTATTTACGTCAAATTCTTGTCGAAAATATTATTAAATTGTTGCAATATTAAAGTATTTTTTGTCGACAACATAGTTAAAGAAGACTTTATCAATATATAATAAAATATATTTTTAATTAATCTAAAGACTTTACGTGCAACAACTTTAAATTAAATTTACAATATTAGTATTTCGATTGTAGCTATAACAATAATCGATAGACTATATACGCAAGCTAGCAAACAAACAAACAAATAAATAGCTATATTGTTAAATTAAAGCTAGAAAGACTACTTGTAAAAAAAAAAATTAAAAAAAATTAAAAAGATAAGATTGTTCGAAAGTTAACAATAAAGAAATTTGCGAAAAGCTACAACTTAGAAGATCGATAGCGCGTTATATTAAAAACAAGAGAAATTAAGTAGAAGAGTAGAAGTTGCAACTATTGTTAATATAGCAAACAAAATAGTTCTTATTGTTGTACAAATATAAATCGAGATTCGAGCAAAGATATTAATACAACAAAAAGAAGTTAATAGCTAAATAATATAAAACAAAAAAATCTAAATAGATAGAAAGAAAAAATAAAGTTATAAAAAAAATAAAAAAAATAGAAGAGATTAATAATATTTATATAATAAGAAAGCGACAAAAGACTATGCAATTGTATTTTGTTCAATCGAGAGAATATCAAATCTAGCAAGATTAATATCTGTAATTAAATAACAAAATATATTAAAATAATTAATTGTTATCTAAAGATTTAAAAAAAAAAATTAATTTATAGTAATTAATAAACAAATTATTGTTAACGCAAAATTAGTGCACAAGATTTATTTATTAAATTAAAAGTTAAAAATTTTAATTAATAAAAAATTCGACAAAATATATATACAAAATAAACTAAAATAATTTGAGAATTCTATATTATTTAAATTTTTTGTTTTTGTAGTATAAAAAATTGTATATATTAACTCGAACAAAAAGTTTATTCGAAAAAATAAAATAATAGTAAATATTTAAAATCTAAATACTATTAGTATTACAAATTTGTATTCTTTGTTATTATAAAGAAATATAATAATTAAATTACAAAATTATTTTTATATTATTGTTGTAAATAATAGTAATTAGTTTTATTAATTTCTAATTAAAAAAAAATATTAAGATTGTTTTACAATTATCTTTTATTAAAAAAAAGAGTAATCAAATATTGTTTTTATAGACTTTAAAAAATTAATATTATATATTTAGAATAAAATAAACAAAATTCTTAGATCTTATTGCAATTTTTGCAAATATTATATTAATAATATTGTAATTTTTTTATATAATATTAACAAGTATTTAATATATTTTAAAATTATCTTTGTTTTATTTTCTTAAATAAGAATCTTTTTAAAATTTAAAAAATTGTATATCGAATATCTATTTATAATATTACTAGAATAGTATATTAACAATTTAGATTTTTATATTTTTAAAAAAAAACTTGTTGCATTAAAGAAATTTAATTTCTCTAAAATATTTAAAAAATTTAAAATTTATTTAAAAATAACAAATTAATTAAAATTAATTTTTTTTACTATATATAGATAGCAGATATTTTACAAAATCTAAAAATAATATTATTAAACAATTTTTTAGCTAAAACAAGATACAAATATAGTATTGCAAAAATATTAATAATAAGTTTATTAATATAAAACTTTGAAACTTTACTATACTTTAGCAACAAATTATCAAGAAAAATATATTGTATTATTATAATTCTAAACAACAAATATTTATAGATATTAATAAATTTTAAAAATACAAATTTGAAATTTATATCTATTATATAAAAGATAATTCTATTATATATTTTTTTTTGTTGAAAACCAATAGTTTTCCTGGTTCAGCCTATATTATATATAATTAGCACAATTACGTAACTACGTTACCTAATTCTTCTATATATAGTCTGATTATCTGATTTTAGCAATCTATATACTTCTATATCTTATCGTTGCTTGTTATAGCTCTCTTGAACAAGACTATAGATCTTAGTTCAATAAATTATAAGTTCTAATTAGCGCATTAATATAACTGCTCAATAATAAGACTGCGCAATAAATACTATTCTAAGAGAGATAGATTCTTTTAGTATTTAGAAACTTATTTAGTTATTGTTTAATTATAATACAATTTTACAGAAGATAACAACAATAAGAATAATAATTTATTAAATTAAATACAAATATCGAATCTTAATACAAAAATATAGATTCGATTTTTGTCTATATATATACAATACTATACTTTGCGAAGAAACAAATATTGCAAAAAGCTTTTGCAACAATTCTATCTCAACTACAATTTCTAGTATAAGAATAAATAGCAATAGAAGATATATTATCTAAATATATATTTGCGTATCTTGCAAAATTGCAACAACAAACAAATTCGATTTAATTACAAATTCTATTAAGAAAACAAACAACAATAAATAGAGACTAAGACTTATACAATTAATACTTTAAAAAAAGCAATTATATAAATTAATAGCTTAAAACAAACTTTGCAAAAATAGAGCAAACAAATATATATAAAAGCAACAACTTAATATATAACAACTTTAACAAATATACAGATCTACAAGAAAACAAATACTTTTATATTTTTCGATTATTGCTATTTATTTTAATATTATAACTATTTCTTGATTTCTTAATTGTTGCACAATCTAATTAGAATAATTGTTTAAACAATACTTTAATTGCTATACAGTCAAAGTACACAAACAATATATATAATTTTTTATCTCTTATCTATATATTCTATCTAGTCTATATTAACATTAAAGAGCTTAAAAATACTATACAAATATATAAATAGATAGAGATAGAATACAATATTAAATCAGTCTACTTAAACTATCTGTTACTAACTCTTTTATTATTTTACTTTGCAAATATATACAATATATTCTGCTTGCAATTAATATATTAAATCAATTATCTCTCTTCAAATCTAGATAGCAGTATATACTAAAATTACAAAAAATTAATTAATATTAATTTGTCGAAATATTTATCTAACATATTAATATATAATTTAGATTAATTTAGATCTAGTCTAATCTAACTAATTGCGTTAGATTAATTAATCGAGTTTGAATTAATTAATTGATTCGAATCTTAACAATTCAAGTTAACTCGACTCGAAAGTCTTGGCAAGTCGATTTCTAAAGTTGGAATCGAAAATCGAGTTGAATCAAATTAATTTCTAGAATTAAAATCGAAATTCGATCCGAAAAATTGATCCGAATTGTCAAGACTATTTAAATAATTATATTATAATTATTAATAGTTAATATATAGTTAATATATATTTAATAATATTTAATTATTTAAATTATAATAAGATAATATATTATAGTAATGTATTACTACTTTTTAAAAAGAAAATAATTAAATTGCATTTATAGATTCTATAGAGTCTATAGATGCAAATAATACATTTTATTAATAAATTGTATCTATAAGATCTATAGAATCTATAGATGCAAATATTGCATTTTATTAATAAAATATTTTATTCTAAAATTAGTAATTCTTGACATAATAATAATATTTTCGATTCTTTAACAATTCGATTCGATTTGTAATATTGGAATCGAATATCGACTTAAGTCGAGTTAAATCGATTTCAAAATAATAGAAATTAACTCGAATTTCGAATCGATTTTTAGAGTTAAAATTGTCGGATCGAGTCGATTTCAATAGCTAGAATCGAAATCCGATTCGACAATTAGTCTAAGTCTAGATTAACTTAGATTCTTATTATTTATCTATTATACTTTAAGAGAGTCTTGTTAACTGTTTTTTTTTTTTTTTTTAACTACTGATTTTAGAGACTTGAAAACAAGTTTGTTAATTGATTTTTAATTTTCTATTGTTTTTTCTTCAACAATATCTTTACAATTTATCGGATAGATTCTTCGATAATTAAATTATCTATTGTTTATTGCTTATATTGTAACAACAAAAAATAAGAAGAAAGAGAAAAAATCGAAGATAATAACAAGAAAATACTGTATAGAATATAATTCTAAAGAAATATTCTATATATAAGTAGATAAAAATATACTGCAGAAGATACAATTTTAGAAAAATATTCGATATATATATAGTTACAACAAGAGTATACTGTATAAAATATAGTTTCGAAGAAATATTCGATACATATACAGTTATAGCAAAAATATATTGTAGAAAATACAACTTCGAAAAAGTATTTAACATGTATACAATTACAGCAAAAATATATTGCAAAGAATATAGTTTTAAGAAAGTATTCGATACGTAAGCAATTAAGACAAGAGTATATTGTATAGAATATAGTTTCGAGAAAGTATTCTATATATATATAGCAGACAAGAGTATTCGATATAGAATATAGCTCTAAGAAAATATTCTATATGCGTGCAAAGAATATAGTTTCGGAAAAGTATTCGATATATATGCAATTAAGACAAGAGCACACTGTATAGAATACAGCTTCGAGAGAGTATTCTATATATATATAGTAGACAAAAGTATTCGATATAGAATACAACTTTAAGAAAGCATTCTATATACGTGCAAAGCATATTGTATAGAATACAATTTCGAGAAAGTATTCTATATATATGCAGCAAGCAAAAGTACTCAATATAGAATATAGCTCTAAAAGAGTATTCTATATATATGCAATCGAACAAAAATATACTGCAGAAAATACAGCTTTAAAAGAGTATTCTAAAGTATATATATATATTAAGCAGCACGTTGTTAATATTGTTAGATTATTATTATTAGTATAGCAAACAAATACAAAGCAGTTAAATAATAGTTTAATTTAACAAACAAACTTAGAGAGCTATTTACAAAATTATAATTAACTTGCTTAGTCGCGCTAGATCTAAACAAATTAATCTAATTAATCTAACTTAATCTGAACAAGATCTATATCAAATTACTATTACTTATTGCTCTGCAATTTATTTGTTTAACTGCTTTTGCTATCTGCTTTAAACAATTTTTTGCTTTCTGCTCTATTGCTTGCTTATTATATATTGTATATTTTGCAGATTTGTTTATATTATTGCTTGTTTTGTTGCAGTTATTTTGTTTTTGTTTCTTGTCGAAAATCTTGTAATTTAAGATTTTATATCTAATATTTTTTAGTATAGCTGTTATAGTTAATTCTCTTCTACTTTGTATATAGATTTGTACTATAGAAAGTACTTAATTAAAGGAACAAACAATTTTATTTTATAGATATATTAATCTGAGAATATATATATCTAAAATATTAAAAATATAAAAGAGATTCGACGCACTTGTTGCTCAAAAATATTATCTATAATATAGCAATATTAATATAATTTTTTTGTCTACAAAGTTCCGAGATACAATAGAGAAATATATCGAAAGCATTTTGCTCTTGTATTGAAAATTATATACTATCTTAACATTTTTAGATCTATTTATGTTACAATATTTTCTAATATAGACGCTTGTTTTATTGCTTTAAAATATAGCAAAGAAATATATTAAAATATATTGTTTCTATATTTAAAAGTATATATTATCTCGACATTCTTAGATTTGATTTTTTAATTAAATATTTGTTGTATTATCTTTGTCAGAAATATAATAGAAAAATATATATCTCTTGTATTAAGATACAGCTTGTATTGTATATATCTTTAGAAAAGCACTTTAGAGTTTTATTGTTAGAAAAAGACTTAAAGAAGTTATTCTATCTTGTATCTATTAAAATTAGACTAACTGTTAAATTGGATTTCGATTTCGACTATTGAAATCGATTCGATTTAATAGTTTTAATATTAGAAATCGAATCGAAAGTTAAGTTAATTTCTATTTTTTTAAAATTAATTTGATTTAATTCGAGTCGATTTTCGATTTCAATATTAGAAATCGAATCAAATTGTTAAAAAATCGAAAATTGTATTATTATATTAAGAATTACTATTTTAAGATTTGTATAATTACAAAATATTATCAAAATTACAGTTTGCTATATTATTAGATTATAATTACTTGTTAGTATAAAATTCTATTTAATTTATTTTATATTTGTATTATTTTTTTGTATTATTGTTTTATTTTAGATTTTTTTTTTAAATTATTTAAAAATATTGTTTATACTATTCTCGATTATAAAATATCTAATTTTTTAAAAATTTTTCGAGTTAATAGTTATTTTTATTCGAAGATAATTTTAGTAAATCTATTTTTTGCTATTTGTTATCTAGTATTTTATATTTTAATTAATTTGCAAGTTAATTCGATTAAAATTTTAATTGTATATTTAATACTAGAAAAAAAGAGTTTTAAGAAGTATTAAATAAAATTTTAAATAATTTTCTATTATTTAAATTAAAAGACAAAAACAAATATATTAAATAAAATACAAATACTAAGATTTAGATTAAAGAATAATAATTATATATTATAGTTAATAAAAGTATTTTGTACAAAATTTAAAATAGACTTGTTTATTTATATTATATTAAAAAAAATTATACTAAAATATAATCTAAATTTTAAAACAAATATATTTGAATAATTTTAAGTATTAATAGTTTGTTAAAAATTGTTTGCAAAAGTTGTTAAAAAATATTAAATTATTTTACTATATATAATTATTTAAATATATTAAATATAAAAAAATATCTTTAATTTGTATTTTGTTTAAAACAAAAAAAATCTCAATTATAATTAGTAATTAATCTAATTTTTATTTATATAAATTATTGTTAATAATATAAATAGATAATACAAAACTAATATATTAATAGAAAAAAACCTATATTAATCTATTATTTTTTAGTTAAAATAATTAAAAAAATTAATTATACAAAATATTTGTTAATTTAAATCTACTTTTTCGAACTATTAATAATTCAAATTTTTAAAAATTACTAGAAATATTTTGATTAGATCTAGTACTTCTAGATTGTATTAAATTATTAAAATTAATTTTTACAAATTTCGATTAAATTTGTAACAAAATTAAATTAAATCTAAAAAAGTTTTAATATGTAATTTAGTTCTTAAAAAATTGTCTATCTTAAAGTATTAATATATTAAATTAATATTATATTTTAATATTGCAAATATCTTATTAAATTTATTTCTCTTAATATCGAATATATAGATTAACAATTAATATTAAAGTTTATAAAGATATCAAAAAAAATTAAAATTAAAAACAAATTTCTTAAAATTGTTACTAACAATACAAACAATAACAATATTTTTAAAAACAAACTTAATAGAATCTTAAATTAACAAAATTTTTAATAGAATAGACAACAAAATTCTATTTTTTGCTTAATTTATATTATTAATTTAATAGTTTAAGACTTTATTGCAACTCTTAAATTAGAAACAATTATTAACAATATTATTTTTTAATTAAAAAATAAATAAATTTAGAATATTGCAAAAAGTATAGACTTGTTTGTTATAATTAAAAAAATATTTGTTTATATAATAATATAAAAAAAAAAAAAATTGCTAAATTTTATTTAGATTTGCGTTTTAATTGTTGCTATTAATAACTTATTTTAGTATTTAATTTGTTTTAGAGTTTTTTAAAAACAAAAAAATTAAAAATCTTAAAAACTAATATAAAATATTTGTATTTGTTAAAATTCTATTTATTTAATACTCTGTTGTATATATTAATTACGCAATTATATTAATCTTTAAATAGAGAAATATTTAAAAATTAAAAAATTTAGTATATTTAACTAGATAAAAGCAAATAACAATTAATTTAACTGCTTAACAATATATTAAATTCTTTCTATAAATATATTTTTATAGTTTCTCGAACAACTAATATTAATATTTATTTAAAATTTCGAGTATTTAATACAGTATTTAATTATCTTAATTATTTGAAAAAAACTATAATAAATTATAGTTATTTTTTAAAAAAGATTATATTAAAAGTTTATAAAAAAGCTTCGACAAAGCTTGTTAAATATTATTTGAAAACAAAAAAACTTAATAAAATATTATACAATTTTATTAATATTTTAAATTCTATATAGAAATTAAGTTTTTACAAAATATAAAATAAAAAAAATAATAATAGTTCTATAAATTATAAAACAAAATATTAGACAGAATTTAAAATCTATTTTTAATATTACTATAATTTAGCTACTATTTTAAGAGCAAATATTGTTAAAAAAATAATATAATATAGTAATATATTTAATTTTTAGTTAACTTTTTTTATAGTCTGATACAAATATTGTAAAATTTTTATTTTAACAATTTTAATACTTTTGTTCGATTTAAAACAAAGACAATTAATATTTTTGCACTAATATTATAGAGAATAAATATTTAATATAGAAATATTAAAAAAATAATTTTTCGAACTATCTTAAATTAACGCAAATAATCAGAATTTTTTTTTTGTTTAGTATTATTAGTAGATATTAAATAAATTTTTAGTTTTGTTTAAAAAATATATTAATAAAATCGATCTTAAATAAGTTTATAAACAATCGAGTAAATTATAATAATTAAATACTATAATTATACTATAGATTTAAATTTAGAAAAAACTATTATTAAATTATAAAATATATATTGCAGAATACAAAATAACAATTAGCAAATTAATAGAAATAAGAATTTTTTTTGAATAAAATTTATAATTGTTTTAAGTAAAATTTATTTATAGCTAGATTATTGTATAGAAGATTTTATATTTATAATATTGTTATAAATAAACAAATATTATTAGCAATAATATAGATAGATAATATATTTAAAATAACCAAATACTTAATATTGTATTAAATTAATATTTTTGACTTTTTAAAAATTATATTATCTCTAATTTTAATATATATTTAAATATAATAAAATTAAATAATTAAGTCTCGATAATTTAGTAGTAGCATATTTAGTTTTTTGTAATAATAATACGCAATCTATAATATTGTTTAAAATTTTATTAAAATACTATTTGAGACTATACTGTAAATTGTATATTATTAGTATAAAAATTTTAAAAAACAAAAATTCGAATTTCTTTTAAAATATAATAATTTTCTTTTTGTACAATCTTTTATAAAATTATATAGAACAAAATTGTTAAACTTTTTAATTAGAAATATTAAATTAATAATTTAACTCTAATTATCTAGATAATCTAAATATATAATTATAATATACTTTTTAATTACTATATTTAATAGAAAAAAATACAAAAAATATATATAGCAAAACAATGCGCTTAATAGATAATATAATAAGATAATACAAATAATAAAATACAATAAGTAAAATAACTTAAATTCTTAATTTCTTGCTAACTATTTCGAATTCTAATATAACAAAGATATTTAAATATTAATTTTATTACTACTTACTATAGTAAAGTTCCAGATTCTGCATTAATTGCTTTAATAATTGCAAATTCTTAAATTTAATAGTTTTGCAATTAATATAAATAGCAAGAAGATTGCTATCTAAATATATAAAGCAGAATATTAGTATATATTGTATAGAAACAATAGTAATACAAATAAATAATATATTTACTAAAAAAAAAGTTGATTATAAAATTCTTAATAGTTTTTTGAAAAGCTAACAAAATTAGTATTTAAATTTGATATTTTTTATTATTATTTTTGCTAATAGTTTTATTTTGCAAGATTTCTCGAATTAATTTTGCAAAAAATATTTTTAAAATTAATAGATTATTAGTTTTCTAATATCTATAGATTTTATATAAAATTATTGTTTTAAGTTTGTATTTGTATTTTTTCTATATTACAAATACTTAGTTAATAATTGCTTAATATATAATTTTTTTATATTATTTTTTGTATATTAGAAGCTGTTTTAATTAATTTTTTTTCTTTATTATAATTAATTTGTACTACTATATTTTTTTTGCAATTTTTTGTCTGCTATTTTACAAACTAAATTAAGTATATTAGCAATATATAATATATTAAATATATTATTTAAATATATTATTAATTTGTTTAATTTAAGTTATTAGAATTTTAGAATAAAATATATTGTTAAATTAAGAATTTTTAATACTAAATAAAAAAATTAATAATATAGAATATAAGAATTAACAAGTCTTGCAATTAAGTATTTAATAAATAATACAATAGAGTAATATACAACAGATATATATACTTATATTCGATTTTAATAGTTAAAAAATATATACTATACAATAATTAATATAATAAATATAATAATTTTTAGTTATAATAATATTAAATAAAAGTAATATTTAAATTCTAACTCTAATATTAAATATATAAATTTATTTTATACTTGTAACAACTTTTTTGTTTAAATACTATCTATTAGTTAATATATTTAATACTATCTATCGTTTTAATTTATATAGTTGATATATAGATTTGTTTTGTATTATCTATATATATTATTATTAAAATTAATCAAAAAAATAGACTTTTTAAAATCGAATTTCTTTTTATGTAGAAATTCGAATATTGCTAAATAGCTAATATTATATTATTAAGTAAAAGACTTGCTCTATATTATTTATATATATTACTTTTGAAACTAATTTAAAATGTAGAATATCTATTTTATTTATTTTTTTGCAAACTATTGTTAATAGAAATTGTACTGCAATATTAATAAAAAATAAAAAGCTATTTTACAAAAAACAAAATATTAATTATATAATATTTTACAAATATCTAATTAAGTTGCAAGCAACAACTGTTTTTAAGAAATTTTTTAAACAAATTTAAATTAATATAAAAGAAAATATCAAAAATATAGTAATTAATAAAAAAGTAGAAAAAGAACTGTATAATAATATATTTAAATAATATATATATATTTAAAGAACTAATTATATTGTAGTGCAATATTTTGAAATCAAATTAGTAAAGAAAATTAGAAACAAAAATATTATAGAACAGACTAAAATTAATACAATTACTATATAAATAGTTTTAAAGAATAAAAATATAAATATAATACAATTTCTTAATATTTAAATATATATAGAGTCTAATATAAATAAAATAACTAATTTATATATTAGTCTGATTCTAATTAGTCTAAATTAAGCAAAAATATAATTAAATATATAATATTAATTATCGAAATAATTTAACAACGTATTTTATATTATAGAAAGTTTAATAAATTGAAAAAAGTATACAATTCAGATGCAATTAACAAATTTAGAAAATTTAAAAATACTTTTGCAAGCAATAAAAATGTTGCAGATTGCAAAATATCTAATTCTTTAAGATTAATAGATAACAATTCTGAAAACTTAATTAAAATTAATAATAATAGAGAAAATAAAATAAAAGAAAACGAAAAATAATACAAAAATAATAAATAACAGATATAGAGATATAGAGTACAAAGACAATAATAATAATAATAAGAGCAAAAACAATAATAATAATACTAAAAATAAAGTTAATTATAAAATTGTAGAGATCTCGAACTAGTTAATAGTATCAATAAGTTTAAGTATATTATCTAAATATATTATTATGCATTTTTTGATAAAATATAAGATCGAAATTTATTAAGAGACTATAATAGTTGTAATCTATTTACTATATAAATATTAAATAGTTTATATATATTGTTTTATTGCATTACAATAGAATATTTAGATAAAAAAATAATAAAATTTAAAATCTAATTTATATTTATTAAATTTGTTTTTAAATAACTTTATTTCTTAACAATTCGAATCGATTTTTTCAAATTAATTTTCGATTTTAACTCTAGAAATCGATTCGATTTAACTCGATTTTCGATTTCAACTTTAGAAATCGATTTGTCAAAACTTTCAAATCGAATTAATTCGAATTGTTAAAATTCAAATCAATTAATCGATTCGAACTCGATTAATCGATCCGACGCAATCAGTCTAAAAAAGCGATAATTATAATCTAAAAATAAAAAGCTACACGTTTTTTCTCTACAAGATCTTGAAGTAGAAACTTCGAGATAACTCTGATGCAACCCTAAATTAACCCTAGAATCTGGGGACGAGACTTCTGGAAGAGAAGATAATTGTAAGAGATTTCGAGCATACTATATATATTACTTTCAAGAGTATTTCGCAAGACACAAATATCTTATATGTCTTTTAATACTAGTAAAACAACTTAAATCTCTTATAAAAATTTGTATACTCAATATTAAGAGAAGTAAATTTGATAAGATAATTGTAAAATCGAAATATAATATTAATTTAATATATTAACACTTCTAGATAGATAGCTCTTTAAAAACTAGACTATATATTTAAAGCAATAGAGATATATTAAGACTTCTTAAGATCTATTTTAATCTTTTTACAAACTTAATTGTAATTTGAGAGAACTATTTTGAAAAATCTTGTGCTATCTATTAGTATTAAGTTTAGACAAAACATTTCTAATATTGTTCGAAAGTTAATATTATTTATAATTCGAAAGAGTAAATTTAGATTAACAAAGATCTTGCATAATTAAATCTCTTACTCTTCTTAACTAAAGAAAGAAAACAATTCTATATAACTTTTCTTCTAGTATAATATTAAATTTGTATTTGCAAATTAAATCTTTTTTGTTTCAAACGAAAAGTTAATAAAAAATACTTTCTTATATTTAATATACTTAAGCAATTAATAACAATAGAATAATTTAGAATTTTGTAACAATTTTTGTATAAAATTTTAGATATTTCTTTTACAATCGAAGTTATTTAAACAAATCTAGTTCAAATCTCGAATTGTTTATCTATATTAGACTTTTGTGTTCAATATAAATAGACAATTTTCTTTTAAGTTTTGTTTAAAATACTCTTATTAATCGAGATTTGTAATTACTATTCTTGAAATTGACTATTAGTTGTTAAACTCTACTTAATATATTTATTTTCTTCTCTTAGCTTAAGTGATAAAAAGTTGTTCAATAGCATATTAACAATATTATATAAAAACTTCTTTTTGTTGTTCGAAGATTAACTAAGAAAGTTTCGGCTAAATTAACTCGCAAATTAATTAGAATATAGATTACTAGACAATAAATTATATAAGATAAGTTTGCTAGAGTTATTCTCAATTAAGAAAGATTATTGATTTAAAACTCTTAAGAAGTTAAACATCTTGCAAGTAGAAATATTATAAAAATGTATTCGAGAATAAGATAGTAATACAAGATAGTAATATAAGCAGTAGATAATTTAAGCAAGTTGTAATTTATTTAGCTATAATTGTTATCTTGAAGAACAATAAACTAGATTTAAACTACAAAATCAAGATTATAATAATATAGAACTAAAAATAGTAAATCTTGATATTATAATATTTTTGATCGATCTCTTGATAATTCGATTCGATTTCAAGAATTGAAATCGAAACTCGACTCGATTCGAGTTAGTTCAATTCTAACAAAATAGAAATCGAATTAGATTTTGGTTTGATTTCTAGATTTTCAAATTCGGTTCGATTTGATTCCAAAAGTTGGAACCAAAACCCGAACCAATAATTAGTCTATTATCTGTATACTTTAGATTACAATAGATTAGACTATTCAAAGCAAATCTAAGAATCTTTTCTACTAGATACAAAAATACAAAATATTGACTTTACAAAATCAAGAATTCGAAACAATCTATAGCAAAAATAATCAAATTCTTAATAAATAGAAATAAGTTTACAAAAACAAAATCTAGAATAAGCTGTCTAATATCAATAACTATAATTGTTCTCGAATAAAAAAATAACAGAAAAAGAGCTAGCTCGAACATAAATCTAAAATCAAAACTGTAGTTAATAATATATTAATCTATAGATTAAAATTTCTGACTAACTGATCTAGCAATAGTTAATATACTCTATATAAGACAATTTATTCAAAAAAAATATATAGCTGGCAGCTACTGTTAAAATAGCTATACCAAAGCTTGAGAAGATATCGATAAAATCTCTCGAAGATTAGAGATATGCGCTCTTACCGAGCCAAATCCAGACTAGTCCGATAAGACTTCACAGTAATACCACCGAGCTATCAGTCGCCAAGCCGTTGCAGAATGCGACTGAAGCCGAGAAGCTAAATTTGATAAACTTGGGCCTAAGACTGTAACCATAATCTGATCAGCTCCGTGCGTTGAGCTTCTTACTCCGTGCGTTGAGCTTCTTGCTCCGTGAGCCTGTCTTCTCAGTCGAGCTTGCACAGTTCCAAGTTGCCAATATCGAGCGTCGATGCTCCAACAGCTTCTTGTTGAGCTTGCTGCTCCTATATACATGGATCAGTGGTGAACATAAAGATCGCATAGAGTAGCGTTGTTCACTTTCTAGGGGTCTAGTCGAATATTGTAGAATACATCATCGACCCAAGTCCCCCTTGCAAATTTGTAAGATACATGCTTCAGCAATCTGCCTCATTTGCCATAGTCCTCCACTGATTGAACAGTCCATCACGATTCCGTTAACCCATTTATCAACCAGTGCCCAAAAACAGGTAAACCACTTCTTGCCGACGCATAGAATTCTCCTGCCGTTGATAATCTTACACAAGCCGCATTCCCTACTTTGCTAGCTTCTCTTCCCTACTGCTCCTTCCCAGTCGCGACTTTCTCAATATCTCACGGAATTTACTTTTGCTCATTACGCTCGACAGCGTAAATGTATACGAGCTGCTCCTTGTCTTCACATATGACTCATGTATACTGTGACCTCAATTACCATCGGTTTCCTGGCGAAGCGAACATACGGGTCCTGAGGAACCTATTATGGTGATGCATATAGAAGGCTTCAGGGGGAAAGAGACAACTGCTTTCAGGAACCCCGATTAGAGCCGTTGTTGGCTACGACTTGTTAGCACTTGAGGTTTTACCAGCATTCCTTAGAGCTTCCATAATTGGCAGATTAATCGAACCTTGGCGAATTGCTTTGTGAAGTCTTGTAATATACTCGCCTATCGATACGCAACTTCCTGCGCAATTCGTTGGAAATTCACAAACGTGAGTTTCGAAGCATTGAGCATGCAAGCGGTACTCATGCAAGAAGGGAACCTTAAGTGTCTGGCGCACATAAATGTACATAGAACGAGTCCCATGTCCAAGAAGACGGGCCGCATTCCCCGTTTCAAGATAGACAGTACGACTTGAGTCATAGATCTTTTAAAGCAGATCGGTCACTTGTCCAGTCCACTCTGTAAGTAGAGATAGTCTTGGCTCGTTACGATCTAGTCTCATGTAGAAGATAATCAAGAATTGCAGAGAAGATGCAACAGAAGTAAAGCGAGCAATTGAATCCTGAGCAGTCGACCTATACAGGCCAGCTTTTAGCGACAACCACAGCAGAGGATATAGCTCCTCAATCGGAGCCTCGGCCTGCCAAGCTTCAAAAGTCAGATGGCGAAACGATATCTCTAACGCGAACAGAAATGTGGTATCGAACGCACGAAGATCCAGGACTTGGCAAACAAGAAGAAGATGTGCCGCGAAAAGCTTCGATAAAATATCTGCTACATTGTAAGTATACCGAGCTGAAATTAGAGCAAGGGAGTTGAGAGCCTGATTTCCCATTTCTGCCGTTTGGACATGGCTACCCACTGGATTTGCCAGAAAGCCTAGCTCGGAGATGAGCGATGCGCACATTACATCAACTCCTTTCATAATAAATAATTGCGAAGGTGGATCAATCGTCAAATTAGGAGCCAAGCCATTATTTGTCGCTAGATTGACGAGCTCTGTACATTGCGCGAACAACATACGACCCAATAATTGGATACCTTGGCGTGTCTTTTCCATCGCCGACGTGATGGATCGGGCTTGAAAGTTTCCTCCTTAAATAATATCGCCTGAAAAATCAATCAATAGATTGTCAGTCACAGAGTTGCAGTCCATCATAATTTGACGATATGCTGCAAGACAATCTTCCAGAACTGGCGCGATCCATTGGGAGACCGTGCGAATAGAGTATCTATCTTGTCGTAGTGCCTCCTCAAGGAGTTCTTCTTTGTTACATGTCAGCTAAGACTCTTGAATAAAGTTGAGAATATTTTGCAAAGACTCGATCTACTCCGTAGGCTCAGCATCTATCGAACAAGTCAATAAAGTTTGATACTTACCTGGCCTGAATGCGGGCGCACCGCTGCAAAGAAAGGATGAAATGATTCAGCAATATCCTTAAGAGCTTCAACGCTCATTGCAGTTAAGACTTGGGTCAACGCACAAAGACTACATACGTCGTGTATCACCAATGCGCCCACCCCTGAAAAGAAACCAGTGCCGTTTACTAACGCAAGACCTTCCTTCGCTGCGAGCGAAATTGGTCTAAGATCTGCTTCAGCAAGAGCCACGTTGGCGGTCGTTAAGCGACGATCTGGACCATAAACCACCGTTATATTGGGTTTCCCCTAAAGAGCTCCCGCTATATAAGATAAAGAACATAAGTCTCCGGAAGCCGATATGCTTCCAAAAATTGGTACCCAAGAAATTACTTTCTTTCTCAGCAGGTCAGTCAGTCGCTCGACAATAATAGAACGAACGCTCGATACGCCGTGTATCAGGGAATTGATCCGAATCAGCATTGCTGCACGGACCCAGAATTCGGGCATGCAGTTGGTTAAGATTGGATCTTCAACAAGAAGACCTTCTTCCAGTCCGCAAACTAAGTCAGGTAAATATCCGGCAGCTTCGTTCACATTACTCTGTCTGCCTGCGATAGAATATATGATTCCACAATAAACCATTGAAACCAAGGAGGCCTGCAGTTGTTCGACGTGTCGTGTTCTTGTATTGGAGTTGACGCCAACCCCAGTGTTAACACCTTGAGACATATCAGCGTTTTCGAAAAGCCAAGAAAGATTAAGACAGACCGTATATAATTCTGCCACTGCAAAGATTGTCCTCTAACTGACGAGCGCCAACAACTAAGCGCTGCAAAGCTGCTTCATCTACTTAGATATCGATACCATACCTTCAGATCGATGAGCAAGGGCAACAAGAAATCTCAAAGATAATATCACCTAGAGACGGCCATAACGAAGACCAATTCGAGGCCTTTGCCATCGAGCTTAACGAAGCCCCGAGGATTCGCGATATAGTGTGACAGCGAGTCCCATTCTCTCAAGAGAACGTGCGTTAAGCTCGTTAAATAATCGAACATATTCCAAGAACAACTCAGATAGGGGATGCAGCGCTGTTCGAACAATGGGCTCGAGATAAACACTGCAGTAGATAGTCCAAGCTAAATCGTTTTGACAAGCAATCTTCCCAACTTGTCTAGGTTTTCGTACAAGTGATAAGGTCATTCGAAGTTGCCTCTGTATCTTAAACATGCGTTTCACAGTACTGTCGCGGGCTAAGCCTCTTTATGCTAGCGACAAAAGTCGAGGACGAAAATCGCATCTACTATTCTTGAATGATCGCGCAAGATTTCCTCTTCTCTTGGAAGACTTGCAGTATCCCATGAGATAGCAATAATAAGAGTGATGTGTTCAATCAAGCGATCTACCCCCATGTACGCGCGAAGGGCGAGTGGCTTAAATACCGATCTCTGGTCTGGTCTCGAGTTTAGGTAGAAGTGAGCCAGACAGCCCGCAGCTACAGCGGGCCCCCAGCTATGATACACCCGACACCAGGTGCCGGCGAAAGTCATTGCCGCTTCCTGCACGCTTAGTCATACCTGCCTCTTATCAAATTTGGTGGGATTCTGCGTCACAAAACAACGCTTTCACGTATTTACACTGGGCATTTCTCTAGTATTTTCTATGGCATTTGCTAAGTAATTTCTGAAGAATAGACTCTATTAGAGATCAATTTTAATAAGCTTTTTCCCGTTGTTTGCAATGCGTTTGCATTGCATAGACATTTTATTAAAACGTTTTTGTATCTTTTATTGCGATATTGTCTATTACTCTTGTTGCATAATTTCTATCAACTACTTTTGCAACGTCTACGAGTAATATTGCACATATTGTTTAAGTATATTCTATATAGTCTCTTGCGAATTAAAATCTAATAATTGTAACGAATAAATTAATAAGTAACGCAAGACATTATATTAACACTTAATTCTTTATGCGTAGTTCTACGTAGATTTAATGCTGTGCGAGAGATTCTTGTTCTCTTGAACAGTTCTATATCAAAATTTGATCCGCATATTGTTTAGTTTTTAAAAATAATATAGCAGAATCTTCCGCATATAGTAGTACTGCATTATAACGTTATTATATACTTTGATATCGATCTTTTTGATCTCTTTCGCGTTCTATTTTGCTAGCTTAATTTCAAACTCGTCGTCTGTAGCATTGAGCTCTTATTTTGGCTTCGTAGATTTGGCGTCTTTTATTGCAATATTCGAGATAGTCTTTGTTTCGTTGTTGTAAAAAATAAGAGACGTACGCGTGTAATAGAAGACGTCGCCAGTTATATATAAGAGTTTGCTCTTGTTTTGTAACGTTATCTCTTGTAAATTCTTATTTGCAATAATTGTTCTCTTTTGTTGTAGTACGTACTCTCGTATTTTTGCGTTTGAATCAAAATATATCTTGTTTGTTATCAAAATATAACGTCAAAAGTAAGACAACTTATATTGATGCTTTGTAGTATAGACTACTTGCGTCGTCTTGCTTGCTTGCGAAATAGTCTTGATTTTACGCTTCTTATAGCGTTGAGCGTCGCGACGTAATTTAAGATTCTGTTCTAACGTTCTAATATATATATTGAGATCAAATTGATCTATTTGATGCTTCAAAAAGATATTACGATATAGATTTCTTGTAGAACTAATTAACATATCTAATGTAACGTCGAAGAGCTTAGAAGAATGTTCGAGACAACTCTTTTTAGAGCGTCTTAATGCTGTATTTTCGCCAATTTTGCTAGTTAATTGACGTCAATAGTATTCTGTTCGCTTACTTATCTTAAGCTTTTTATTGATATCTTCAATAGTTTGACTCGTGCGTGATTGTGTTGCTAGAGCTCCAAAATAACGACTTCGTATTAACGTAGTAAACTTCTTTTGTACGCGCTTTGAATTACGTGGCGTTGCTAATAGCGATTGAACTTTTCGTTTGCTTGTTTGCTTGTTTTTTGGCGACGTAGAGGAAGCTATTAATGCGTGTATGCCTTGATAATAATGGTGATAATGATGCAAAGTAGATGCGCAGGTGGTGGTGTGGTGACTAGATTTGTTGGGCAGGCGGGTATGACTAAGCGTGCAGGAAGCGGCAATGACTTTCGCCGGCACCTGGTGCCGGAGCATTACACCAAGCAACACGGGTTAGCCGCCCGGTTTCGAGAACGCTAGTCGACCTATCGTTAGATAAACACCCGGGGCTAGGCGACATAGTCAAGGTGGGCGCATGAGGCAAAGCTTACTAAGCAACCTGCCATCTGCAATGCACTCTTGATCACACATAATTTATCACCCTCTCAGACCCTGTTTTAGGATTCGACCGCAGCTCGGGCGCATCACAATGCACGTGCTTGGCCATCCCCGCTGGACTGGTCAAAGTGGATTGCATCGCAAGGAGAGACCCTGACCACGTCAAGGAATGCCGGCAAATCATCGTACTACTACACACTGCACTTTGTAAAAATATGTTAATCAGCGGCACGGTTCACCCGGAAATCTCCGATCACAAACCAGATGTAGAGCGGAACAAGCCTTATTAGAAAGGAGCTGCACAAATCTGCTTCTATCGCCCGAGTAATGCAATCGTTTGTGATCGCATGCTTGACTCAGTACCTCCTTGCTAATCTCTGCTCCTCATCAGTAAATGCAGGCAGGTCAGCTACTGTACCTCGAATCCTTCGCCAACACTTCAAGGTCGATAGTATTTCCTCCTTGGGTTTCGCAAGGCTGGTTGTGCGCGAAGCAGAATAAAATCGTTGAAAGGATTGAGTCACGCTCTGCGGATGCTGCTCTCTACAACCCTCCAACGACATCTACAGTAAAATAGAGGCACTACTAGATCATCTTGTGATCCGGGCCGAATTCTCCCCTCACGTCAGTCTACAAGTACTAGCGTTGCTTTGCTGTACGTTAGGAGGTCGACAATTGGAGCAACGTCAATTAACGACCGGCATCTTGTGCCGCGAAAGCTTTAAACAATCAAGTCTGCATAAAACCAACCTGGAAGCCTGCGAGCTGGCGATGCATGCTTATCGTCGATGGGCATCGTCATCCAACACCTTGGTCCTAGTGCCTTTGCGGCCATGCATCGACTACGATACCGTACGGAAGAAGGCAACTGTGATGGAGTCGTGCCAGAGGCATAGATAGGAAGCGTCTGTGTTCATCCACTTGCGAAACAAATATCTCAGAGCTTCTGGCCAAGACTCTTTTTCTCTTTTCTCCAACAGAACCATGTTGTCCTTCTGGAAAAAGCACCCCAGCTACTCGTCCGTTGGCGACGGCGAGTACGATAGTGAGCTCAAGCTTAAGAGCGCCTCCTCCGAATCTCGCTCAAACAGTATCGTTATCAACACTGATCCTCTGTCACTTTTTCTGGTCCTCATCCTTTGTCTTTTTTCAATCATTCCCACTTGGGTCCTTTTGTTCAGCTTCAAGCACTATCTGCAGCAAGACATAGGCTCCGTTGCATCAATCCGACCTTTACTCTCCTGCGTACAAGATCCCACCCGTCGTGAATGGAGGACTTTGACGGTGCCCGAGCAGCACGATTACATCAGGGCAGTCCGATGCTTGGCTACGAAGCCGTCAAAGCTAGATAAAGCTGGAACGTTGTATGACGACTTTCCATGGATGCACAAGCAAACATCAATAAACAGTACGTTTCGCTTCTCTACGCTATTTCCTCGACCATTGACGGATTCTGATTACTGCAGCTCACATGTCGGCTCCCTTCCTTCCTTGGCACCGTTACTACCTCCATCTGTACGAGACCGCTTTGAAAGAGGAATGTTCTTTCCGCGGCATCCTACCGTAAGACCCCAATATGTTAGGATCCTGCATTATCATTGCTTAACCCCCCTCTCCAGCTACTGGGACTGATCTCTTGATTGGTCGAATTATCGAGCCGCTCCAGTCTAGGATGTCGACTCTGGGCTTGATAGCGACGGCACTGGTCCCGAATCTGTCGGTAATGGAAGGTGTGTCACTACAGGACCTTTCTCCGATCTCGAAATGTCGTTCTACGACGGGAATTATCAGCCGCATTGCCTCTCCCGCGGATTCCCTCCAAAAGAAGAGCTCAGAGATCTCGGACAGTTGATCCGCCCAAAAGCTATCGACAACCTGATGGCTAAGAAAGACTATCAAACCTTTGCAGGAGAAATAGAGAGGCGGGCTCACAAGTTCCTGAGCCATAGTGTAAGAGGTGATCTGAGCCGGTTTACTGGGCCGAACGGTACTTATGCTTTATCCTGATATTGCTCTCGTTTGCAAGCTGACGAGGCTGCAGATCCGATCTTCTTTCTGCATCACGTCAACATTGACAGAGTCTGATGGCAGTGGCAGCAGACCCGACCGCGTGATAGATCTTCTGCTTACGCCGGAAGAGCCAACAACCACACAGAAGCCGCAGCACGAGTAACCGATGCCCTTAATATGGGCGGCCTATCCAAGAATGTGCAGGTCATTGATGTTATAGACACGAACGATGGTCAACTCTGTTACAACTACTAGGCATAAAAGAGATAAAGAGCTTCGAATAAGATCATACACTACCGAGGAAGTAGTTTCGATTGCGTATAGGCACTTGGCAACTGCTGAGATATCTGGGACTGAATGAGATGAGCAAATTATATACATAACTCATCTAACTTAGCTTTTTACTATAATCTATCATTATCTACTCCTCGTCCCACGCAATATACCAGTAGACTCGAACCACCAACACCCATTACGCTTCTTTAACTCACCCCGGCCTAGGATCCAGACTCGACAGTCAAACAAACGCCTTCGCTCGACCATAATCTTGTTCAGATACCGCCTCCATCGGCGTCAGCTCCACTTCCCAAGTCCGACGTATACCACCCAGCTCCTCAATACGAGCAAAAACCTGCCTCTGCACCCCTCCGACATACGAGAAGCTTGGTTCCTGTGTCTTGCGAGAATGCCGATTTTTCGACCTGAAGCCAGTGCTCGACCGCCAGAAAGCGATGAAGAGCGACCTCAATAGTGGAAGACAGGCGACAACAAGGACGGCCTCGACTTCGACCATCGTCCATGACAGAAGAGGGACAGCGATCCATGTGAGGTCGGCAAAAGCGTTTCGCTCGAAGAACTCAACCATTCGAATAATACTGGCAATCAAGCCCATGCCACCCAAGAGAAAGACGCCCGTCAGCGCTAGCTTTTGCCTGATCGACATTTGCAGATACCATATAACTGGGAGGGGCAGAACAAGCACGGCGATATCAGACATAACGTTCGATATAACGATGTATCGGAAGAATGCTTGCACGTTGATGCATCTGCCCCCCTCAATCGACTTGTCCCAAGCAAGAGCAACCGGACTGCACTGGAACAAGTCCGTGAAGAACACAGCAGGACACCAGGCAATGACGAAGATTGCGACCGCCCAGACGGCTAGCTTGAACCTCGGGTTGGAGAAGATACGGAAGTAGAAAAGCAGGAGGACAAGTTTGGGGAGGGGTACGGCGAAGCTATAAATGAGTAGCTCAACGTACACTATCTAGCCGAAGTCCTCAATATCAGTATCGACGTCGGGGTTTCTGGAGTGACGAGAAGGGCAACTCTCACCTGTGCCCACTTGCCCAACCAATTTGGTACTTCATCGCCGAAACTAGCCTCGTGACGACCAACGCCGGCCACCCGGACCATAACAATATTAATCACATTCAAGCCTAGAGCAAAGAACTAGGAAACAATCAGATCCTACACGTGACGGCGCATCCGAAGTGAGGTAAGCAAGTAACAAGCGTACCAAGCTTGGAATACACAACCAGTCATCCCACCAGAGCTCGGCCTCCCTCTTTCTGGGCGCCCAAAACCTAGCGACGACAACGATAATGCAAAGAACGGAGAAAACGCTAAAAAGAACAATAAGTTTGTAACCGTTATCCGCATAAAGTTGTTCTGGAGAAAGAGAGGGCATTGGCGATTCCGCAGACATTGATGTGCGGCTTCGCCCAGGCTTGACTCTTCAATCCTAGGCTCGTATGTGCAATGACTTTGGTCCCGCCTGAAATGTCAGTACGTCCAGGTAGCGCAGGAATTGATCGTCCAGCCCGGGATGTAAGAGAAAGTAGAGAAGACATAGGGTCAAGAAATGGAAAACGCTAATCTGAAAAGAAGGCAACTCGCTCGCCTTCTTGTGGTGGCTCGGGCGAAAGCCCTCTGCATGGCTGATTCTAATGCAGCCGTTTTTGGAGCTAATGTTGGATGGAGGCACAGACATATTGTCCCGAAGCCCCCAACGCTGGCTTCTCTTCCTGGATCTCCTCACCCCTCGCTGCTGTGAGTGCTGTCTCGTATACTTATACATAAGGAGGTTGCCATCGCAGAGGCTGCAGTGATCCTGTTATCGATAAGATTACTATGAGTGTCCAAAGGGAACAATCCATAGAGCCCACAACTGCATGGGTAAAGTAGTAAAAGGCACGAATAAACATCCCGAATGAGCTGACCCACCAACTGCATCCACCATCTCTCCCAACCACACCACCTCTCGTAGATCCGTGTAACTCAAACCCTTACCTTGCAAGTGCCGCAACTAAGTGTGTATGTTATGCTTTGTTCTTATGCAAGAGGAGGACCGAGTCATCTTGCTTGCTTCCGAAGTAGCTTTTGGTCTCGACAAATCGGGTTCCAACATGGGAAGCACTATATTGCGTGGGTGATCAGCCAGAGGATCGACATTAGACCCTTTGGAGACTGGAGAGGAAGCTCCGACTTGGCACCCGGGGCGGTTATTTGTTAGCGCGACATCGTTTATCTGGGTGTAGTAATGCTAAATCATTTTACCACTAGCGCCGTTTTACCGGTAAAACGCCGTATTACCTGTAAAATGATATCCATTTTACGATAAAAGCGTAAAATGCGCTAGTAGGGGGGGACCCTATTAATAGACATATATTTTATGTTCGACAATCTAAAATATATATTGATTATAGAGTTTTATTGTCTTCTTTGCAATGTCTAATGCTTCTATTAGTAGAGAAGAAGATAATAGAGAAATTTCGACTCTTTTAATGCGTATTATGCGTTTTTTATGGGAATCTGGTTGTTTCTTATCGAAATTCTCAAAATAATATATAGAGTAATTGTTTATCGAGTAGACTTTATAACAAAATAAGTTAAATTTACAAAAATTATAAAATATCTCTCTATTTTAGATGCAAATATTATTAGAAATCAATAAAAACAATCTAATTTCTCTAATATATTCTAGATATATAGATATATGCGTAGATAAATAACTATCGAAGTTTCTAAATATTAGAAAACAATATTTTTATATAATTTTAATAGAAATCTAAGAGAAATTACTTCGTAATTCGTCTATATATTATTAGAAATTTATATATATCTCTAAAGATTTTCTTAGAACAAAATCAAAAATAAATCTAAAAAATATAATATAAATAGCTTATAAATACTTAGAATTTAGATCTTAAATTTCTATTTAAGATATCGAAAGTATTGTTGTAGATTCTATTATTGTTGTTATTCAAAAGCTTTTATCAAAAGATCTAAAAACTAATATTTAATAAACAATAGTATTCTTACTATTATTGTTGTTTTTTTCGCGTTCGTATTTGTCTAAAACAACAATATTAATAGATTGCAAGTAAAAAGACTCTTTTAAAAGATACAAAATTTGTCGACGTTTAATATAATTGTTTGTCTAAGCTTGCTAAATTAGAATCGACAATATAGAATATTTGTCAAAACAATAAAAAATTGTAAATCTCGCTCTATATATAATTGCTAATTAGAAACAATCTAGTATGTAATTTGAACTAATAATATTGCTTGCAAGCTTTACAAAAGATCTCTTCGATATATATATATTTTCTAAAGAATTAAAGTAGTTTGTTTTTCTTATTAAGTATTGCGACAATATATTAATTAGCTAAATTAAAATAATAAGTTGTTAAATATATATTAGTAATCTATTTATTAAATCGATTATTTTAGAGATAAACAACGTTCTTTGCAATTGTATAAAATATAAATATTGTTTGTATCTTATTTGCATAAAAATAGTTAAAACAAACAAAAAACTCTTGTAAACATATCTTAATTTTATTCTATCTAATTACTATATAATCTAAATATACTTTATTAGATTCTAATATCTTTTGTTGCTTGTATATAAGTTGCAATATTTTTTTAATATTCTCGAGATTATTTTAGAAACAATAATTAAACAATAAAGTTTTAATAGATTTGCTAGTCTTCAAATCTTTAATATTGTCAATAATATAGATTTTTAAGATATTTTTGTTGCAAAAAAAAGAGACAATCGAATTAATCTATAAACGCATTGCTTATTAGTATTAAATTAGATTAAAATAACAAATTTTAACAAAGATACTTATTTAAGTTTTTTAGCAAGTTATAACAAACAATATAATTAAATAATATCTTTTATATTTGTATATTTAATGCTATTACAATATTGTTATCTACTTATTGCTTCTATAAAAGTAATTTATTATTGTAAAAACAATTTTAAAGATCTTTGCAAACTACAAAAGCTCTAAAATATTGCGCATTAATAATTGAAAATTATAATTATAACAAAGTATTTAAAGGTAAACATTCCGCGCATCCCCAGTTTCGATAAGAAATATTCCCATTTTCGGTAAATGTATTTCCAATAGGAATAACCAATTTTCTTGATGTATTTGCACCAGTTTTCTTGGATCTTCTTATCGAAATTACAAATCTATTAGATAGTTAATTAGACAATCTATTGATCTAGAATATCGTTTGAGAAAGTATCGATTTCTAGTCTAAAAGCATGCAAATTCTTTATGTTCTCTAACCTCTATATAATCTCTAATTATATCTTTTCTAGAGCTTCAAATAGAGTTTATCTAAACGTCTTTTTAAGAAATTAAATTAACCTCTTAATGTATGTATTGTCTCTCGAGATTGCATCTGTTTTAGATAGTAAACACGTGCTTTTCTCTTGTTTCTCTAAAGAATCTCAATCGTATATTTAATTGTTATTAGAATCTTCGTTATTGTTATTGTTTGCATTAAAGTTGTTGTTGTTACTAACTTGTATAATCTTCTTGATAATTAATTGTCTTAATAATTGCAAAGATTGCAAAGATCGCGATTGTTTTTTTTGTCGCTTTTCTTGTTGTTTGTTTGCAGTCTCGAGAAATTTCTTTAGCGTAAAATAGTTCTTCGCAGAAAGTAATTGTAACATCTTAACAATAGCGACGAGATAAATAATTGTAAAAAAGTCAAAGAGATAATAGAGATTTTGAATGTTTGACGCGCAATCGAAACGAATTAACTTGGTTTCGCGACAACTCTAGATGAAACTCTAGGAATAGGAGTGCATTTACCGAAAATGGGAGTGTTCCTTACCGAAACTAGGGGTGTGCGGAATAGTTATCTATTTAAAAGATATATTTGAACTTATTAGTAAAGCTTAGAATAATATAGACAACTTATATCTTATTTTTGTATTAATAATATAAAAGTTAATTCTAAGAGACTATTTATTGCAATAATAGAGTATTTTATTATCGATTTACTTTGTTAAAATATAAATATTATATTTAACATCTAATATATTTTTGTTGTATAGATAGTAGAAGATATTGTTAATATTACAAGATAAATTTGTAATTTGTTGCTAATTAATATTGTTAAAATTATTAGTAACAAAATTAATACAATTGTTGCTTTAAAGCGCAAATATAATCTTATTTTTTATATTTTTGTATATCTTATTTAGTAAATCTTTGACAATTTGATTTTGATAAAATATACAATAGATAGAATTAAGCTTTTGTAGAAATTGCTACTATTAATAATAATTTAGTAAACTAAGCTTGCTATTAATACAGTATATAGCTATTGTTGCAAGCTTATCAATTTGCTTTCAATTTGCAATATTAAATCGCAATATACTAAATATAGATTACTTCAAATTAGAAGTATTAGTTTACAAACTATTTTCTAAATTAAGCAACAAAAATATAAGATTCTAACTTTGTCGAAGCTCTTCTTTCTTAATATTGTCGACAATATTGTTCTACTTATTTGCAAAATTATCTAGAAAGTCTTTATATTTATGCAAATACTATTTTATTCGAATAATATTAACAAAGACTTAATAGCTTGTATAGTAATTGTATTCTATTTAATCTATTGTTTAATACAATAGATTAGAAGTTCTAAAAAATAATCTTTACAATACTAAATTTAAAGAAGATATAATACTATTAATATAGAAATTGCAAAGCAAATAATAAATAGCAATATATAGATAATTGTTACGATTCTAGACTGGATAGACTTCGCTCTCCGATTATTTTTTGGATCTTCGCTCTTTAGTCTCGAATATACTACGAATAATGTCTAGCGTCTTAATATCTATAGTACTTATATCTATTTTTTATATATAATTAGTTCTGCATAGCTAGTATTCTTGTCAATCAACTATTAACTAGCTATCAAAATTCTAATTCTAACATAATACTAGCTATCTCTTTAGAAACAATCTTGCAAATCGTATTCTAAAAATATTTATATTTGCTAACTTTTTTCTTTTCGAAACGTATTTTAGATATAGAGCTACTAAAGCAATTCTAGATACAAAATTACTAGAATAGACGCTTTACAAAATATAACTAAGTTGCAACAATAAATATCTCTAAGAAAAATATTCAACTTAACAATAATAAATTTCGTTAATTCTTTAAATAAGTATTTTCCAATTTTTATTGCGCTAAGTTAAAAAGAGTTCTACAAAAAAGATAGTAAATCTATTAGAATAAATAGACAACAAACTGTTTTAACTACAACTTAGTAATTTTGCTAAAATAGACAAACAAGTTTGCTAAAATCGATATCTATATTACAATATTTTTGTTTTCGAACAATATCTTTTTACTTTGCGCAAAGCTTACTACGCAATACAATATTTAAGCAATACTTGTTTTCGATATCGATAATTTTGCTTCAATACTTACTAACTTAATTAAACAAAATAAATTGTACAATATATAGTTAGAGCAAACGTATTTAAACTGCTAAGTTTATATCTTTATTTACTATTTTAATATTGTTTATAACTATTAAGATTTACAATATTTATACAAATCTATTACAACAATATATTGCAATTTCGCTATAGAGAATTAAGTATCTTATTTTAATTTTAAGTTTTGTAAAAACACTATATCTTAAGATCGATTTTAATATTAATCGAGTACTAAAATTTTATTATTTTTGTTAAAACTACAATTGCAAACTTTATTTAAATTTGTTTTTGAAAACTTTAAGTTAATTAAATTTAGCAATAACTCTTTTAAGAATATTAATATACTATCTCTATTTATTAAGAAATTAAAATATAAAACTAAAATTAAAATTAATTGATTTTTATTTTATTAGTCTTTCTTCGACTACAATTGTTGTTGACAAAAGATTTAAAAAAACTTTGCAAAACTTTTATACAATAACAATTTTGTTAAAAATATAATTGAAAATTTTGTATATTAATTTAAATATATTAATAGTATCTATTTTTGCGTACAATATCTAATACAATACAAAAAAAATTTAAACAAAAAAATTGTACAATTAGAAACAAATTTAAACAAAATCTAAATTATTTGCAAGAATTTACAAAAAAAACAAAATATAGAGCAAGCTAAAAACAAAATATAGAAGAAAACAACTAATATATTAATCGAGAAACAAAATAAACTAATTGAGAAACTTAATTATTGTAAGCAATTTAAATCTATTTATTATTTATTGTTTTGTTAAAATCTTAGCAGCAATAACAATAATTATAGTATATTTTTTTACAAATCAAATTAATAAAATCGCAAATATTTTAACAAAGTCTATAAAAATAGCTTGCTTAAGATCGAGAAATTAATATATAATAATATTAAATTTTTCAATTTAATTGTTTTTTCGAGTAATCGAAAGAAATTCAATTAATAGCAAACAATATTTTTTGTTAAATTTAGAGTTTGTTTTTGTATATTTGATAGCAAATTAGTTAAACTAATATATATTGCAATTAAATATATAGAAAATATTTTCGAAAATATTAGATATTGTTTGTTAAATTAAAACAACAATTTTGTTTAGCTCTATAGTATATTAGCTAAACTAATAGCAAATCTCTATATTTAATTTGACAAATTTAATTGACAATATAAAAACTTTATTAAGCTTATATTATCTAATTTTGTTATAAAATTTTCGAAATTTTTTAACAAATACGTAACTTGATTTATATTAATTGCAGCAAATATTAAGTTGTTTAAAAATTAAAAAATATATTAATTTAATTTAAAACTAAGCAGCAAGTTATATAATTAATTTGTTAATATAATTAACGTTATTAATATCAATAACTTAATCTCTTAATTACGCAATATAAATCTTAGAATAAAATAGAAAAAAAATTATTAATTGCTACAAACTAATACGCGTAATAAATTTATTACTATATAAATAGACAAAAATCGAAATATTATATATAAACTTACAAATAAATTCGAAACCTACAATAACAAATTAATCAATTGTATAATTAAACAAAAAAAAAATTCGAAACAAAGTTAGTTTTTTAATCTTAAATACTCAAAAATAAAAATAAAATAAAAATTTTTGTCGAAAATATTTGTATTCGAAATATTGTTTCAATTACTTTAATATTTTTTGCAAAAACAAACTAGCTAAAATTAAAAAAAAAACTATTATTAAGCTTAAAACTTATAATATTAGCAATTTCGAGCTAACAATATTTAAAGAAAAGAGTAGCTCTAATATCTTAAATAACAACTTAGATAACTTTAGCAAATCGAAAAATTAAATATTTTCAATAACAATTATAGTTCGAAATAGAAATTAATACTTATACAAAAAATAATAAAAAAGCTTAAAATTATATTTAATTTACAAAATAAAGTTTTGTTTGTCGAAATTAAATTTAGTTTTAATACTATCGATAGCAAATTGTTTAACAATTAGCAACTAGATTTTTATATTAAAATTTGTTCAAATTAAGTTTATTTGCTCTTCGATAAATACTATATTAAAACAATACTACTTATTAATATCGAAATCTTCGATAAGATTTTTGTTAATAGAAAGTTTGTCAAGTTTTATAAATTTTCTATTATATTATTTTAAAATTCTATTAAATTGTATCTAGTTAATAACAAATTTGTCTCTAATATTATTTATATCGCTCAAGTTATTGTTAATTTTAGCAAATATATTAATATCTTATAGTATTTGATAATTAAATTGAAACAATTTGCAATTATTTTCGATATATTTTAAATTAAAAAGTATAATATACAAATTAAAAACAATATATAATTTCGCGAATTTAACTTCGATTATTGTATAGAGTACTATTTGTTAAATTAATAGCTATTAGAAATTTTCAACAATTAATACAAGCAATTAGAATATTTGTTTTCGAAATTTTTTAATAAAATTAATATTTGTTAAATAAGTATCTTTGCATTTTTAAAGCTTGCTATTAAAAAAAACTATAAAATAGTTGTAATATTGCTCGAGCACTTTGTTATACTAGATTAATTAAAAAAAAAAATCTAGCTTGCGTTGTAGACAACAATATTATTATAGATATTGCAGTTATTACTTTCGATAATTACAATAAATTCTATATTAAACTTAAACAGAATTCTTCAAATATAGAATAGCTTAAAAAATAGATATATTTGAAATTTAGATAGTAGATTAAGTTTTTTAATTTACAAAAAATTAACAAGTTGTTGCTCAATAGAAGCATTGATTATATTATTAATTTTATTTCAAAAACAACTTTTTCAATTAAAAAAGTCTACAGTATATCTTATTAAAAAAAAGATATTATTAGAGTTTATCTAGATAATATAAAAAACAAAAATTAAATTTGCAACAATATTTTATAGTATATTGTTTTTACTCTTATAATTAAGAAGTTTAATAAAAGTTTGTGTATTTGCGTAAATTATAGAGATTTTAATACTTTAACAATTAAGAATTGTAATACTTTATTGTTAATTAGAGAGATCTTGCAACAATTATACAAAATCAAATATTATAGCAAGTTCGATATTATTGTTGTCTTTAACAAAATTTAAATATATTTTAATAACAAATACAAAACAATCTTTATTATTTGTTACAATTTGTTTAAATATATTGTAATATCTTTTGAGTTATGTAATATTTCGATTATATTTTAGTTTTTTATTAATAAAATTCTTAGTTTTTATTTAAACAATTTTTATATTATCTATATAAATAATATTTTAGTCTACAATAATATCGAGAAAAAATATAAAAACTATATAAATAAAGTTTTTGCTAAATTTTATAACGCAAATCTTTATTTAAATATTAATAAGTATATCTTTTTTGTTAAACAAATTAAATATTTAGATCTAATTATTATTATCGAAGAAATTCAAATAGATTTCGAGAAAATCAAATATATTTTTAAGTAAGAAATTTCTATTTGCGTATACAATATATAGATCTTTTTAGATTTTGTTAATTTCTATTAATAGTTTATCTATAATTATTCGAATTTAGTTAAATCTTTGTTAGTACTTAGTAAACTCAAAAATAAAAATCTTAGTTTTCTATAATAATTTGACAATTTTAAAGATCTTGTATTTAAAACTCTTAAAAAAATCTTTATTAATTAATTTATCTTGTATTATTTCGATTTCGATCTAGAAATCTAAATTAAAAATAATATTTTTAATTTTGTAATTGTTATTGTACTTTTACAAATAGATTCAAATAAATTGCTTTATTTAATAATTTATATATTTAAAATTATATTGTTTGCAGAGTGCAACTATAAAATCTATAACAAAAAACTATTAACTATTGTTTGCGCTTTTGAAAAATAATATTTAGAATATATCGATATATTTGTCGAACAATTTATTAAAATTATTATTAATTATTGCAATCTAAAATATTTTATAACTATTAAACAATTTAATTGTTGTTAAATTTGCTAAGTCGAATTTCTATTTAAATTTAATTTTAAAATTATCTATTAATTAAATATACTAGACGCGAAGTCAAACAATCTAATTAAACAATTATAAAATTTGTTTTTTAACAAAAACAATTTTTGCAATTAGTTTTAACAACAAACAATTCTTAAATAATACAACTTAAAATTAGATATAGTTAAAATTTTTGTATTAATTTTGCTACTATTAAATATTATCTACAATTTAGTAGCAAAATTAATTTGTTTGTTTTGAAACTCTATCGAGTCTAAACTAATTGCTAACAAAAAAATTGCAAAAACTTGCAAAAAGTTTATTTAGATCTTGCTAACAACTAACAAAAATATAGAATTATTTATATTTTTATTGTTTGTAGTATCTGTATTACTTGAACAAAATAAACTTTATTTTATTAAATTTTTTTTTGTTTTTTTGTCTGCTATTATTATATTTACAATTTTTTAATCTATAGTTTTTTTGTTTTCAACTATCAATTCTATTTTCTTTTTAAATATATTTGTTTTATCTACAATTTAGCTATTTACATTTGCAATCTTTTTTATAATTTAATTTTTGTTTGTTGTTGCAATCAATTTAACAAAAAAAAAATTTAAAATAGAATTCGATTTCGAAGTTTTTATTTAATAGATATTAGAAATATATTTGTATAACAAAAAAATAAATTAAATTATTTAAACTAAAAAAACTAATAAATAGAAAATTTTAGCTATTTTTTGCAAAATAATTAAGCTAAAATTCGAAAACTATATAATAATCGAATATTTAACAATTAATATCAAATATCTACTTGTTTAAAACAAAATATATATATCTCGAAGTACAAATAATATTCTTCGAGTTAAAACAATTAGATTTTAGTATAAATTGTTAAATACTAAATATTTAAATCGAACAACTACTGTTAAGAAAATACAATATTACTACTATTAATCTATATTGTATTTAGATATTAAATTATATATTAGAAACTATTTTATATATAAATATATTAAATTATATTGCAAATATAAATATAATCTATTGAAGTTTTTGTCTATTTTAGACTATTACTAAAAAAAAAAATTTTACAACTTTATTATCTCTCTATTGTTATATTGCTATAAAGAAAAGATCTTTTAATATATCTTAATAATAGTTAATAAATTATTTAAAAATAAGAAGTTTATATTTATAGACTAGACTAATCGTTCGGGTCGGTTTTTCCCCGAAATCTATAACTCGGCCCGAAAGTTATACCTAATTAGACCAAGTTTTAACCTAATATAGTTAGTATTTTCATAATTTATGCAATTCGGTTCCAACTGTTGGAACCGAACGATCAGTCTATTATAGACTTTTTGAAAATTAAAATTATTGTTTAGATTTTTATTAACTTTGTCTAATATATTAAAAGCTTTTTAACTACTATTGTTTTCGATAGAAATACTTAATTTATTGTTTACTTTTAACAATATTTTTGCAAAAAATTAAGAATTAAATTTAAATTATCAATTGCGTTCTATTTAGAAATCAACAATTAAATCAAAAATATTAATATTACTTTTAAACAATATCTTCGAATATATATATAGTACAATTAGAATAACTAAATTAATTATTTTGCTATTGTTAAATTTGTTGCAAACAACTATATTAGCAAATATATTAATTTATTACTTTTTTTTGTTATTAAAAACTATTTATTACAATTAGATTTAAAAAATTTAAATTTTTTTTTAACAATAGTATATTCGAAGCTTGTTACAATATAAAAAATATTAATAAGATTGTTAAAAAAATCGAAATTTTGTGCAATTTTCTTTGTTAAAAGTTTGTCTAAATTTAAATTAAACAAATAGAGTTTGCTAATTGTAAATATATTGTAATTTCGAAATTCAAAATTGATAATTAAATTATACTTAATATTCGAAATATTAAAACAACTCAATTATATAAGTTTCTAAAATATAAAAATATAGATTTCTATAAAATTATTTAAACAATTAACAATTATATTTACAAACTAGAATTGTTTAAATTAATAAAAATTTATTTAGTATTTTATTTATAGTTTTTGTATTTTAACAAAAACAAGTTTCTATTAAATTAGCAAATTAAGTTTTTGTTGTTTGTTAATACTGTTAACAATATTGACAACAATAATTTTAAATATTATATTAAAAATTTTGAAGTATTACAATACAATATATACAAAAATAACAATAATATAAATTTAAGTCTAATTGCTACTAATTACAAATACAAAATACTATAGTATCAAATTCTTTTTATAGATTACACAAACTACAATAATAGATCTAAATAACTAAACTACTTTATAGTTAATAGTTGCTCTAACTTTGTTGTTAATTTCTATTATAAATATTTAGATACAACAAAATCTTACTAAATATTCAAAATATCTTTTGATTGAAAATCTAATAAGTAGAATAGTTTGTACTTATATATTTTCTATATTCTTCTATTATTGTTGTTAAAACGTTGCTTAATATATGTTTATAGTTCTTGTTGTTGTATCTAGAATCGATTTCGAAAATATATTGTTAATATATTACTATTGTCGAGAGTTACTTGCTATATATTTGCAATCAAAATTAAATTCGATATATTATTTTGTTTTTTGCTATATTTAACAAGAATTTCGAAAATATATTATTAATATATTATTATTGTCGAAAGTTAATCAATATATATTTGCAGTTCTTGCTGTTGTCTTTATAGTGCTTTTGTTAGATATTTTATCAACGTTTCTTCTAAAAAAATTTCAAATCAAAATTAACTTAATATTTCTAAATATATGCACAGCTATATATAAATTGTTGTTAAGATACTTTTATATTAATTTTTTTCTTTGTATTGCAAATTTAGATAAATATATTCAAATATAATTAAAATTCGACAAATTTCGATTTTTCGATATTGTTACTCTTTTTGTTGTTATCGACTCTCTCTTAGATTACGTAATTAATCAATTTTTTAAATTTTCTCAAATATAGTCGATTTTTCGAATTTTTTTGATTGCAATCGTTCTCTATTTTGTTGTCAATCTTTCGATTTTCGTGTTACGTAACTTGAACTCTTTCTTTTAGAGTTAAAGTTAATAATTTTTTGTACTCTCTTCAATTTTTTTACATTTAATATTTTTTTAAAATTTATTTACTTTTTTTCTCTTTCTTTCGATTTTGTTGTTGTTTGACAAATTGTTCGAAACTCGATATTTATTGCTTAATAATTGCTCGAAATTCGATTTTTGTTGTTCAACAATTGCTCGATATTTAATTTCGAGTATTAGATTGTATTCGATAGACATGTTTAATATTAATCAAAGATAGTCGAAAATTAACTAGAATACTTTTTGCAATATATATATTTTTTGTTTGATATATTATTGTTTTTTGCATATTTTGTTTCAAAATTTTCGATTTTTTTTTTGTTTAACAAATTTATTTTTTTGTTTGACGTATATTGGAAACTTCAGTTTTAATTATTAAACAATATTCGATATATATTCAATATTAATCGAAGTTTGTATTCGACAAGTATTCGAAATTAATTAAAAATAATTGAAAATATTAATTGAAAAACTCGATATTGTTTTGTCGAAGCTCGCAAGTAGAAAAAAAAAATAGTGTTACAATTTTAGACTAAATAGACTTTGCTTTTTAATTATTTTCTAAATCTTTGCTCTTTAGTCTCAAATATACTATAGATAACGTCTAGCGTCTTAACATTTATAGTACTTATATCTATTTTCTGTATATAGTTAGTTCTGCATAGCTAGTATTCTTGTCAATTAACTACATACTAGCTATCAAAGTTCTAATCCTAACAATAATAGATAGCAATTTAGATAATAAATATCGAAAAGAAGATACAAACTGCAAAGACAACACAAGATTAACACGTTAACACTAAGTTATATTAAACAAATGCTAGTCTTAAGTATCTAGCGTATTAGAACTAGAGCTTCTATATTAATCTTAGCGTATTTTATATATTACAAGACAAAATCTGTTATTTTATTGTATTACGATAAGGTAGTGCATTTATTGTAATATAGTATAACTATCTTAGAAGAAAAGACTAGATTCGAGTTACTGTTTGCTAGCTATATATAGACTGTAATCGCAGAACAAACGTCTACACTAATTAGATATAAATAAACAATTTTGTAACAAGATACAAATAGCTTTATAAGTATATCTAAACGTTGAACATTTACTACTCGAGACAGATATTTTTCAAACGTTTAACTTTTTGAACTGCTATATAAAGAGCGTAAATACATAGTATCTAAGATTGTATTATAGAAATTAAAAAGTAAAGTTAATAATAGAGTTTCTTATTATAAACTTTAACACTAATCGAATTACACAAGCCAAGACATTTAGTTGAAATTTGAAATCGAAAAGTTCAAGATCTACGCAGGAATCGAATATAAGACTTGGCATAGAACAACTGCTATTCTTGCTACAAGACTACAAGCAATATAAGAATAACTCGCTTATTATATAATATACTACTAATTTTAGTATAATAAAGCACGTATATTTGTAATACGTTCTCAAACTTTTATGTAATAAATCTAAAGATATTGCAAAGAAGTTTATGTTGTTTGATAGTACTATAGATTAAATATATGTTTAAGTTAAATATAATAAGATCTAATATGTTTGAAGACTATTTACGCTATATATACAGAATCTAACAACTTTAGTGTTTTAGTATAGTTGTTTCTGAATTTTAGTGCAAGCACAGTACAGACACAGTATCTAGGTCCTAGCTTTCTGCCCTAAGGTATCTGGGTGAGCCTCCTGTAAAATAAACCATGTCGCGCTAACAAATAACCGCCCTGATACGAAGTAAGTCTACCCTGTGGAAACGTACTTCCCCTTTCTATTCATCCTCAACTTCAATTTACCAACCCATTGCAAACTGGCCCCACCCCCACGCCACTCTCGCTGACAGTAGACGTCGCGGTCGCAATTAAGTTCCATATCATGGATGAAACCACCGGACAAGATGCTGCTCTTTCACCAAACTATGGGCGGCGCTTATTGCCCGTTGAGCTCGATCGAATCGCCAAGGAAGATGCTGGACGTCCCTACTTTTCGCGACCTCGAGATTCCACAAATCTTGCTATGGGCTTCGACGACATCAGCTATCGTCGCCTCGCCAACGCAGTCAACAGAACCGCTCATTGGTTGCAGAGTACGTTGGGGAAACCGAAGAATATTGATACCATAGCATACCTCGCTGCTCCAGATATACGCAACGTGCTGTTGGCGCTTGCCGTAAGCAAAGTCGGCTTCAAGGCAAGTCTTGTGTCTCGGTGAAGCATCCGATAAGACTTTTCTCATCCGCCCGTAGCTGCTGTTCCTTTCGCCCCGCAACAGCGTTCAAGGCCAGATCAATCTTCTCAAGCTGACACAGTGTGACAATCTCATCGTGACGGACCCGCCCGCACCCTTCGCACAAACTCTGCTAGCTCAACATCCAATAAACCACTTCCGCATCCCATTGTTAAATCTGCTGCTTGCTGAAGATGAAGCACCGCTCTACCCGTTCACCAAATCATTCGATGAAGCCAAGGATGCTCCTGTTATTATCCTCCATACATCGGGCTCGACAGGTTAGTATACTTGCGGGAATACCACGGTGAAAAAGCAATCAATGACTCTTTTAGGCTTCCCCAAGCCAATTACCTGGACTCACGGGTTTTTTGCCGCGGCCGACAACTTCATGCATAAAAAGCCCCCACCTGGTAAGCTGTCAGCGGTTGCTATCTTGGAGAACGCCCGCTTGTTCAATACAGCCCCGGCCTTCCACGCCGCCGGGCTCGGTACTATGACCTTCTTTGCCATCTGGTTGGGATGCTGCTCTGTTTTGCCCCCGCAATCTCACAAACCGCTCGATGCCACCACCGTCGCAAGTGCTCTAAGCCACGCCAATGTTTCGAGTATGCTCGTCGTCCCGTCTATTCTTGAGGACATGAGCAAAGATCCAGCGCTCTGTGATGCTCTTCGCAATGTGAAGAACGCGATCTGGTCTGGCGGTGCCGTGCCGAAAGAAGCTGGGGACAAGCTGAAGAATAAAACCCATCTGACCTCGTACATGGGCTCCACAGAGATGGCCATATTCCCTCATTTGATCGTAGAGGATCCAGATGACTGGGAGTACGTCTCCATTGATCCTGATTATAACTTGGTGTTCCGCCACCATGCGGACGACCTGTATGACGCTGTCATCGTGCGGAGCAAGGAGAGTGAAAAGTATCAGCCTGTATGGCATGTTTTCCCAGACTTGCAGAAATACCCTACCAGAGATCTGTATTCGAAACACCCAACCAAGTCTGACCTATGGATGTATCGTGGACGAATGGACGATATCATCGTCTTTGTCAATGGAGAGAAACTCAACCCCGTCACCATCGAAGATCAGGTAGGTAGCCATGAAGCGGTCAGTTGCGTGCTAGTGGTGGGTGAAGGCCGATTTCGGGCTGCGCTTTTAGTGGAGCCCCAACAACCTCAGCATACAACGGCAAGGAAAGCCCAACTGCTGGATAAGATCTGGCCATTGATCGAGAAGGCCAACGAGGCAAGCCCCGCTCACGCTAGGATATCGAAAGCTCACATTATGTTTACAGACCCGAATCGACCAATGCTTAGAGCAGGCAAGGGTACGGTACAACGTAAATTGACATTGAACGCTTATGCCGACGAAATAGAAAGGCTATATGCTGATGCCGGGAGCTTCATGAATGGAGACTTACCTCCGCCCATCTCTGGACTGGAGAACGGCACCCTGGAGTCCCGGATATTACGCTTAGCCCAGAGTCTAGCTCTTCATGATAAGCAGATCGATCTAGACGATGATTTCTTCTCTCATGCAGGCATAGACTCATTGCAAGTGCTGCAGTTAGTCAGACATTTAGACATCCACGGGTGCGCCACGGGAGACAAGTATAACACGCTATCACCAAGCCTTGTGTATAACAATCCTACAGCCTCAAGATTAGCAGTGGCGATCAACGACTTGAATGCCACGTCGCAGAAGCGCAAAGCTCTTTCGTCGAAGGCGAAGATAAAGGAGATGCAGGACCTGCTATCCCAGCTCTCTGGTCCTAAGAACAAGCTGAACCCATCGAGACCTCACGTCATCATGCTGACCGGTTCCACTGGAGCCTTAGGCTCCTACCTCCTCGACTCGCTTCTCAAGGCGCCTCAGGTGAAGAAAATCTACTGTCTTGATAGAGCAGCGAGTGCGGAGAGGCAGGCTGAGATTAATGCCTCACGTGGACTGTCCACCAACTTCGAAACCACCCGGGTGGACTTTTTCAAAGCGAACCTCACAGCGCCATGCTTCGGACTAGACATATCAACTTTCAACGAAATCAGTATTACAGTCACAAGAATTATCCACTGCGCCTGGCCCGTCGACTTCAACCTCTCCCTCCAATCTTTCTCGCCACAGCTCGAAGGCGTCCGCGCCCTCATCGTCTTCGCCGCTTCCCCCGAAAATCCGAAATCAATCTTCTTCGTCTCATCCATCGCCAGCGTAGGGAACTGGTCAGCTGCAGAATCCGTCCCAGAAACGCCGCTTGGGGATTTCTCTCTTCCTTTGCCCACAGGCTACGGGGAATCGAAATTCCTTGCCGAGCAGCTCTTGCTGGGAAGCGCGAGCCTCGTGGATATTTCCATCTGCAGAGTAGGCCAGGTCGCGGGGCCGGCGCTGACGGACAAGGGAGTCTGGAAGACAAGCGAATGGCTGCCCAGCCTGATCAAGAGTAGCGCGTATCTCAGGCTCCTGCCGGAGTCCTTGAGCTCTTCCATGACAGAATTGGATTGGATCCCTGTTGATCTGCTGTCCGCGGCTCTGGTCGAGCTCACTTTGCTACGCCCCGAAGAACCCGCAAGGGTATATCACGCGGTCAACCCAAAGACCTGCGGCTGGGAAACGCTGCTTCCTACAATTCAACAGCAGCTTGGATCCGAACACATCAGAATTGTGCCGTTTGTGGAATGGGTGCAGGGGCTGAGGAACTCTGCGTCGGGGACTTTCAAGAAGCAGGATTTCGAGAAGAACCCGGCGGTCAAGTTGTTGGATTTCTTCGAGGGATTGCCGAGAGTGCAGATGCCGAGACTCAGTACGCTCGAGACGCAGAAGCGGAGTAGAGTGCTTAGGGAGATGAGGGCCGTTGATGCTGAGGATATGAAGAGATGGATGCGGCAGTGGGGATTTTGAAAGGACTCAAAACTTAATACTCGGATGATATACAAACTCAAGAAAAGTCGGAAAATCAAAATCCTTTGTTATAAATAGACTGACCGCCTCGTGCCGAGTCACTAAGTTTGAGTCGAGTTCTCGCCCCGCCAACCGAAAAGCCTGTGGTGACCGCCACAGTCGCTACGCTTGCCTAGACGCAACCATCATGACCGTTACTGTCCTGGAGACTGGTCACCACGCATCATAGGTATTTTAGGGTGAACCAGTCACTGCCCAGTGACCAGTCCAGTAGTAAGACTAATCTTTGCTCAACCAGGAGGGGGGGGGGAGGGGGCCCAACCCAGGACTGGTCACCTGCTAATGACTGGTCTGGGAACTACCGTCCCTCCCCCAATTTTCTTAGCACTGCCTGCGGGCTTGGACGGCTGGCTGTGGTGCCCGGTCTCCCTAACTGATCCCCCCCTGCATAGGGGGATAGGGTGAAGGCAAGCGACCTACGCGTTCAATTTCGAGAACGTGATAAGCTCTATGAAGTTGGAAAAAGCAATGACATTCTACATACTCGAATTCTGGGTACTAGACCGCGCTGAAGGCTTGCTCGATTACGTGGGCGTCTTGTGAACCACTTCTGCATGGTTTTGAAGATGCATCTTATCCTTGAGGTAAGTTCTGCACCGCGGATGGGGGCATGCAAGGGGCTGTCCATCTGGATGATGGTGAAGGTGCTTCCGATAGAAGTGCCGTTTCAGATCGCCATAACTGAAGAAAGCTTATAAACGCTTCGACGTCGACAGCTCTTTATTGCTTAGGCAGAAGATACATTGCGTTGACACGCATTCGATCGAAAGAGACGTCGAGAGACTTGATCGATAGAGAGTAACTTGTGCGATCTTCTTTCGTTTAGGCTTGATCGTAAAAAAGCTTTTTTTGCGACAAAAATCTTGGCTCTTCTGTAATCGATATAGAGTTGTCAAGACGCTAATAGCTGTCTCTCTTTTCCGACATTTCTCTTTCGAAGAGTCGATAACATGAAAATAAAGAGTATTTCAATAACACGAACGCGCTTTACAAAAGTATAGTCTTTGATCTTTGTCTTTGTCTCTTTTGGTACAAGCAACTCTCTCAATAATTGTTGTTGAATATTAATTATCGATTGCTTTATCTTGTATTTTGCTATAACATTTTTCAAGTATACTATCTTGTATTGTCGAACAACATTGCGATAATTGCGATAGATATTTTTATACTTGTAATAAAGAGAAGTTTCTTTTATATTAAAGATAAATTTATCGCAATCTCGAAAATTCTTTTGTAGTAATTGTAGTTATTAATATAGAACTTCAATCTTTAAATATTGTCGAATCTCTACTTGTTAAGCAATTGTAAATTGTCTAGAATAGCGAGAATCAATTATTTAACTAAGTTTACTAGCAATTTGTATTAAGACAATTTGAGAGTTTAAATCGCAATAGACAATCTAGATATTAGATATATATCTTAAGATATAGTATTTTTAAAAAATAGAGAAATTTTAATATCGCAAAATAAGATTTCTTTGTAACTCGATAATAAAATCTATATATTAATTAGAAAATTTTAGATCGAAAGATTTATACAATATTTATTGTTGTTATTTAGAGTTTCTTTGTTTTTATAACAAAAAATATATAAAATAATTAAAAGCTCTATATTAATAATTAAGTCTACTTTAACTATTTGCAATTTTAGATTGCTATATATTAAGACTTCTATTTTCGAAATTTAAATATTGTAGATTGTAAGATAACATTAGCGAAATATAGATACTTTTAGTATTCTCTACTTTAATAGAATTGACAACTATTTTTGTCTCGAGAATATTCGAAGATAAAAGAGTTGCTCGACTAATTTCGAATTAGAACTAACAAAGACTTTGTCGATAAATATTAATATTAATATTGTAATATACAAACAAAGCAATAGATATAACTTGTTCAATATATTGAGAATATTAAATTTGCTTCTATTACAATTGTTAGCGATCGAACAAGATTATTGATCGAATAATATCTAATATAACAAAGCAACTAACGTATCTTTTTTGTCGAGATAACTCTTAATATGTTTGTATACAATTTTTAAGATTATTTGCAATTGTTCTTCTCTATTGAGATCTAAAAGCAAGATAATCTTAATATATTAATATCGAATTGCAAGTAAGACAAAAGATTGATTTCTAGTAATATCGACTAATTGTATAATTAAGATTAACTAAATTCGATATTGCTTGTAAGTAAATATTATCTCGAAGAAAATAAAGAAAGTTTGAAGAAGTTCGAACTTGTTCTTCGCACGCATAATAGATTTCTTCTGCGACTTTGTATATAAGTAATATTTTTCGACAAGTTGCTATTGCACTTGTAGTTGATTAACAAAGAAAAATTTAAAGTAAGAGAATTATATTGCGTGCATTTTAATCTTAATAAGTACATCGAGAAATTAACAACTTGTTTTTATCTTTTGTATTAAAACAAATATATTCTAGTATATTTGCAAGATATTAATTGCACTTATTGTATTCTTTTTAATATCGAGAAGTAGACTAATCGCGTCGGATTGAATTATCGAGTTCGAATCGGGTACTCGATCCGAATCGGATCGGGTCAATTCCAAAAGTTGGAACCGAAAAGTCGATTCAATTCCTAGAGTCGAAATCGATTATTCGATTCGATTCCTAGGGTTGAAACCGAAACCCGACCCGAAAAATCGACCCGAATTGCCAAGACTTTTAATTAAATAATTAAATAATTAATAAATAGTATCTATAACGTCTATAGATACAAATTACGTATTAATATTATTTATTTATTATTTAATTAATAAATAGTGTCGGAATACTATAATCGGTCTAATCTAGTGTCGACACTACTTGGTCTAGCACTATTTGGCCCGACATTACGTGATCGATCCAGGTAGCTCCGACCAATATATATAGATAGATTGTTGTCTCAACTTCTATATAGTAACTAAGCATTCTATTATCTATTATTTTGACAAGTTATAAGCTCAAAACAAAACAAGAAATTTATCTACTTGTTAACTAGGATATCTAGAGCATAGCTAATAGATCGAACTAACAATAAATTTACAGTTACTACTATTAGCTAAGTTTTTGTTAATTTCTAGTATATAGAAGCTAACAATCAATTATCTAGATACTTAGATTAGTATTGCTTTAAGAATTGGAATATTAATATTATAACGTTGTCGAAACAATAATTGAGAGATTGTCGAAACTTGTCAAATAGTCGATCTCAATTATCTAGACAACTAGAATCTTCAACTATTAACAATTGAATAGCTAATATCTAGTTAGAAATTCTAGACACAAACGTTTTACTAAGAGAGCTAGTATAAGTTGTAAAAACAACTAAGTTTACCTTATTCGCAACTCGTTGCTTTCGTCAAAGAACGCTAATTATTTTTAACAAATATCTATCAATAATAAGTTTTAAAAGATCGAAGAACTAGTTATGTAACAATTATACAACTAAGAATCGATAATTAAATAGCTAGTAATTAGTCAAAGACGCGTTATCAAAGCGAGACAAGACTTTGCTTCGACACATTAATAAGAGAGCTAAATTATCTAGTCTCCCCAATCTTTGTTTTCTATTTATCGCAAAATTCTCTTATTAACGATCAAATAAGTCAACTTGTTAGCTCGATAATTAAAACAAGTGCTAGTCAATTTCTTTTACTACAATATACAAAACAAATCAATAAACTAAATCGCGAACATACTTCGAAGATCGAAATAGCTTTATTAATTACTTTAAAAGCAACGTCTAGACACAATTCTCGATCAAATAACAATTAATCTTGTTTAAATAAAATTGAAAAGCTCTTAATTATCGCAAAGACGCAAAAGATTTAAATTAAAAAAACTAGCACTTAGTCTTCTTAAAATAAGAAGACTAGAAAGATCGATTTAACAATCGCAAAGACGCAAAATAATATAATTATCTTTGTAATTATTAAGATCAAGAAAAAGAATAAAGAGATTAAGTAATTTAATCAAATTTCAAATAGTTAACAAACTTTATTTACAATTAAACAAAAACAACAATCTAATTAGAAATCTTCTATTAATATTTTATCTCTTAAACAAATTAAGTCTATTAAGTTTGCTCAAATCTATATTTGTTATAATCTTAAGATAGAACAACAAAAATATAAGACTTATTTAAGAACTTATTGATTGTTTATCTATTAAAATTTTGCTTAATTTATAATTGACAAAATCGATTAAGTCGATATTGTTAACAAAAAGAAATATATTTAGTTATCTTCTTTATTTGAACTCTTTGAAGAATATTTATTAAACTAGATATCTAATTTGAATTTTATTAACTTACTTAATCTTTGTAATTTGATAGTTAGAATATTTTTATTAAGATTGTTATTGCGCAATTGCGCTTCTTTACTATATTTATTAATACTATTGTCTATTGCTTACAAGCTATTAATAAAGCTCTAAAAATAACAAATTATATTAATATTATTATAATTATTAGTATCTTTGCATTATTTTTTGCAACTCTAAAACAAATTGTTAAAATTAATAATAGTATAAGCTTTCTTGTTTGAAAACAAGATTTGTTTGAAGTTCTTAAATAAATCAAACTCTAGAAATATATTAAATTAAATATTAGATTTGCTAATCTATTTAATATAATTATCGAAAAATAAGTTAAATAAGACGCTAGCAACAAGAAGTGTATAAATGCGCTTCGAAATATTGTTAATAGAAATCTTTATTACAACATAAAGAAGATTAATTTAGTCAAAGAAATTTATTAAAAAATTGTTAAGATATGCAAGTCTAAAGAGTTAAATACGCTAATAAGAATCTTTGTTAAATTTAAATTTCTTAAAATTTTTAACTTTTAAAATATTAATAAGTACGAAATTAAGTTTCGCGATATTATTGATAAACTATTTATTTATTCGAATAATTTAGCTATAAATAAGAATTGATTTATTCTTAAATATTTAGTCGATTTTAACAATATTATTTGTCTCTTTATTGATTAATAGATATCGAAATATAAGTTTTTTAACAAAAATAATACTTAAAAGCAAAAGTTGTTTGCTATTATTTATAATTACAAGATTTAATATATTAATATAATAAATATCTTAACTATTAATACTATTTTAATTCTAATAATAGCTACTAGATTGACTATTATTACAAAGAATATATTTCTTGTTGTTAACAATCTTAACTTTATATATATCAAACAAAAAAAGTACACAAATTGTAATAAAATCGATTATTAACAATTAGATTGCTAGAATTTATACTTAGAATTATATTTTGTTTTAAAGAATAATAGTTTCGAAAACAACTAAAACAATAGCAAAAACAAGTATTGCTAAAATTACAATAATTAAGAGAAAAATTAAAAGAAGTTTAAATTTAAAAAAAATAAAAACAAATTTAAGTTTAAGTTTAACAAAAACAAAAACAAGAATAGCAATAACAAAGAGTAAGAAACTATTAAAATTATAGTTTATAAATATTACTTTGTTTTTGTTGTTGTAACAATTCTATTTGCAATTTTAAATTGTTTATTTCTACAACTATAATGTTAACTCTTGTTGTTAACTATCTTTTGCGCAAATAAGTCTTCGATACAAGATGCTTGCAATATATATTTAAAAACTCTAGTATCTTTGTATTTTACTCAAAAATGTCTTAACAACTAGTCGAGAGTATAGAAAACAATTTATTTGCTATAGATATTAAAATTGTTTTTTTGTCTATTTGTTAAATACAAAGACAAAAGAGCTTATTATATTACAATTTATAATATATAATATATATTTAACTCTTTCTACAATTTGATTTTCTATAGTTAGTTAAAAGATGCTAGTATTGTTTGAAAAATTATTAGTTATAGCTTTTCTATTAACGTTTAGCAAGTTCGAATAATTAAAAACTTCAATTTTTACTTTTTAAATTTAAAAATACTTATTGTACTCTTTGTTGTCGCTATTGTTTTATTAGCGATTAATAAAAATACAATAATTATATAGCACAAACAACTTAATTATCTAGATAAACAAAATATCTACTAACTAATTTGCAAAGACGCTTTCGATCTTATTAAGTTATCTTTAAATAATACTTGTGTTTCTTGCGTACGCACAAGAGACAAAGCAATATTTTATTAAGCTTCTATTAGATCTAGTTACTAAAAGAACAATTTTATTTATATTAATATTATAGAATCTATATCTCTAGACAATTTCAATAACACTTGCTACGTTTGCACTTAACTAAATAATAGAATCAAATAATCGCAAATAAAATGTCTCAAAAACAAAAATAAAATTAGTCTACTAACTTTCTTTAAGTGTTATATCGACAAATTTAAGTATAAAAACAACAAATTTACTTGCATTTGCGTTAACAACAACAATAAATATATAAATAGAGTTTTTCGAATCTAGCGCAAAGAGCGCAAAATACGTATCGAATTAACAATTGTTATCTTTTTTAAAATAAACAAATACGTCAAATATCTTAACTAGATTTTAATACAAAAAATTAATATTATAATTAAAGATACTAACTTAATTGTAAATCTCTAACTAGAAATTATTCAAATAATTAACTTATATTGCAATATCTCTTTTGTTGTTAAATATCTTGTTATTTTTTTTAAAGCAAGTATTAAACATCTCTATAATTACAAGCATTTTTACGCATTAACTAACAAGAAAAAGCATTAAGAATTTAATCAAATATTAATTAACAAAAGTTTTAGAATTGTATTTAACTCTTAGTTTTAATAGAATATAAAAAAGAGTATATCTATTGTATAATAAATAACAAAAACAAGATTTAACAAGTATTAGAAGTTTATTAATTAGACAATAAGCAAGTATTACTTAGCTTAAATATTAATTATAGCAAAGCTAATTGTCAAAACAACAATACGTATTTGTCTATAATTTTATTTACGCAATCTAATATTGCAAATTCTATTAATAAATTTCTAAATTTTGTAAGAGCTAAATTAAACAAGCTTTTTGTAACAATATTATAACAATAACAAAAAGTTATTTTGCTCTTAAATTATATTAAAAACTCTAAGCTAGATTTATTTATCTTATTTGAAATTCTATCTTCTTTAAATTCTAAAAGTACTATATTTTTTAAATTATTTTTTAATTTCGAAGACAATATTTTCTTTAATTCTATTAACTTTAATAAATTCTTTAAAGTTATTAAATCATTAAATATGCTTCAAAATTTATTGTTTTCAAATTTTAATTTAACATTGCAAAGATATTTGAAATTTCGATTGTATTAAAATAAATTCGCAAACTCTTTTGCTTTGTTATTTAAAATTATATTATTAAAGTTATATAAATCTAAGATTTACGTTAAAGCTATAGCAAATATTTATTACAAAATAGACTAGCAACTAGTTAAACAAAACAAAATTAAATCTTTAGAAAAGAACAATATCTATATTATTTGCTTAGTATTTAACAAGCGCTATATATTTTGTAAAAGATAAATCTACAAAATTAAACAAAAAGTTAATAACAAAATTCTTCGCTATAAAGTCTATTAAATTGTTAGAGATTTTAAATAACACAAAAATTTAAATTATATCGAAATCTTTGCAATTATAATTAAGTTTATAAGTTATAAGATTATCTTTATCTTTGTTGTTGTCAACAACTAAAATTTGAAGCAAATAAATATTATTACTATTTTTTTTTACAAAAATATTAACAAAGAAATCTATATAAAATTGCTTTATAACTTTGAGTAAAACAAAAAAATTTGTTAATTTAAAAAAGTTCTTTATAAACTTAAGCAATTATTTCGAATATAATATAATATTTTTGTAGTATTTTTTAAAAAGTATTACTTTCGTTTATTAAACTTTAATTTAAGTATTTTTATTAATAACTTTACTATTATTGTTATCTATATAGACAATCTTTTAATTATTAATATTAACAAGAAGTTTATTAATATTGTTAAAAAAACTTTTGTCAATTAATTTAAAATAATTGATTTAGATCTTGTTTAATAGTATTTAAGAATTAAAATTAAACGCAATTTTGCAACTCAAATTCTTTATTTAAGTTAAAAAACATATCTAAAAAAGATATTAAAAAATTACAAAATATAGAAGTGTAAATTAGTTGCTATTCTTATAAATATATTTAAAATATATATTGTTAATTTAAACTATATTGTTAATTTAAATTATTGTTATATCTATTAATTGACAATTGATTTTCTTATATACGCAATACTAAATATTCGATTAGATATTGTCTTTGTTGTCTCAATAATAAATAGATATACTTTCAACTTTATCGACGCTTACTAGAAAATTGTTAAACAAATATTTTGTTATTTTCAAGATACTCTTAATTTTTGTTTTATCTTTTATAAGAATATTTATTCTTTATTAGACTACATCGACATTAACTAGAACAAAGATTAAAATATTTGTTGTTTTATCTTTAAATATATCTTTAATTTAAAGAGTATTGCTATTAGTTAATTATTTAAATGTTAATTAACTATTGCCTTTTTCATTTGCGAAGTCAAATACATTAAACAAATATAAATTGTTAAAAAAATTATTTAACTTCAAGTATTGTTAAAACAATTGCAACTATTTTACTTATTTCTATTGTTATTGTTTATATCTAAAACTCTTGTTGTTATTAAGACTTTTTTCTTAATACTCTTAATACTATATCTAATTGTTATTGTTATCTATTGCGACAATTAAGAAACTATAGCGCTTGCTAAGAATCTTGCGCAATATACTTAAACAAAATATATAAATATTTAAATTCAATTTGTTTGCGAAAAGATCGCAAATAACTAGATTAAGCTAGAATATATTTTTATTAAAAAGCAAATAGTTGACAAACTAATTAAAGTTCTCTCTTGTAATATATTTAAAGCATTTTAACAAGCTCTTAAACTAATTTAATAATTAAACTATTTGTAATCTCGAACATAGATGCTAGACTTAATTATTTAAACAACTTGCAACTAAATAGTTACTATATTTATTGCTATCGATTTTTGTATTATCTATTTAAATCTATACTTACTATTTTCTTTGTTTTACTAATAAAATTATTAGATATTACTAGCAACGTTTGTATAGTCTTCTATTAAAATTTTGTTTCTTATATATTTTTCGAGTCTTAAAGTACGTCGAACGCGTAAACATACGTACGTCTATATATAAATTGCTAACAAAGAACTTTTATACACTTTTTTTACTTTTGCTAAAAAGATGCTTAAGACTTAGTAGTTTTAGAATAAATTTCGAACTTAATAAAATATAAAACATAATTTATATAAAAGCTAATTTCTAGATTTAGATCAAATAAAAGTGTCGAAATACTATAATCGATTTAATCTAGTATCAATACTATTTGATTCGATACTATTTAACTTAATATTACGTAATCGATTCAAGTAGCTCCGATCAATATATATAGATAGGCTGTTGCTTCAGCTTCTATATAGTAACTAAGCGTTCTATCATCTATTATTTTGACAAATAGTATCTATAGATCTATAGATGCGAATTATACATTAATATTATTTTTATAATATTTCAAAATTTAAATAGCATCTACAGGTCTATAGATGCAAATTATGCATTAATATTGATTTTTTAATATTTAAAACTTTAAATAGCATTTATAACACTTATAGATATAGGTAATACATTATAGTAATGTATTATTATTTTCTACAACTAATTAATAATTATTTTAAATTTTATAGAATTTGTCTAAAAAACTAAAAATTAAACTTTGATTCTAAAAATAGTAATTTTTGACATAATAACGCAATTTTCGATTTCTTAACAATTCGATTCGATTCCTAATATTGGAACCGAAAACCGACTTGGATTGTATCGATTTGTGTCCAAAATATTAGAAACCAACTCGAGTTTCGAGTCGATTCCTAGGGTTAAAACTGTTGGGTCGAGTTGGTTCCAAAAGTTGAAACCAAAACCTGATCCAACGATCAGTCTATCGAGAAGTTAATCGAAGAAGTAGTAAAATATATTGATCGAGATATCTTGCAAAGCAATAATAGAATTTTTCTTTATAAGTAAGAAATAACTATAAAGATTAATAACTTATTATCAAAAAGTAAAACAGATATCTTAATTGTATCAAAGATACTTAATTTAATCTTAAGAACTCTTAATATTAAATTTGTAGATTTGTTAAGTAAAAGTTCGAACATTAAAGTTGCGTAAAATATCGGGTTATAGCTTATCTCAAGTGCAGATTTCTCATTCGGGACGAGCTTACTCTAGATAGGAATTCCCACTTAAAATAAGCTCTATCTATACTTAACTTATGCTAAGCATAATTATATCGAATTATAGAAATTAATAGCAATCTTTATTTGCGATTGAGATACAAGCTTAATATATATATAGCTTATATAAAGTATAAACTTTTTTATTTAGTATTAACTAAAAATTAACTTCTAGAGTTTTGCTTCTTCTTAATATATACTAGATATAAATTTAATTCTTTATATCTATAGTATTCTTAGAGTTGTGTAAAATTTGTAACGCGCAACTAGTTTAAAAACAAGATTTATATATTGCAAGATTAAATTTTGTTATAGCATAAATTACTTCTAGACGTAGTATAAACTTAATATAGTTTTATATTTGCACAATTTAGCTACTTGTTTTGCATATATATTATATTTAAGCTTAATCTATATTTAATTCAAATCTTAATAACAATATATTTTTTAATAGTATTATTAATTTTTTTGTTTTCGAAATCTTTATATTTTTTAACAAAAAGAATTTTTTTATATTTAAGAATTTTGCAAATTAAGATTAACAAACAATTTTGCAATAAATAAATAAAATTAAGATTTACTTTATACTTATTATATACTAGATATTTGCTAAATATATAAATTAATTTTAAATTTTAATAATATTAATATTATTAAATTAAATACAATACTAAGTAATTAAAATACTAACAAAAATGCTTTTATAAATAATTAAAAAAATCAAAATATATTAAACAATTAAGATTTTAATAGTTTTAACAAATTATTGTTTATAAAACTTAAAAAAATAAATTCTCTTTTATATTTTATATCTATTATATATTAAACTAATATTTATTATATATAGAGCTTTATTAATATTTATAGAATTGCAATTATTTTTAAAGAACGCAATTAAGTAGTTGTATTAAAAATACAAAACTATTACAATATTCTAATATATTTATATATATATTTAAAGAAAATTCTTTATTTTGTATATAAAAAAAGTACAATATTAGTTAAAATCTTAATTAATATATCTATTAAAATATTAATTAACAAATATATATTTAATATATATTTAATTTAAGTAAGATATAATTTTAATTTATATTAAGATTAGATTTAATTTTTTGTTATTGCAATTAATTTTAAGATTATTTAGATTACTTTTTTATTTTTAGAAATTAAAAAAAAATTAAAGTAAACAAAATTTAATATTAAAGTTTTAAATATTTTAAAATTAAATATTGCAAATATGTATATTTAAATATACTATATATATATTTAGCGTACAATAGAGTTAAGTTTAAGAATATTAACAATCTTTAATAATATTTTATTTAATTAATATATATAATAAATATCAATATATAATTAAAGTATTGCACAAAAATCTAGTATTATAAATTTTTTAAAAAATAACAAAATCAATATATATATTGTATATATTTCGAATTTATAATTTGTATATACAAGAATTAAAAGTCTACTATATAAAAGATTTATAAAATAAACTTTTACTTTATCTATATTATTTATAAACTAATTTTATAAATTTATCAAATTAAATATTCTTTACTTTTTAATATAAAATTATATTGTAATATACAAATTAAATTGTTAATACAAACTTAATATATATTAATTTTAACTATTTTTGTATTTTAATAAACTATAAATTATAATAATATACAAAAAATTATATTTTTATTAGATATTTAACTTTTAGAAGTTTTATTTGCAATTAATTTTGTTCTAATACAAGTTTAATATATATTAAATATATATAAAATTTAATTATTTTTAGAGAAATAGCAAAATTAAAACTAGTATATATAATACGCAATTAAATATTTATATTTTTGTTAATTAAAAACAATTTCTATTCTTTATACTAATTATACGCGAAAATTATACTTATTATTTACTATATTTTATTAAAATACTTTAAGAAATTATTAACAATATAATTGCAACAATTAAACAATAAAATTTATTATTTTTAACAATATATAAACTAAGTTTATATCTAATATATATATTGTTTGCGCTAAATATTTTGTAAAATACTTTGCTATTTCTTCTATTATATTTAATTTATATATAAAATATAACAAGATTGTTTTGCGCTATATATACAATAGTTTTAATATAAAAGATTGTATAGCAATATTAATTAAACTTAAAAAGTTTTTTGTTAAAATAGTTTTAAAAGATTAGTTTATATTTAGTTCAAATATTGTATAAATTTAATTTATTATTTATAGAAATTAAACAAAAATTTGTTTTTAATTAATTGCGTTCTTTAAAAAAATAATAGATTAAAAATATTATCTATTTTAATAGAAATTTCTAACAATATATTGTTGTATATTATATTTATATTTAGATTAAAATCTTTATAAATTAATTATATTTCGAAATAAATTTTATATTTAAACAAGTTTAAAACAAAACAAATCTATATAGTATTTTAAATTAAAACAAGAATTATTATTGTAAATTTAATATATATATATAATATATATTAAGTATATACTTAATTTGCAATAGAAATTAATGTCTATTGTTACGTATAAATTAATATAGAGACTATTAAAGATTATTATATAATATGTATTAAAATATTTAAATTATTAAAAGAAGTTATTTGTTAAATTATTTAAATTTTTTATATCAATTATAAAAACAAAGAATTGCAAACTTTTATAATAAATATAGATAAAAAACAAACTTAAAATATATTTAATATATATTAGAATTATATAGATATTACTAATATTTTATTTAAAATTTAAAAAATATTTTTACAATTTTAATAACTTTCGAAAATAATTTAAATATTTTAAATATATATTAATTTTTTGTCGAATATATTTTAAATATAATTTTCGAAAATATTATTTTAATTATTTAACAATTTATTTTATTAATTAATTTTAAAAGATTAAAATTGTTAACAAACTACTACAATATATAAATAATATAAATTTATTATATTTTAAATTTAAGATATAAATTAAATATTAAAAAACAAAATAGATTTTTGCTAAATTATATAAAGAAAAATTAAAGATTTCTTTGTATTAATAAATGTTAGTTTGCAATTATATTAATATAAAAGAAAACAATTATTTTTAAAACAATAAGTTTGCGAGACAAAAACTATTATTACTTGTTTCTATATTTAAATAAAATTTATATTTGTTCTAAGTTATATTTATATTAATTATATAAAAAAATAAGAAAATACGCTATTAAAATATTTAAAAAGATCAATTTAAAGATAGAAAAAAATATTCTATTTACTTAATACAATTGTAGTAAATTTAATTATATTATTACTTAATTAGTTAAAAAAGATATATATAATTAGTTTATATTTAATTTGACTTAATAATTAATTAAATTATAAATAAAAAAGATCGAAGAATTGCAAAGCGTTATCGATAATATTTATATTTTCTTTTTAATCTAGAAAATTCTTATATAATACTCTTTCTTAATAAACTTAATTTTAAGTATAAATTTAACACAAACATAGTATCTAAATTTAATAGCAAGATTTTTTATATATTCTAAAATCGCAATTTAAAAACTACTTATTTAATAAAAAATTAATATTAAGTATCGACTTAATATATATTAAATAAAGATTTTAAAACGTTTTCTCTAATATAACAATATATAGAGACATTATTTAGAAGAGACAAACGTCAAATATTTGCTCAATATATATTAGATAAAGATCTTAAAATATCTTTTCTAATATAGTAATATATAGAGATACTATCTAGAAAAGATAGACGTTAGATATTTGCTCAATATATATTAGATAAAGATCTTAAAATATTTTTCTTAATACAATAATATATAGAGACACTATCTAGAAAAGATAGACGTTAAATATTTGCTCAATATATATTAGATAAAGATTTTAAAACGTCTTTCTTAATATAGCAATATATAAAGATATTATTTAGAAAAAATAGATATCAAACATTTGCTTAGTATATATTAGATAACAAACTTAAAATATTTTCTTTAATACAACAATATGCAAAAACACTATTTAGAAAAAACAAATATTAGATATTTGTTTAGTATATATTAGATAAAAAACTCAAAATATTCTCTTTAATACAACAATATATAGAAATACTATTTGAAGAGACAAATATCGAATATTAATTTAGTATATATTGTTGTTTAGTTTAAATAAATATAAATCAAACTTAAGTTTTATAAATAATATATCAAAATTAAGCAAAAGATACAAAGTAATACTATTAAAATATTAAATTAAAAATTAAGTACAAGAACAATACATACAATATATACGTTAAAAATATAACAAACTTTTACAAAAAAAAAAAGAAACTAATAAAAAAAGTTGTCGAGTTAAAGAAATTTAATATTATTAGCAATACAAAATATATTTTAAACGTGATTTTATTATTAGCAAATTAATAATATCTATTAAGCAATTAACATAATAGCAAAGATAAACTAGCTTATAAATTTATATCTTTGTTTTACAAATATTATATAATATTAATAATTTAAGAGCTTTTGTTTAAATTTGAAAGATTATATATAGATTTAATATATATTAAATTTATATTAAATATTAGTTTGAAAGAAGATTTATTACTTTATTAAAAAATTTAAAATTAAAAAAAAACAATCGAAAACAAAATTATATATAAGATATTTGTATTATTTGTAAAATTAACAAGTATAACAACGCAACAAGCTATTATAGTTGCTTGTTTAGCTTTATCTTATAAAAAAAAATCTAAAATAAAAGAAATAAATATAAGATTAAAATAGTAAATAAAATAAGTATATAGTAAATATAAATAAAATATAGACTTAATATATATCTAAATATAATTAAAAGAGAAATTTTAATTTAGAATTAAACAATATATATAGAAATATTATATTAGATAATAGATTGTACTTTATTTTAAATTAATTTACAAAAGAAATTTTTCTATTAAAATATAGTTGTTGTAGCAATTACGCAAAAACAAAATATATAATAAATATTAATCTACTTATATTAGATCGAAATCGAAAAAACAAATATTTAATTGTCTATATTGTATATACTAGATACAACAAAAAGCATACAATTAGTTAAAACAAATTAGATTATTAAGTATAGTATATACTAAATCTACTACTTAGTAAAACAATTTTAAAAACTTCTTATTGCTAATTTGTTCTAATTTATGTTTAGTATATATTTAATATATATAATAAAAAATAATCTAATTTTTGTCTTTTTTAGTTATAGATGTAACAATAGTTTTCGCAATAACTATATTAATTAAGTATAAACTTAATATAATTTTAATATAAAAAAAAGAGAGTTATACTAACTCTTGTTATTAATAAAAATAAATTTATTTAAAAAAGAATTAATTATATATAAACTTAATATAAATATAATATAGATATAATATAAAATTGCAAATAATATTTTATTTATTTTTGTTACAAGAATATTAGTTAAAACGCAAGTATTTATTAAATATAAGATTAATATAGTTTTAGTATAGTAGATTATCGAACAAAACTTACTTTTATTCAAATTAAAAAAAATATTGTAATTTTTTTCTAAATATATAGTAAGCATAAATATAATATATATAATTCTTAAACTCTTTTATTGGAATTAATTATTATATTTAATTTTTTATTATTACAAACAACTTTTTTTAATTAACTATATATATATTAAATATAAATAAAATATAAATTTTTAAAAATTCTTAAAATTTTAAATATACTATTATTATAAGATTTCTTTTTTTTTATACTTTTTTAGTACTAGTATATACTTAATATAGATTAAACTTAAAATATAAATAAATAATCTATTCGAAAATTCGATATCTATAATAAGTATATTAATTTGCGTATAGTTTAAGTATATACTAAGTACAAACTAATATAATAAAGTATACAAAAAGAAGCTTTTTAATTAAAATACTAGTATAATATTAAAAATAAATTAGTATAAGCTTAATATATTTTAAAACTAAGCTAGAAATATATTTTTTGCAAATATTTTTTAAGTCGAGAGATAAATATTTAAGAGAAGATAACAAACAATAATTAATTAATAATTCTAACAATTATATTAGTATAAGTTTAATATTAGTTAAATCTATGCGTAGTTAATACGTTATTAAAATCTTAAATAACAAGATAAACATTTATATATATAGTATAAAAACAAAAAAAATAAGAGATAAATTAAATATATAATAAATATAAAATAAGTTTATCTTGCAATAGAAATATATATTAAAAATAATTGCAAATTTTTGATTATAATAACTATTTTATATAAATTTAATATATATTTAATATTAATCTAGTTTATATAATATACTTTATATTGTTTATATATTAATAAATAATTATATTAATAATATATTTGTATTTATACAAAATATAAGTTTAG
>JAABUS010000192.1_pt1 | contig 152616 bp, 165 predicted proteins | sample 5560161 | NCBI WGS metagenome assembly JAABUS01 (sample SAMN10711885, study PRJNA513376) | rock metagenome | isolation source: Antarctica rocks | place: Antarctica: Victoria Land, Trio Nunatak nord | collected 2016-01-04
GGCCGGCACAACTCTTCAGGCGGACAAGCGCCTGGCCTCCAGAGCGGCGCGGACACGCCGCACAACCGCCGCAGGATCGCCACGAACCTGCGCCGTGCTCGCCCGCACGACCTCCCAGCCCATCCGGCGGAGCGCTTCATCGCGCAGCAGATCGGCGTCGCGCTGGCTCGGGCTGAGGTGGAAAGCAGCGCCGTCCGCCTCGACGTCGACCTGCTCGGCCGGGAAAGCGAAGTCCAGGCGGATGCGGCGTCCGTCAGCGAGCGTCATCTTGTGCTGACAGATGGGATGTAGGCCCGCGCCGGCCAAGTGCCGCCCCAGTTGCTCTTCAAGGCCGGACTCAAAGCCCGGCTGCAACGTGGTCAGCACCTGCTGCAGTCGACCAGCCCCGCGGGCGGTGGCCTGGCGACGAAGGCACATGCTCAGCCGACGTGGCGATGTGCGGCCCGCCTGCAACACCTCGGCCACCAAGGCGATGCGTTGCCGCTCACCTGGAAGGGCGGTGCAGAGATCGATCAGCGTGCGCTCGATCGACGTCACGGCAAGGCCGCCAACAGCTCGGCGGTCAAGATCGGGTAGGCAGGACGTCCGGCGTACGCGCAGTCCAGGGGCAACGGCGACGCTACGTGCCGCCGGTACCCAGATCTCGACCAGTGCGCTGCGGGTATTGCGCAGGCCGTGCAGCTCGGCCGCCGTCCAGCCGCGCAGGGTGGCACCGGGACCGGCAGACAGCAGCGCCGCCGACAGTTGGGCTGTGCGATGTCCTGCGGCAGCGATCGTCAGGTAGACACCGCGATGAGCACGGAGCCACCTCCCGCTGTTGCGCCGATGTTCGATCGCATGCCGCGTAAGTCCGGTGGCAAGGGCTTGTGTCGTGGTGATTGCACCGTGCTGCTTGTGCAGTAGCGCCTCCAGCTCGGCCACGGGCCAAGCATCCACCGAGCTCGCTCGCTACGGCCGGTCGCGAACCAATCGGTGGGAAGTCGCTCTCGTTGCTGCCGGCGGTGGATGTGAAGACTTTCGCCGGCTATGGGCGGCACAAGTCTGCAGAAGAACGGCAAGACATGGCGGCGCCAGGAGCGCGGCCATGCAGGCACCTCAGAGGTTGCCTCGGCGCTCCTGCTCGCGCTCGATCGCCTCGAACAGCGCCTTGAAGTTGCCCTTGCCGAAGCCCTTGGAGCCGTGCCGCTCGATCAGCTCGTAGAACACCGTCGGGCGGTCCTGGACCGGCTTGGTGAAGATCTGCAGCAGGTAGCCGTCCTCGTCGCGGTCGGCCAGGATCTTCAGCTCGCGAAGCCGGTCCACCGGTACGCCGACGTCGCCGACCCAGTCCGACAGGCTGTCGTAGTAGGAGTCCGGGGTCTGGAGGAAGTCGACGCCGGCCGCGCGCATCGTCTCGACAGAGCCCGCGATGTCGTTGGTCGCCAGCGCGATGTGCTGCACGCCGGGGCCGCCGTAGAACTCGAGATACTCGTCGATCTGGCTCTTCTTCGGCCCCGCCGCCGGCTCGTTGAGCGGGAACTTCACCTTGCCGCGTCCGTCCCAGACGACCTTGGACATCAACGCCGAGTACTTCGTCGCGATGTCGTCGCCGACGAACTCGGCGAGGTCGGTGAAGCCCATCACGCGGTGGTAGAACTCCACCCACTGGTCCATCTTGCCGAGCTCGACGTTGCCGACGACGTGGTCGACCGCGGTGAAGAGGCGCTTCTTCGCACCGCTCGGCGTCGCGACGAGGGGTGCCCGCTCGACGAAGCCGGGCATGAAGACCCCTGAGTACGCCGAGCGCTCGATCAGCGTGTGCCGAGTCTCGCCGTATGTCGCGATGCCGGCGACGACGATCTTGCCGGTGTCATCCTCGACGATCTTCGGCTCGTAGAGACCGTGGGCGCCGCGGCGGACCGCCAGCTCGTAGGCGCGGGCAGCGTCCGGCACCCGTAGCGCGATGTCGACCACGCCGTCACCGTGTGCGGAGAAATGGGCGCCCACGTTGGTGCCGGCGTGGACCTCCCCGGTCAGCACAAACCGCGCCGAGCCTGACTCCAGCACGTACTCGGCGTAGTCGCGGAACCCCGTCTCGGGGCCGCGATAGGCGGTGACCCGCATGCCGAACGCGGTCGAGTAGAAGTGCGCCGCCTGGCGTGCGTTGCCGACCGCGAAGTGCAGGTAGTCGATCCCCTCGACCGGGAACGGGTCCTGGCCTGGCGTCTCGCTCATCGGAGTCTCCCCTTCGGCGTACGGCGCTCAGCCGGCGTACGGCTCGGCCTGGAGCAGCTCTACGGCCATTGTCTGCCCACTCGGCAGCTGGTACTCCACCGTCTCGCCCACCCGGTGACCGGTGAGGGCCTTGCCCAGCGGCGACTGGGCGGAGTAGATCTCGAGATCGCCGGCCGCGTGGTCCTCCCGGGATCCGATCAGGAACCGCTCGGTACCGGAATCGCCGGCGAAGCGGACGGCCACCACCATGCCGGGGCCGGCCATCCCGGCCGCCGTCGGGGCCTCACCGACGCGGGCCTCGCGCAGCAGCTGGGTCAGCTGGCGGATCCGCGCCTCGAGCTTGCCCTGCTCGTCCTTGGCGGCGTGGTAGCCGCCGTTCTCCTTGAGGTCGCCCTCGTCGCGGGCGGACGAGATCTTGGCGACGACGCTGGCCCGGCCCGGGCCGGACAGGTCCTCAAGCTCCTGCCGCAGCCGGTCGTGCGCCTCCTGGGTGAGCCAGGTCACGTTGGCCTGCGACGTATCGGTCACGGCGTGCTCCTAGACGGGTCGAAAACAACGAGGCTAACAAGCGCCCAGCCCCGGAACCTTGATCCCTGCAGCTCTTACTCGATCCAGATCCACGCCCTGCGGCCTCGGCCCGGTGACAGCGCGGTCAGTGATCGCGGGTGATGCGGCAGCCGACCAGCTCACCGCTCACCGCCCGCGCCCGCGTCGGCAGCTCGTAGCTCACCCCTGTGACCCGCCTGGAGTCGCGTCGAGGGCCCACGACGACATCGCGCCTACCGGTCTCGGCCCCGGTCCGGTCCCGGGCCCGCACGGTGCACACGGCCTCCGCCAGGGGCGCCTTGTGCACCTCGAAGCGGACAAGTACGGCGGAATCTGAGCGCACCTGGTATCCGAGCAGGCCGGCCGCGACCGGCGGGGTCGACTTGTGCAGTGCGAGCGCCAGCAGCGCACCGAGCGCCACCAGCGCCACGATGGCGCCCACGGCGTACGTCGCCCGCGTGCGGGTCCGGCTCGGTGCGCTGCCGTAGCGCTCCGGTGGGCGCGCCCGACCGGGCGTGGGGGATCGAGTCGCCGGGTCCACCATGCCTGGCCCTCCTCGCCGTACCGAGCTCCGTCAGCGACAATCGTCTCGCGGCCCGCTGCCGCCTCCCCCAGTGTCGACCAGGAGCATCACCCGTGACCGAGCCGCTGCGGCTGATGGCCGTGCACGCGCACCCGGACGACGAGTCCAGCAAGGGCGCGGCCACCATGGCGCGTTACGTCCGCGATGGCGTCGACGTGCTCGTCGTCACGCTCACCGGCGGCGAGCGTGGCTCGATCCTCAACCCGGCGATGGACCGGCCGGAGGTCGTCGCCAACCTCGCCGAGATCCGCCGGGAGGAGATGGCCAAGGCGCGCACCATCCTAGGCGTACGCCAGGCCTGGCTGGGCTTCGTCGACTCGGGCTTGCCCGAGGGCGACCCGCTGCCGCCGCTGCCCGAGGGCTGTTTCGCGCTGGTGCCGCTCGAGGAGGCGGCCCGGTCGCTGGTGGAGCTGGTACGCCGCGAGCGCCCCCACGTACTGCTGACCTACGACGAGAACGGCGGCTACCCGCACCCGGACCACATCATGTGCCACCGGGTGTCGGTGGAGGCCTTCGAGGCGGCCGGTGACCCCGACCGCTATCCGGGCACCGGCGAGCCGTGGTCGCCACTCAAGCTCTACTACCACCTGGGCTGGTCCAAGCCCCGGATCCAGGCGCTGCACGACGCGATGACAGACCTCGGCATCGAGTCGCCGTACGCCGAGCGCCTGGCCGAGTGGGAGGACAAGCCGCAGGACGCCGCCCGCCTCACCACCCAGGTGCCCTGCGCCGAGTACTTCGCGGTGCGCGACCAGGCGCTGCTCGCGCACGCCACCCAGGTCGACCCCGAAGGGTTCTGGTTCCGCTGCCCGCTGGAGGTCGCCAAGTCGGTGTGGCCCACGGAGGACTACCAGCTGGCCCGCTCGCTGGTAGACACCACGCTGCCCGAGGACGACCTGTTCGCCGGCGTCCGGGAGGCCGTTGCCGCCGGCTGTGTCGAGGTGGCCGGATGAGGGTGGTGATGCTGCTCGCCGCCGCGGAACCGTCAGGGGCAGGGAGCTGGGCGCTCCTGATCGTGTCCCTGCTAGGGGTCGTCACCGCGCTGCTCTACCGGTCGATGACCAAGCAGCTGCGCAAGGTGCCGAAGTCCTTCGACGTCCCGGAGGACCCGCCGGTCGACGGGCCGTCCGGGACGGCGTGAGCCAGAGAGTGGCTCACCTGTGCACCACGCAGTGGATGAAGCGGTGGATCGAGGGCCGGGGCGGTGGACAACGGGGGGCGCCCTGTGGACGACCTGTGGGTGTCCAAAGAATCTTGAAATTGCTTGCCGGGGAACCTTGCGCGGTCATGCGGCAGGCACTAGACCTGTGCTCGTCACCGGGAACGGAGACCGAGCCGGGGGCGACTCCGGACCGCAGGAAGAGCCGGGCAACCGGTGCTTCGTGCGGGTCTGCGGTACTGGTGGCCGGTTTCCGTCGCATTGGGCGGCCGAGCGATCGGCGCGTCGGTGCGGCGCAACCGCAGAGAGGCCCCTCCATCTCATACATGGAGGGGCCTCTCACCATTCTGGGCGGGTGGGGCGTCGCTGGCCCGCAGCGACACACGGGCAGCTGCGAGCACAAAACTGGCCTAGCCGGCTCCGGCGGGGAACTCGTACCGCAAGAACAGGTGCCCTGCCTGGCGGCGCACACTGACCAGCCGCCCCTCGAGGCGGATGTCCGGCAGCAGCTCCGTGCCCTCCACCAGCCCCCAGCGGCTCCGAGCCGAGCCCCGCCCGGCGATCACGGGCGACGAGGTGAGGAAGAGCTCGTCGACGAGCCCGGCCGCCAGCAGCGAGCCGAAGACCCGCGGTCCGGCTTCGGAGAGCACCAGGCGGTAGCCCCGCTCGGCCAGGAGTGCCAGGGCGACCCGCAGGTCCACCGACGTCCCGTTGCTGACCACCAGGATCTCCGCGGCGGCGGGAAGCTGCCCGTGCAGCCGCACGGCGCCTACGTCCGTCGTCAGCACGAGCGCGCCGGCTTCCAGGGCGGGATGGGACCTGTCCAGCGAGCCGCTGCCGGTGATGACGGCGAGCAGTGGCTGCGCCGGCTGGCTCCGCCGCGAGCGAAGCTCCTGGAAGGCGCTCAGCGCGGCCGGATATGCGTGCTCCGCCGTCCACCTCGTGCGGGGTGACCCGTGCAACGTGCCCGACCCGATGAGGACCACGTCGGCGCAGGCCCGCAGCAGCCCCATGACGAAGCGGTCGGCCTCGCTCGCGGCGCTGATCCGCCTGTTGGACTGGACCAGGTCCGGAATGGCGACGACGCCGTCCAGCGTCGAGACGAAGTTCGCGACCACCCGCCGCTCCGCGAAGCCGAGCGGCCCGCCGTACAGGACCGCCAGCTCGGCGGGAAGGTCGTACGCCGAGCGCCCTTCGGCCTCGTAGAGGACCTCCATGGGCAACATCGGCTACCCCAGCCCGTAGACGGGGATGACCGCGCCGGTGACGGCGCGCGCTGCGTCGCTGCACAGGAAGGTCGCGACCGCCGCCACTTGCTCGGTGGGCACGGCTGCCCGCAGGGCCGCCGGCGACATGCTCGCCCGGTTGGCCGCCGTATCCATCACCGACGGCAGGAGGGCATTGACCCGGACAGACCTGCCGGCCAGCTCCTCGGCCAGGACCTCGGTAAGCCGTACGATGCCCGCCTTGGCGACGGCGTAGCCCGCGGCCTTCGCGCCGCCGGAGACGGCCGATCGCGACGAGACGTTCACGATGGCGCCGCCGGCATCCATCCTCCGGGCCGCGGCCCGGCAGGACCACCAGGTGGTCGCGAGGTTCAGGTCGTGGACGAACCGGTACTGCTCCGGCTCCGTGTCGGCCACCGAGCCGCCGCGAAAGCCCCCCGCGGCGTTGACCAGCCACCGTGGCCGGTTCCCACCGGAGTCGAGCCGGTCCCACAGCGCCTCGACGGCGTCCGGCACGGCGAGGTCGACCACCTCCGCGCGCACGGTCTCCCCCAGGCCGGGGTCGAGCTCCATGCCGTCACGCGCGGCTGCCACCACATGGTCGCCACGCGCCGCGAACGCCCGGACGACCGCGGCTCCCAGCGCGCCACTGGCGCCGCAGACGAGTGCGACGTCAGCCATGGATGCCAGCCTCGGAGAGGAACTCCCGCCGCATCTCGGCCTCGTCGTCGAACGTCCCGCGCCAGAACGTCGTCACCGTCTTGGACTGCTCCTCCCGTACGCCGCGCATCTGCGTGCACAGGTGCTCGGCCTCGAGCCGGACCGCGACCCCGTGCGGCTGCAGCAGGTCGACCAGGGTGTCGGCGATCTGCTGGCCGAGCCGTTCCTGCACGGTGAACCGGCGCGCGAAGAGGCGCACCAGCCGGGTCAGCTTCGAGATCCCGATGATCTGTTCGTGTGCGACGTAGCCGACGTAGGCCACGCCGTGAAACGGCAGCGCATGGTGCTCGCAGAGCGCGTAGAAGGAGATCGGGCCCTCGACGATCTGGCTGATCCGGCAGTCGGGACCGCCCCGGCACTCGGTGGGGAAGGCGGTCAGGAGCTGCGGGTCGCCCTCGTAGCCCGCGGTCGCGTCGTACAGCGCCTTGAGAAAGCGCTGCGGCGTCGCGGCCGTGCCGGGCGTAGCCAGGTCGAGGCCGAACGCGGTGAGGATTTCACCCACCGAGGTCTCGAACCGTCGCCACTCCTCGAGGTCGATCTGACGTGGCCCGAGGGACTCCCATGGCCGGGCGTCCTCGGGGTCGGTGGTGCGCCGGTCCGGGGCCGGGATCTGCCCGCCGCGCGCCTTGGTCAGGTCGGCCTGCATCGAGCGTCCCTCCCTCTAAAAGTCTGCCTGAGCGACGTTAGACGCGGCTCGGGTCTTTAGTCAAGTTCGGCGTACGTTAGAATGGTTTGGTGCGACAGCGGTCACGCAGCGAGCGGATCTCGGCGGTTGCCACCCTCGCCGACCCGGTACGCCGGGCGCTCTACGACCACGTGGCGGCGAGCGACTCGCCGGTCGGGCGGGACGCCGCCGCAGCCGCGCTGGGCCTTCGTCGCAGCACGGCGGCCTTCCACCTCGACCGGCTGGCGGCGCAGGGGCTGCTGGATGTGGAGTACAGGCGTCTCGGTGGGCGTACCGGCCCGGGAGCGGGCCGGCCAGCCAAGCTCTACCGGCGGCCTGACGACGAGGTCGCGGTCAGCGTTCCCGAGCGGGAGTACGACTTGGTGGGAAGGCTCCTCGCCGGCGCGATCGAGGAGTCCTCGCGGTTGCATACGCCGGTCGGGACGGCGCTGACCGGGCTCGCTCGCCAGACCGGGCGTGACATCGGCGCGCGTTCGGGGTCCCTCCTGGCGGCACTCGATGACCACGGCTTCGAACCGACGCACGTGCGGGGAGGCGAGGTCGTCCTCCGTAACTGCCCCTTTCACCGGCTGGCCGGAGACTTCACTGCTCTGGTCTGCGGACTCAACCTCGACCTGCTGAGCGGTGTCGCGGAGGGGGCACACGACAGGGAGCACCTGCTCGTCCTCGACCCGATCCCCGGCCGGTGCTGCGTCCGGGTGCTGCCGGCGGACGGCGGGCGCCAACCCGTCTGAGGGGGCTTCATGGGCAGGTCGCCATCAGTTCTCGCAGCCACAGCTCTAGCCGCTGCTCCGCGATGCTGTCGGTCACGTCAACACGTCCCTTGTCGCGCCATGGACCCGCCACCTTGCGCGGAGTCGGCAGGTAGCCGACGACGTCCATGACTTGCCAGTAGGCGTGGTCGTGCCGGATCTGGTCCGCGGTCCCCGTTGCAGAGAGGTACGCGGCGCGGAAGCGGTGTGCCGCCGACGGCCCATGCAACATCGCCAGGTTCGTCTCGCAATGAGCGACGTCGAGGTGGGCCGGACCCCAGGACGTCTCCACCCAGTCCACGACCCCGCTGACGCGGCCTTCACGCCACAGCACGTTGCCCAGCTGGAAGTCGCGGTGCATGAAGACGCCGCGATGTTCGGGCGGAGTGCGCTCGAGGACGCGAAAGGCACGCCTCCACAGTTCCGTGTCCGCAGCCCAGGCAGGGGGCACCCGCTTGGCCGGGACCGCCCACGACTGGTATGGCCTGGGGCGGTGACCTGCCGGTCGGTGGGCGTGAATGGCGCCCAAGATCGCCGCCAGCCGCGCGAGCACTTCGTCGCCGTCGTCGTCGAGGAGCAGGTCCCCTTCCAGGCGGGTCATCAGCAGCGACGGCGTACCTGCGGCTGTTCCGGTCTCATCGATTGCCAGCGGTTTCGGGACCGGGATCGCCGTCGGGGCAAGCGCTCTTTGCACGGCCGCCTCGCGATTGAGCAACTCGACCGCGTGCGTCCTCCACGGCTCCCGTGTCATCTGCCGCAGGACCACCTGCCGCGCGTCCGAGGTCCGCACGAGCCACATGTCCGACGTCCAGCCACCAGCCAGGCGCTGCACCCGCAGCGGTCCGTCCGCCTGCAGAACCTTTCGGACCCAGTTCTGCGCCATCCGGGGCAGCCGGTGGCTGACATTAGCGGCGTCGCTCATGGCAGACATTCAGCCACCTGTCCGCAACGGGCATGGTCTAGCCACTGGGACCGGCTGTCGTACGGGTAGCGGCAGATAGCCGCGGATGCGCGGGCGGGCCCCGTTCACCTCCGAGGGCGACAGCCAGGTCGCGGTGTTCGAGAAGGTCACCTAGAAGAACCGGGCCGCGCAGCCCGAACGGGCCGCCTCATCACCTGCCCGACGCCCATGCCTACGGGCAGCGTGCGCGCGGCCTTGCTCAGTCGCCGTCGGTCCGGCCACGAAGTCTTTTCACGTCTGACCGTCGCGCCTTGTCGGCGAGGCGACGCTCCACGGAGCCACGACTCGGGCGGGTGGGCCGGCGAGGGGGAGCCGGAGGAGCGGTCGCCTCGGTCAGCACCTCTACGAGCCGTGCCTCGGCGGCCTCGCGGTTTCGAAGTTGGCTTCGATGCTCCGACGCTGTCACCGAGAGCACGCCGTCAAAGAGACGTCCAGCGAGACGGTCAAGCGCCCGCTGCCGCAGGCGAGGACCCAGGGCCTCCGATCTGGCTACGTCGAACAGCAACTCAACCCGAGTGTCCGAGGTGTTGACGCTCTGTCCGCCCGGACCTGACGACCTGGAGAACCTCCAGGACAGTTCGGCTTCGGGGATGATCGCGGCGCGTACACGCAGAGGACCCGGCATGGCAACCTCCCGCAATCCATCCTCCCTGGAAGGCGGAACCAAAGCACGGTGTCCGCTGTGTTGTCCGACCGGGCCGCCCGGAGCCGAGCAGCGGGAGAACCCGCCACGGCACCTCTGCTCGGCCGCCACGGCTGCACGGGGCTATCTGTACTTCCTGCAGGCCGTTGGGAAGCACGTGTGGGACAACGCCCGCCGTAGCCCGATAGACATCGGGGATGCGGAAGTTGGGCTGGCCGAGGCGCGCCGCGAGGTCGATGCCGGACTTTACCGGTCGCGGTGGGAACGGGGCGACACCTGCGCAACGAGACCTGTTGCGCGTGCTGGCGGTCATTGGCGGCGAAGGTGCCGCTGCCGTTTCGGACATCGCCAAGGCCATGGCCAAGCCGCGAACCTCGGACATCTCCGTCGCGCGCAACGAGCTGATCAAGAAGGGGCTCCTATACGCGCCGGAACGAGGCTTTCTGGCCTTCACCGTGCCCGGGATGCACGACTTCATTGATCGCCAGCCGTGAGCTTTCGATCGGCGCGAGTGGCGCCCGTACGTTCCCGGTACGACGAGACGCGGCGGTGGCCGCCCCGCTGCGACCGGTGGTTTGACTGCGCGACGGCCGGACCGTCGACGAGCCGAGCGACGCTCCATCGCCGGCGGACCCGTCAGGCTGGCGCGGCTCAGAGTAGTTGGCCCAGTCGTGCGCAGGCCGCCCGACCGCGGGCATGCTGGTCGCCATGACCAACCGCCTGGCCGAGTCCACGTCGCCGTACCTGCTGCAGCATCAGGACAACCCGGTCGAGTGGTGGCCGTGGTCGCCGGAGGCCTTCGCCGAGGCCGAGCGGCGCGGCGTACCGGTGCTGCTCTCCGTGGGTTATGCCGCCTGCCACTGGTGCCACGTGATGGCGCACGAGTCGTTCGAGGACGACTCCATCGCCCGGCTGATGAACGAGAACTTCGTCAGCGTCAAGGTCGACCGGGAGGAGCGGCCGGACGTCGACGCCGTCTACATGGAGGCAACTCAGGCGATGACCGGCTCCGGCGGCTGGCCGATGACCGCGTTCCTCACCCCGAAGGGCGAGCCGTTCTACTGCGGCACCTACTTCCCGCCGGCGCCCCGCCACGGCATGCCGTCGTTCCCCCAGCTGCTGCAATCGGTCGCGACGGCCTGGCGGGAGCGGCGCGGCGAGGTCGAGGCGGCCGGGGCGGACGTCGTACGCCGGCTGTCGGAGCGGGCGCCAGCAGCGGCGACCGGCGAGCTGACGGCGGAGGTGCTCGACGACGCGGGCCGCTCGCTGGCGGCGTCGTACGACGCCGAGCGGGGCGGCTTCGGTGGCGCGCCGAAGTTCCCGCCGTCGATGGTCCTCGAGTTCCTGCTCCGCCAGTCCGCCCGCACCGGTGACGCGCCGTCGCTCGCCATGGTCGAGCACACCTGCGAGGCGATGGCTCGCGGCGGGCTGTACGACCAGCTCGGCGGCGGGTTCGCCCGCTACTCGGTCGACGCCGAGTGGGTGGTGCCGCACTTCGAGAAGATGCTCTACGACAACGCCCTGCTGCTGCGGGTCTACGCGCACCTGTGGCGGCAGACCGGCTCCCCCCTGGCCGAGCGCGTCGTCCGGGAGACCGCCGGGTGGCTGCTGCGCGACCTGCGTACACCGGAGGGCGGCTTCGCCTCCGCGTTGGACGCCGACAGCGACGGCGAGGAGGGTCGCTTCTACGCCTGGACGCCCGAGCAGCTGGCCGACGTCCTGGGGCCTGAGGACGGCGCCTGGGCCGCCGAGGTCTTCGCCGTCGGTCCGGCCGGCACCTTCGAGCACGGTACCTCCGTGCTGCAACGCCTGAAGGAACCGGACGACCTCGACCGGTACGCGGTCGTACGCGACCGGTTGCGCACGGCCCGCGAGAGACTCGTCTGGCCGGCCCGGGACGACAAGGTGGTGGCGGCCTGGAACGGCCTGGCGATCGCCGCCCTGGCCGAGGCCGGCGCGCTGCTCGCCGAACCGGAATGGGTGAGCGCCGCCGAGCGCTGCGCGGACCTTCTCCGAGATGGGCACTGGACCGGGGAGCGGCTGCTCCGCACGTCTCGAGACGGCAGGCCCGGCGCCAACGCGGGCGTGCTGGAGGACTACGCCGACGTCGCCGAGGGGCTGCTGGCGCTGTTCTCGGTGACCGGCGACCCGTGCCGGCTCGGTGGCGCCGAGTCGCTGCTCGACGTCGTACTCGAGCACTTCGCCGACGGCCGCGGCGGCTTCTACGACACCGCCGACGACGCCGAGGCCCTGGTACGCCGGCCGCAGGACCCGACGGACAACGCGACGCCGTCCGGTGCCTCGGCGGCGGCGGGCGCGTTGCTGACCTACGCCGCCTACACCGGCTCCGCTCGGCACCGGGAGGCCGCGCTGGCGTCCCTGCGCACGGTGGTCCCGATCATGGGCCGGTACGCCCGGTTCACCGGTTGGGCCGCCGCGGTGGGAGAGGCGGCGCTGGCAGGGCCGGTCGAGGTCGCGGTGGTCGGTCGGCGCGACGATCCGGCGACCGGGGCGCTGGTGGGGGTGGCCCGCCGGGCACTCTCGCCGGGTGCGGTGGTGGCCATCGGCGACCCGGACGCGGGGGCCCGCGGCGTACCGCTGCTCGAAGGCAGACCGTTGGTCGACGGCCGCGCGGCGGCCTACGTGTGCCGCAACTTCGTCTGCGCGCGCCCGGTCACCGAGTCGGCGGAGCTGCGCGAGCTGGTGGGTGGCCGGCCCTAGTGGAGACTCGCTCAGCCCACTGCGCGGAAGGTGCGCCGGTAGGCCTGCGGTGACGTGCCGCGCCAACGGGTGAACTGCTGGCGCAGGGTCGCCGCGCTGCCGAAGCCGCAGACCCGGGCGATCTCCTCGACGCTGAGGTTCCCGGCCTCGAGCAGCCGCTGCGCGTGCAGCACCCGCTGGCCGAGCAGCCAGTGGTGCGGGGTGGTGCCGGTCACCGCTCGAAACCGGCGGGCGAAGGTCCGCGGTGACATCAGCGCCCGCGCGGCGAGCTCATCGACGGTCAGGGGCTCGCCGAGGTGCCCGAGCGCCCAGGCCAGCACCTCGCCAAGCTCCTCACCCCGCCCCGGCTCCGGCACCGGCGCCTCGACGTACTGCGCCTGGCCGCCGTCCCGGTGCGGGGGGACCACCATCCGCCGCGCGATGGCGTTGGCCACCGTGGCGCCGAGCTCCTGGCGTACGACGTGAAGGCACAGGTCGATGCCGGCCGCCGTGCCGGCGCTGGTGAGGACCTGCCCCTCGTCGACGTAGAGCACGTCGCGGTCGACCCGCACGTCGGGAAACTGCGCCGACAGCTGGTCGGAGTACATCCAGTGGGTGGTGGCCCGGCGACCGTCCAGCAGCCCGGCCGCCGCCAGCACGAAGGCGCCCGTGCACACGCTCATGACCCGGGCTCCCCGGTCGACGGCGTCCCGGAGCGCCTGCAGCAACGCCGGCGGCACACCGCGGTTCTCGACCCGCCAGGCCGGCACCACGATGAGATCCGCGTCGGCCAGCCGGTCCAGCCGGTACGGGGTGTCGATGGAGAAGCCGGAGGTGGTGCGCAGCGGCGGCTCCTCGACCGCACAGACAGCGAAGTCGAAACGCGGCAGCCCCTGGGCGCTGCGGTCCATGCCGAACACCTCGCACATGACGCCGAGCTCGAAGACCGCCACGCCGTCGGCAACCGGCACCGCCACGTTCTGGAGCATCTGTTGAGTATGGCAGGAAAGCACCGTCGAGCGTCAGTCCTGCCACTCGCCAGGAACGCTCAGACGGCGCAGGCTGGTGGCATGGCATTCGCACTGGTTGTGGCGTTCCTCCTGCTGACCGCCTTGCTGGCGCCGCGTTTCGGGGCCGACTCGCGCGACGGTCGCGACTGGCAGCCGTGGGAGCCGACCGGTCTGGCCGGGCGGAGTCGGACCCGGCGGACCCGGCGGTCGGCGTAGCGCCGGCTAACCGTCCAGGTAGCCCCGCGCCACCATCGTGACGAACCGGTGTACGGCGTCCTCCTTAGGTGCCAGCGGGCCCGGCCGGAAGTGCGGTGACGCGATGCCGCGCTGGACCGACTCGCAGGCGGTCCAGTCCTGGCGGTTGGTCCGGTCCCAGAACGCCACGGCGTACGCCGGGTCGAACCCGTCCCGCTCGCTGGCCTCGGTCGGGAAGAGCCACTCGCAGGTCACCCTGGTGCGTCCCGGGGCGAGCGGCTCGAGCCGGTGCGTCAGCACGTAGTCCGGGTGCAGGCTGAGCAGCAGGTTGGGGAACAGCCCCACGTAGGCCACCGTGCGCAGCTCACCGTCGGTCAGCCCCGAGATCGGTACGCCGCCGCTGATGCCGTCGAGTGACATCGTCGCCGCGCCGTCGGCGAGGTCCATCAGGCCGCCGACCCATGCTCCGGGCAGGTCTAAATTTCGCCCGCTGTCCGGCGGGCTGACCGCGCACAGCTCCGGATGGATCAACGGGCAGTGGTAGCACTCGTGGTAGTTCTCCGTGATCACCTTCCAGTTGGCCGACACGACATAGTCAGCGCTCGCGCAGCGGACCAGCCGCTCGGGCCCGTACGGCGCGACCAGGTCGTCCAGGGCGCCGATGTGGTCGGAAAGGGGCCGCGGACCGGCGTATCCGGAGACGAAGGCCCACCCGCGCCAGTCCTGCACCGGCAGTGGCGTCAGCCCGTGGTCGCCCGGCAGGCTGACGAAGCCGGGCGCCGCCAGCAACGACCCGTCCAGCCGGTAGCTCCACGCGTGGTACGGACAGGTGATTGCGCTCTCGGCGTTCCCCGCACCGTCCGCCAGCAACTCGTGACCCCGATGCCGGCAGACATTCGCGAAGGCCCGCAAGGTGCCGTCGTCGGCCCTGGTGAGGAGCACTCCGACGCTGCCCGCGCTCACCGCGCGCTGTTCGCCCCGCGCCAGGTCCCCGGTCCGCCCGACGCAGGCCCAGGACCGGGCGAAAAGGTGCTCCAGCTCCCAGGTCAGGACGTCTGGGCTGAGGTACGCCGCCGCCGGCAGCACTTTGCCGCGCTCGAGCGGTCGTAGCGCGGCAGCGATGCCGTCCATCGCGACGAGCGCCGGTCCGGGCACCCGGTGAATTGCCATGATCCGAGCGTACGAGGTTCCCGGACGTACGAGGTTCCCGGACGTCGACTTCGCGGCGATACATGATTACATGCTTACGACGAAAGAGCACTGGAGGAGGCTGCATGGCCGGCCGGACGGGCCGGTGGTTGGGTCTTGGGGCTGAGCGCGGGGACCCCGCCCGCCTCGAAGCCTTCAGCGATGGCGTCCTGGCTATCGCGATCACGCTGCTCATCCTCGATGTGCGAGTCGAGCAGCCGCCGGGAGAGTCCCTAGGCACGGCCCTGCGCCACGCGCTGCCGCAGATCAGCGCCTACGCGGCGAGCCTTCCTTCAGATCGGAATCATCTGGGCGAACCACCACGCGCTGTTCCGGCTCGTACAGCGGGTCGACCAGCTGCTGCTGCTGCTCAACCTGTTGCTTCTCGGCTGCGTGGCGTTGCTGCCCCTGCCCACTCGGCTGGTTGCCGAGCACACCGCGGGCGGCTACGCCTCGTGGAAGGGGTCCACCCCGCCTTCGTCCGCGACGTCGACGTCGGTTACCTGCTGGGCCTGGTGGCCTACGCCGTCGCCACCGCTGCGCCGTTCTCGCCCCGACAGCAACCCTCGGTAGTGGAATACCGGGCCGGTGAGGCTTGTCCGCAACGGTGTAAGCTTGTAAGCACTAGTCCAAGGAGAACGAAATGCATGGACGCAGAGGCGGCCCACACGGCCGCCGCGGAGGCTGGGCGTCGGAGCCGGCCTCGACCGAGGACCTCACCGGCTGGCTGTCCGGCCGGCTCCCGGACGGCTGGTTCGAGGGCGCACCCGAGGTGGCCACAGACCGGGACGAGATCGTCGTGGTCGGAACCCTCGCCGCACCGTCCGTCGACGGTGACGAGGCCACGCAGGCAGCGGCCGCGACCGGTCGGATCCAGCGGTTCCGGGAAGACACCCGGGACCGCCGGATGGAGATCGCACGCGAGGCAGAGCAACGCTACGGGCGCAAGGTGGCGTGGGGAGCGCAGACGGGTGGGCACCGGGAGCTGTTCACGACGATCAGCGTTCCGGTGATGACGCGGCTTCGCCAGCCCGAGCGCCAGGTGCTCGACACCCTCGTGGACGCGGGCGTGGCCCGAAGCAGGAGTGATGCGCTCGCCTGGTGCGTGCGGCTCGTGGGCCGGCACCAGAACGACTGGATCTCCGGCCTGCGGGACGCGCTGGTCGGGGTGGAGCAGGCGCGTTCGAGCGGTCCGGACCTGTCCGGCTGAGGGTTGCCGGCGCGTCGCACGCGTGAACCGGCCGGCGGTCGGGCAGCGTCGTGGGATGGGACTTCCCTTGCCCCGGCGTCCGGCTGCCGTCCTGCTGGTCCTCGCCTGTTCGGCGGCTCTGGCCGGCTGTTCCGGTACCGACAGGCCGGCACTCCGGGGGGAGGGGCCGGGCGCAGCCGGCGGCGGCGCGTCGAACGGCGCGACCACCTCCCCGCTGGCCAGCCCCAGCCCTACGCCGGTGCCGCTCGCCCAGCTCCCGGGCGGAGGCCGGACGATCTTCCCGCGCTATCGGGTGGTCTGCTACTACGGCGGTGCCGGGGTTGCCGCGCTCGGAGTACTGGGTGAGGGCACGCCGGCGCGGGCCGGCCGACGACTCCTCAAGGCCGCCGCACCGTTCACAACCCCCACCCGGCCGGTGCTGCCGGCGTTCGAGTTGATCACGACGGTGGCGCAGGCCCACGCCGGCGACGACGGCGACTACAGCGAGGACACCGCCCCGGCCGACGTGCAGCGCTATCTCGACGCCATCCGCAAGGTGAAGGGCCTGCTCGTCCTGGACTTCCAGCCCGGTCGCTCCGACTTCTTGTCCCAGGTACGCCGGTACGAGAAGTTCCTCGAGCAGCCCGATGTCGGGCTGGCGCTCGACTCGGAGTGGCACATGGGCCCTGGTCAGGTGCCCGGCAAGGTGATCGGGTCGGCCAGCGCGGCCGAGATCAACTCGGTGTCGGCGTACCTTGCCGGCATCGTGGCTCGCAAGAAGCTGCCGCAGAAGCTCTTCGTGATCCACCAGTTCACCTTCGGGATGGTGCGCGACAAGCCGCAGGTGGCGCCCCGCCCCGGCCTCGCCGTTGTCTTCCACATCGACGGGTTCGGCAGCCGCGGCGCGAAGCTGCAGAAGTACGCCGAACTGCACGTGAGGCGGCCGTTCTACAACGGCCTCAAGCTGTTCTACGACGAGGACATCAAGCGGTTCTCCCCCAAGGAGGCCGTCGCGCTGACCCCCAGCCCCGACCTGTTCAGCTATCAGTGAGACGGCTGCCCGCCGCCTGATCGCCGAGACACAAGAGAGCGGAGACGCATGCGCGCGACGATGTTCCATGGCCCGGGCGACGTCCGGATCGAGGAGGTGCCCGACCCGCGGATCGAGTCGCCGACCGATGCGATCGTGCGCATCACACACGCCTGCATCTGCGGCAGCGACCTGTGGCCCTTCCGCGGCGTGGGCAGCAAGGCGCCCGGCACCCGGATCGGACACGAACTGATGGGGCGGGTCGAGGAGGTCGGTTCCGAGGTCCGCTCGGTCCGCCCCGGCGACCTCGTGGTGGCGCCCTTCGCGATCTCCGATGGCAGCTGCGCGTTCTGTCGCGAGGGCCTGCAGACCTCCTGCGTCAACGGGCTCTTCTGGGGGGCCGACACCGACGGCGGCCAGGGCGAGGCGGCCCGGGCACCGCTCGCCGACGGAACCCTGGTACCACTGCCGCCGGACTTCACCGACGACGACGAGCGGCTCACTGCGGTGCTGCCGCTGACCGACGTGATGGCGACCGGCCACCACGCGGCGGTCGCGGCCGGCGTACGGCCGGGTGCAACGGTAGCCGTTGTCGGCGACGGGGCGGTTGGGCTGTGCGGCGTACTCGCGGCCGCCCGACTCGGCGCCGAACGCATCATCGCGCTCGGCCGGCACGAGGACCGCACGGCCCTCGCCCGCCGCTTCGGAGCCAACGACGTCGTGCCGCAGCGGGGCGAGGAGGCGATCGCCGCGGTGCGCGAGTTGACCGGCGGGCACGGGGCGCACGCGGTTCTCGAGTGCGTCGGCACCCAGGACTCCTTCCGCACCGCGACCTCAATCTGCCGGGACGGCGGCACCGTGGGCTATGTCGGAGTACCGCAGCTGGTCGACTCGCTCGACATCGCCGACATGTTCGGTCGCAACGTCGGCGTCCGTGGCGGGATAGCACCGGTGCGCTCCTACCTGCCCGAGCTGCTCGCGGACGTGCTCGCCGGCCGGCTCGACCCCTCGCCGGTGCTGGACCTCACCGTCGACCTCGACGGCGTCCCGGACGGGTACGCCGCGATGGACTCGCGTCGCGCGATCAAGGTCATGGTGCGGCTCTGACCTGCGGCGACGTGACAAGGAACGTCCGGTAGGATGGCGGCCTTCCGGCCACCCGCGACGCTGGCGGCGGAGTGCGCCGAGATCTACGCGAACTGCCGGCCCCAGGAGCTTCTGTGACAGTGACGATTCCGGGCCTCGAGACCGCGCCCACCACTAACCCCAAGCTGCTCGCTTTCGTGGCGGAGATCGCCGAGCTGACACAGCCCGACCGGGTGGAGTGGTGCGACGGTTCGGACGAGGAGTGGGAGCGCCTCACCTCGATGCTCGTCGAGTCGGGCACGATGCGCCGGCTCAACCCCGACAAGCGGCCCAACAGCTTCTACGCCGTGTCGGACCCCAGCGACGTGGCGCGGGTCGAGAGCCGCACGTTCATCTGCTCCGAGAAGGCGGAGGACGCCGGCCCGACCAACAACTGGATGGACCCGGCCGAGATGCGGGCCACCCTGAAGGGCCTCTTCGACGGCTGCATGCGCGGCCGGACGATGTACGTCGTCCCGTTCTCGATGGGCCCGCTCGGCTCCCCGATCAGCCAGCTCGGCATCGAGATCACCGACTCGGCGTACGTCGTCGTCAACATGCGGATCATGACCCGGATGGGCAAGCCGGCGCTCGACCTGATGACCGAGGAGACCTTCTTCCTCCCGGCCGTGCACTCGGTCGGCAAGCCGCTGGCGCCGGGTACGGCCGATGTCGCCTGGCCCTGCAACGACACGAAGTACATCACCCACTTCCCCGAGACCCGCGAGATCTGGTCATTCGGATCCGGGTACGGCGGCAACGCGCTGCTTGGCAAGAAGTGCTACGCGCTGCGCATCGCCAGCGTGATGGCTCGGGACGAGGGCTGGTTCGCCGAGCACATGCTGATCCTCAAGCTGACCTCGCCCGAGGGAAGCCCACGCTTCGTCGCCGCCGGCTTCCCCAGCGCGTGCGGCAAGACCAACCTGGCAATGCTGCAGCCGACGGTACCCGGCTGGACGGCCGAGACCGTCGGCGACGACATCTGCTGGATGCGCTTCGGCGACGACGGAAGGCTGTATGCGATCAATCCGGAGGCCGGCTTCTTCGGGGTCGCGCCCGGCACCGGGGAGTCGACCAACCCCAGCGCGATCGCGACCCTGTGGGGCAACTGCCTGTTCACCAACGTCGCGCTCACCGATGACGGCGACGTCTGGTGGGAAGGGCTGACCGATACCCCGCCGGCGCACCTGACCGACTGGAAGGGCCGGGACTGGACCCCGGACTCAGCGGAGCCTGCCGCGCACCCCAACGCCCGCTTCACCGCGCCGGCCGGGCAGTGCCCGGCGATCGCACCGGAGTGGGAGGACCCCAAGGGCGTCCCGATCTCGGCGATCCTCTTCGGCGGCCGCAGGGCGAGCGCCGTACCGCTGGTCACCGAGTCCTTCGACTGGCAGCACGGGGTGTTCCTGGCCTCGAACGTCGCCTCCGAGGGAACCGCGGCGGCGGAGAACAAGGTTGGCGAGCTGCGCCGCGACCCCTTCGCGATGCTGCCGTTCTGCGGCTACAACATGGGCGACTACTTCGGTCACTGGCTGCGGACCGGGGAGGGGGCCGACGCGAACAAGCTGCCCCGGATCTACTGGGTCAACTGGTTCCGCAAGGACTCGGCCGGCCGCTACGTCTGGCCGGGCTTCGGCGAGAACAGCCGGGTGCTCAAGTGGATCTCCGAGCGGCTCGACGGCGTGGCGAACGCGCAGGAGACGCCTATCGGGCGGCTGCCGACCAGGGACGCGCTCGACACCGAGGGCCTCGACCTCACCGACGAGGAGCTCGACCTGCTGCTCAGCGTCGACGCTGAGGTCTGGCGCGAGGAGGCCGCCCGGATGGTGCCCGACTACGAGAAGTTCGGCGACCACCTGCCGCCGCCGTTGTGGGACGAGCACTCGCGGTTGGTAGAGCGCCTCGGCTAGGCCGCCGGCCGGCTCAGTTCTGCAGGTGACACCAGGCGTAGGGGCTGGGACCAGCCCCTACGCCTGGTATCGGCGGCAGAGTTGCCGCGAAGTCGGGCCTAGATCACCTCAGAAGGCGGCCAGACCAGATGCTCCGTCCGCGACCGGAAGGCCGCCGGTGACGACGCCAAGTCGCCCGAGACCGCCATCGTCTTGCACCTTGAAGGCCGCGACCCCGCCGGTGCCCCTGAGAAGCAGATAGAGGTAGCGGCTGTTGTCACTGAAGGCCAGGTCCACCGGCTGACTGAGGGTACCCAGGAAGGCCGCCTTGCCATCGAGCAAGCGCACCTGACCTGTGGAGCCGAGGCGGTAGCTGGAGATCGTGCCACTACCGAAGTTCGCAGTGAAGGCGTATCGCCCGTCCTTGGTGATGACTATCCAGCAGGTGTCTGTCTGCCGGTTGTCGACCGAGCCGCTGATCACATTCAAATTACCGGTGGAAGACACCCGGTATGAGGAAACAGCGGACCTACCCGGCGCAGCGTTGAAGGACTCGGCGACGAACAACCGGCCGTCATTTCGAAACGCCAGGCTGAACGGTCGGAGGCCGTGCGAGGCCTCCCGGCTCGGTAAGGGGCTGGCCAAGCCGTCACTTGCGACCCGAAACACGTCGATCGCGTCCTTCGGCGACAGCAACACGTTGGTCGTCTTCTGCGTCACCAGGAGGAGGTGACCGTCAGGGCTGAACGCAACCTCGCCGGGAACCGCGATGGGAGAGCTCAGCAACCTGAACGAGTGCGGCAGCGGCCGCAGGGTACCGTCAGAGGCCCTCCTGAAGCCGCGGATGCCGTTGCCGGCGACAGACCCGTCGAGGACATAGAGCAGATTGCGGTGGATCGTCAGGCTGTTCGGCTCGTCACCAGCGTATACCTTCTGCAGGAACGTGAGATGCGTTCCGTCGACGGAGAAGACGGTGATGTTGTCGCTCCCGGCGTTGGAGGCGTACAGGAAGCGATGGTCGTCACTGAGCCGCAACGAGCCCTGCGTGTCCAGGTCGGTTCCGATTCCGTTCCCCCGGGTGCTTACGCTGCCGACACGGGTCAAGGCACCGTTCTCGGCACGCCTGTAGGTGATGATCTGGTTGCCTGTGCTCCGGTTGGTCATCGCAAATGCGGCGCCTTCATGCCGGTCCAGCCGAGATACGTTACTGTCGGCTGTGTTGGCCCCCTGGGCCTGCGCGATCGTGGTCACGCCGAGAAGTGTGGACAGCGACAGGGCGCCCACGGCTAACTTCTTGATACGACTTACCATCTGTCCGCTCCCTCGAGTTGGACTTTCCTCTCATTCACCCCCGCTCCACCCGGCAGATGATCGCCGGCGGGTGACGGCTCTGCTTCGACTCCTCCCTGCGCTCCTGTGCAGGTACGCCGTTCTGCTGATTGCAGCCGCCGATGTGATTCTGCCTTAGTTGCGCACGTTCGCCCGAGGAATAGCCCTTACAACTGTGTGAACGCTGACCATCCCATTCCATCCGACGCGCTCGCTGCGGCCCGGCGCAGTGCCCGTGGTTTCCCGGTGACGTCCGCCGCCGGGAACGCCGGGCCGGCTTTCGGGGCGTCGGCTGCGGTCCACGGCGAGGATCTGCGCGCAAGGCCGGACGGCGCAGTCTGCCGCGCCGCAACTGCAGGTTGTACGACCCCTCGCGTACTGACCTCACCGGAAGATGGCGGGCGCCGGACTTGTGCCGTTGCAGCGGCTTGCCCCCGTGCCGGAGCTACGCTGCCTGCGGGCACCGGAAGGAGGGCGTCGACGTTGGGCGCGCGTGACCTCGTCTATTCGCTGTACGAACGGCGGCTGCTCGTCCAGCTGGAGGGAGCGGACCGTCCCCGACACGTCGGGGTGATCCTCGACGGCAACCGCCGCTGGGCCCGGGCCACCGGAGCCGGCGGTCCGAAAGTGGGGCACCAAGCCGGCGCGGACAAGATCGCTGACCTGCTTCGGTGGTGTGACGAGGCCGGCGTCGAGGTGGTCACCCTGTGGCTGCTCTCCACCGACAACCTCAACCGACCAACGCCCGAGCTGGCACCGCTCCTGGCGATCATCGAGCGGACGGTGGAGGGACTCGCGGCGGCCGACGAGCCGTGGCGAGTGCACCCGGTGGGGTCGCTCGACCTCCTGCCGGACGAAACAGCCCGGGCGTTGAAGTCAGCCGCCGAGGCGACAGCGGGCAAGTCGGGTCTGGTGGTCAATGTCGCCGTTGGCTACGGCGGACGCCGGGAGATCGCGGACGCCGTACGGGCAATGCTTTATGACCACGCCAGCCGCGGCGCCAGCCTGGAGGAGGTGGCGGCCGTGCTCGAGGTCGAGCACATCGCCGAGCACCTCTACACGCGAGGCCAGCCGGACCCCGATCTCCTGATCCGTACGTCGGGCGAGCAGCGGCTGTCCGGCTTCCTGCTCTGGCAGAGCGCCCACTCCGAGTTCTACTTCTGCGACGCCTACTGGCCCGACTTCCGGCGGGTCGACTTCCTGCGGGCCTTGCGTGCCTACGCCGCCCGCTCCCGTCGCTACGGCAGCTGACCGGCCCCTTTCACGCCGCCACCCGCCCCCGCCGCACGTCGCCGCTCGTACCGCGCCCGGCGAGCTACGAAGATCCGGTGCTGGACGGAGAGCCGGGCGATGCCGCCGAGGAAGATGCCGATCAGGTTTACGGCCAGCTGCGCGGTTGCGCCTCGCACATCGGCCCAGTTGAGGTAGGCGGCAGCGACTCCGATGTTGGCGGCGGCCGGGATCGTGGTGACAGAGACCAGTACGCCGATGAGCGCGCCCGACTTCGCCGAGGTCAGCGAGAGCATCCCCGCCGTACCGGCCAGGTAGGCGATGAAGAACGAGAAGAAGTTCGGGTCGGCGATGAACGCCGTGAGCGGGTGGCCGACATCGACCCGGTCGGGTGCCAGACCGGCGTAGCGGAAGGTCGCCGTAGCGATCCCGCTGATCGCGATGGCCAGCGGGAAGCCGACCGCGAGGGCGAGCAACGAGCGGCGGGCGAGGTCGCGCCGACGTTCGACCGCCGCGACGCAGGCGGCGGCGATCGGTCCGAACTCGGGGCTGACGACCATGGCCGCCACGATGAGGATGGGGGAGTCGGAGAGGATGCCCACGGCGGCGATGAGCCCGGCGATCAGGAAGAACTCGACAAAGTTGATCGACAGCTCCGTCTCCTCCGACGTGTTCTCCTCCACCGCCTCCCAGACGACCTCGTCACCGAACGGAGAGTGCTCGCTGGCTGCCGCGGCCCGGTCGGCGACGGCCGAGAGCTCGGTGTCGACTTCGTCGAGAGCGATCGTGCCGACGGCTGGTACGCCGAGCTCGCGCAGCTCGCCCATCACGACGCTGGTATCGGCCCGGGTGACGTCGGCGTAGATCAGGTCGCCGCTCGGCTTGCGGGCGACGCCGGGCAGGTGCACGACGTTGAACACTCCGGGCGCGGCCTGCAGGCGCTCCAGCGCCCGCTCCGCCAGCTCGGCGGGGGCGATGATCCGTAGCTGCATGCCGGCTCCTTCGTTCGGTGTCGGTTTGTTCCCTGCTGCGCGGCTCCTGCCCCTGCGGGGAGGCGGGAAGGTACGGCGTCCGGCCACGGTTGACGGGCGGTCGAGGGGGTGGTGACGAATGCCGGGTCCAGTGGACACGACGGGGGCCGACTCGGGCCCAGCAGTTGACGAGGAGGGTGTCGATCATCGCCACGGCGGTGGGCTGCAAGTACGTGCTCAAGCATCCGGGCGACCCGCTGACCGGTGCGGAGCTGTGGGTGCTCGCCGGCGGGCGCGGCCGGCTACCTCGCCACCTTCGGCTACACCCGCTGGCGGATGTTCGGTCGCCCTTCGAAGACCCGGCTGCCGGGGGCGGCGGCCGTGCTCGTAGTGGCGATGGCTGCTTCGGCGGCTCCGGCGGTCGTGGTGCTCGCCTCGATCGCCGCCGTCGTCATCGGGCTCAACCTGCTCGAGTCCTGGCTGGTGGCCACGTCCCGATTCTGACCGAGGACGCCGTCCGGCGGGTGGAACCCACCCGGCCACCTGTCGGGTCCGGCCGCGATCTGTGAGCGAAATCGTTTGCCATAGCGACGAAGAGGCTCCACAAACCGGCGGGCGTCGCCAGTGCTCGGCCCATACCGGTCATCTCGTTCGCCGCCCGCCCGCCGGTCGGAGCGTGTCGTGGGTCGGGCATCGCGAGCGTCGGCACTAGCGTCGGACCGTTCGGTTCGTCATCACGCCGCACTCCATGGAGGCCTTGGAGTGGTCCTGGCCGGCAGCCGCGGTGAAGGCCGCACCGATCGGCGCACCTACGTCCTGGACACCAGCGTCCTGCTGGCCGACCCGGCGGCGGTGGGTCGCTTCGATGAGCACGATGTCGTACTCCCGGTTGTCGTGATCGCCGAGCTGGAGGCGAAGCGGGCGCATCCCGAGCTCGGCTACTTCGCCCGGCAGGCGCTGCGGCTGCTCGACGACCTGCGGGCCCGGCACGGCCGGCTGGACGAGCCGATCCCGGTCGGTGCGGTCGGCGGGACCGTACGGGTGGAGCTCAACCACACCGATCCGGCAGTCCTGCCCGCCGGGTTCCGCCTCGGCGACAACGACAGCCGGATCCTTGCCGTGGCGTGCAGCCTGGTGGCCGACGGCGCGGACGTCGTACTGGTGAGCAAGGACCTGCCGCTGCGGGTCAAGGCGGCCTCGGTCGGGCTGGCCGCCGAGGAGTACCGCGCGGAGCTGGTCGACGGCAGCTGGACCGGGATGGCCGAGCTCGAGGTGACCGGCGGGGAGATCGACGAGCTGTTCCGGCGAGAGACGGTCGACCTTGAGGCCGCCCGCGAGCTGCCCTGCCACACCGGGCTTGTCCTGCTCTCCGAGCGCGGGCGGGCGTTGGGCCGGGTGCAGCCGGACAAGTCGGTCCGGCTGATCCGCGGCGACCGGGAGGCCTTCGGGCTGCACGGGCGCAGCGCCGAGCAGCGGATCGCGCTCGACCTGCTGCTCGACCCAGACGTGGGCATCGTGTCGCTCGGTGGGCGGGCCGGCACCGGCAAGTCGGCACTCGCCCTCTGCGCGGGTCTCGAGGCGGTGCTGGAGCGCCGGCGGCACCGCAAGGTGATGGTGTTCCGTCCGCTGTACGCCGTGGGTGGCCAGGAGCTCGGCTACCTCCCCGGCGGCGAGAACGAGAAGATGTCGCCCTGGGCGCAGGCGGTCTTCGACACGCTGTCCGCGCTGGTGTCGGCGCAGGTGGTCGAGGAGATCCTCGGGCGCGGCATGCTGGAGGTGCTGCCGCTCACCCACATCCGCGGCCGCTCCCTGCACGACGCGTTCGTGATCGTGGACGAGGCACAGTCGCTGGAGCGCGGCGTCCTGCTGACGGTGCTCTCCCGGATCGGCGCCGGCTCCCGGGTCGTGCTCACCCACGACGTCGCCCAGCGGGACAACCTGCGGGTCGGGCGGCATGACGGGGTGGCGGCGGTGATCGAAGCTCTGAAGGGGCACCCGCTGTTCGCCCACGTGACGCTGACCCGGTCGGAGCGCTCGCCGATCGCGGCACTGGTCACCGAGATGCTGGCCGACCCGACGCTATGAACGGCGTACCTGCAGACTGACCGGCGTGGTCATTCCTATCCATGACGCCAACCCCGTACGCCGGACGCCGGTCGTCACCTACCTGCTCATCCTGCTCAACGTCGGCGTCTTCCTGACCGAGCCGGTGTCCGGGCTGGCCGACCGCGGGACCAGCCGCGCGGCCGCGTACTGCCACCAGCTCGCCTACTTCCAGGAGTACGCCGCAGTCCCGAAGGAGATGGTGTCCAACCGGCAGCTGGACGACGCCGTGCCCACCGGTGAGGTCGGCACCGACGCCGCCGGCCGCACCGGCTGCGTGGTGGACCAGCCGACGTACAAGAAGACCCCGGCGCTCTCCGTGCTGTTCGCGATGTTCCTGCACGGCGGCTGGCTGCACCTGCTGGGCAACCTGCTGTTCCTCTTCGTCTTCGGCAACAACGTCGAGGACCGGCTCGGCCGAGTGCGCTACCTGCTGTTCTACCTGGCCTGCGGGTACGCCGCGGCGTACGCCTTTGCTCTGTTCTACGCCGGGTCGCAGGAGACCCTCGTCGGCGCATCGGGCGCGATCGCCGGGGTGCTGGGTGGCTACCTGGTGATGTTCCCGCGGGCCCGGGTGCTGAGCCTGGTACCGATCTTCTTCTTCATCCCGATGCGGCTGCCGGCCTGGCTGGTGCTCGGGTCGTGGTTCCTGCTGCAGTACGTGTACTTCCGCGGCACCGGGGTCGGCGGCGGGGCGGGAGTTGCCTACCTGGCTCACGTCGCGGGCTTTCTCGCCGGGATGGCCGGGGCCTACCTCCTGCGTGGACGGGCCTCGCCGCCGCGACCACCGGCGTACCGCGTTGGGTTCGGCTGACCGTCAGCAGCCGCCGTGGCAGACCGTCATCTCACCCTGGCGGGCGCTGACCAGCACCGGCGGCAAGCCGGGGACCAGCACTCCGGGGACCGGTGCACCGGCCACGGTCGCCGCCGCCGTCGCCACCCGCTGCCACCCCTTCGTGTAGGCCTTGTACAGGACGCCGGGTGCATGGTTCACCGCCCGCTCGTCCAGCCGCTGGATCTCACCGTCAGCGGTCCACCAGGCGTGCACGGCGACGGTGTCTGACCGACAGACCGTGTCTCCGTCGGCTCGGAAGGTGCAGGCCTCGACCGGTACGTCGGCGGCCGCCGCCGCCCGCTCGAGCCGAGGTTGGATCGACACGGTGGCGTCGTCGGTACCGCCGATCGTCTCCCGGGTGGTGCGGTAACCGAGCTGCCCGCCGCCGAGGTCGATGACCATGTAGTCGAACCGGCGGTAGATCACCCGGGGCCCGGCAGAGCGGGCAAAGCCCTTCTCCTTGAGGCTGCTCTGCGAGGCGATGACCTCGGTGTCCGTGCAGCGCTGGCCCGCCGACGGCGTGGGACAGGTGGTCCAGCCGGCGATGGCGAGCCGGCCAGCGAAGCGGAGGTTGGTGACCGGCCCCGCCTCGGCGATCCCGACGCCGGCGAGCTGCGTCACCACGGCTGCGAGCATGAGCGGCGCGAGCCAGCGTGTCGAGCGCATGACCTCCGACTCTTGCGCCAGGTGAGACAGCACGGTCGGCGTACGGGCCGCGGTTGTCAATCCGACGCCCGGCCGTCCTTCGCTGAACCGGACACGCCGCCGGGACGTGAGGCAGGCATGAAAGAGATCACGCACCGCGTGCTTGCGGCACTGCTCGTCGCCGTGCTGGCCATGGGTTGCGGCTCCTACGGCGACGGTGACAAGCCCAAGCCAAGCCCGGGGAGCTCCAGCGGTGGCGGTGGCGGCTATTAGCCCTTCGGCGCCAGGTCGTCAGTCGCCGGGACGCGTCATTCCCAGTACGTCGAGCGCCTCGTCCAGCTGGGCGCGGGTGAGCTGCCCCCGCTCGACGTACCCGCGCTCGAGGACGACGTCGCGGATCGTCTTCCGCTCGGCGAGTGACTGCTTCGCCACATTCGCCGCCTCCTCATAGCCGATGTAGCGGTTCAGCGGCGTGACGATGGCCGGGGAGGACTCCGCGTAGGTCCGGCAGCGCCCCACGTCGGCTTCGATCCCGTCGACGCAGCGGTCGGCGAGCAGCCGGGAGATGTTGGCCAGCAGCCGGATCGACTCCAGCAGGTTGCGGGCGAGGACAGGCAGCATGACGTTGAGCTCGAGGTTGCCTGCCGCGCCGCCGAAGGCGACCGCCGTGTCGTTGCCGATGACCTGGGCGACGACCTGGCAGACCGCCTCGGGAATGACCGGGTTGACCTTGCCGGGCATGATCGATGACCCGGGCTGCAGGTCGGGCAGCCGGATCTCGGCGAGCCCCGCACGTGGCCCGGACGCCATCCAGCGAAGGTCGTTGGCGATCTTGTACAGGCTGACGGCGACCACCCGCAGCACACCGCTCGCCTCGACCAGCGCATCCCGGGAGCCCTGCGCCTCGAAGTGGTCGCGCGCCTCGGAGAGCGGCAGACCGGTCGTCGTACGGAGCTCCTCGATCACCTTGGCCGCAAAGCCGGCCGGGGTGTTGATGCCGGTGCCGACCGCCGTACCGCCGAGCGGCAGCTCGCCGAGCCGCGGCAGCGCCGCGTCCAGCCGCTCGACGCCGAGCCGGATCGCGGCGGCGTACCCACCGAACTCCTGGCCCAGCGTCACCGGCGTCGCGTCCATCAGGTGGGTGCGCCCGCTCTTCACGACGTCGGCGAACTCGCTCGCCTTGCGACCCAGCGATGCGGCCAGGTGCTCGAGCGCGGGGATGAGGTCGTTGACCACGGCGCTGGTGGCTGCCAGGTGGATCGACGAGGGGAAGACGTCGTTGGAGGACTGCGAGGCGTTCACGTGGTCGTTGGGGTGCACGGGGGCACCGAGCCGCTCGGTGGCGAGCGTCGCGAGCACCTCGTTGGCGTTCATGTTCGAGCTGGTGCCCGAGCCGGTCTGGAAGACGTCGACCGGGAACTGGTCGTCCCAGCGACCCGCGGCGACCTCGTCGGCGGCGTCTGCGATCACCTGAGCCATGTCCTCGGGTACGACGCCGAGCTCGGCGTTCGCCTTGGCGGCCGCAGCCTTGATCCGGGCCAGCGCCTCGATGTGCGCGCGCTCTAGCGTCAGGCCGGAGACCGGGAAGTTCTCGACCGCCCGCTGGGTCTGGGCCCGCCACTTGGCGGCGGCGGGAACCCGCACGTCCCCCATCGAGTCCCGCTCGACGCGGTAGTCGCCATCCGTCACGGGTGGAAGCGTACCCACCGAGTGATCACCTCCGGGACGCCGCCAAGGTCGCGGCTCCCAGGTGGACTGGCGAACCGGGTTGGGCCAACATGCGACGTTCGACGCGGCGCACGGATCCGGGCAGGCGGGGCTTCGGTGAGCACGGACGGACGGATCGAACGGGCCAGGTTGCTCTATGAGCGCGCCGTCTTCGGTGGCGATGCCAGCTCCCTGGCGAGCGCCGAGCGGGAGCTGGACGCGGTCGAGGCCGATCTCGCGCTGGCCCGCGGCCGGGTCATCCACGCGCGATTTCTCGAGGAGCGGGAGGAGGACCCGCGGGAGCTGGCGTTGTTCCAGCGGGCGGCGCTGCTCTACTCGACGCTCGGCGACGTGCGCGGCGAGGCCGAGTCGTTGTTCTGGGTCGGCACATTCCACCAGGTGGTCCGGGGCGACGATGACGCTGCGGTTCCCACCCTTGCCCGGTCCCTCGCGCTCGCGGCCCAGGTCGGCGACAAGCTGACGATGTCCTACGCGCTTCGGCACCTGGGCATCGCGGAGCATGTCGCCGGTCAGCTGCCGGCGGCACGGGGCCTGTTGGAGGAGTCGGTGCGGCTTCGCCGGGAGATCGGGTTCTTGCCCGGGGTTGCCGCGAATCTGGTGGGGCTGGCCTACATCGCCGCCGGAGAGGGCCGTCGTGACGACGCGCAGGCGCTGGTCGAGGAGGCGGGTGCGATCGCTGCGGCCAGCGGTGCCCACGGCATCATGCGTTCGGTCGAGGAGGCGCGCACCCGGCTGTAGGCGACCGTCCCCGGGAGTTGCGTCAGTCGATCAGCCGGCGCTCGAGCTGGTAGATCGCCAGCCGCCACATCAGCAGTGCGAAGACCAACAGGGCGCCGGTGTGCGCAAGGTCCGGCCCCAGCCGCAGGCCGAACACGGCGTGCCGGACCAGCTCTACGCAGTGGTAGAGCGGGTTGACCTGGGCCAGCGTGCGGGCCCAGCCGGGGAGTGAACCGACCGGGAAGAACGTCCCGGCGACGAGGAACAGCGGCGTCAGCACCGCCGAGATGATGTAGCCGAAGGCGTCGATGGAGGGCACGACTCCCGACACCCAGACGCCGAAGCCGGCGAACCCGAAACCGGTCAGCGCCCCGATCGGCGGCACCAGCAGCATCCCCCACGACAGGTCGAGTCCGAAGCCGACGGCCACCAGCAGGGCGCCAGCCCGTAGACCCCGGCCCGGATCGCGATCCACAGAACCTCCGCGGTGACCAGCTCCTCGACGTCGACCGGTGCGGCCAGGATCGCGTCGTAGGTCCGCTGGAACGTGCGCCGGACGAAGGTCGCGAACATGGCGGGGAACGCCGAGGAGAACAGCACGGAGGTCGCCACCACGCCGGTCCCGACGAAGTCCCGATAGGGGTAACCGCCGACCTGCGCCACGAGCGAGCCGAAGCCGAAGCCGAAGGCCAGCAGGTAGATCGTCGGCTCGACCACCGAGGAGAACGTCGTCGAGGGCCAGTACCGGCGGAACATCGCGAGCTCACGCGACATCACGCCGGCAAGCGCAGCCGGCTCCAGCCGGTGCATCCGGCGTACGCCGGGCGCCGGGGCACTCACTCGATCACCGCACCGGTCAGCAGCACGAAGACGTCCTCCAGGTTCGCCGGCCGCCGGCCGCCGGCTCCCAGCTGCTCGGCGATGCCGGCCGGCAGTCGCTCTGCGCCCAGCACCGCGACCGAGGGGCCGGTACGCCGGGTGGCGTGGCCGGCCGCCAGCGCGATGCGCTCCACCTCCAGGAGCCGGTCAGGGGGGCCGTAGTACTCGGCCACCTCGCGACCGGCGTGCTCGAGCACCAGGTCCGCCGGCCTACCCGACACGATCACCTTGCCCGCCGTCATCAGCGCGACCGTGTCCGCGAGCCGTTCGGCCTCCTCGATGTAGTGCGTCGACATCAGCACGGTGACGCCTTCGCTGCGCAGCCGGTCGATCAGCGCCCACAGCTCCTGGCGGACTGCGGGTCGAGCCCGACCGTCGGCTCGTCGAGCAACAGCAGCCGCGGCCGGTGCACCAGCCCGCGGGCGATGAGCAGCCGACGGCGCATGCCACCGGAGAGCTTGTCGGCCTTCGTGTCCGCCCGGTCCACCAGACCGGTCAGGCTCAACGCTCGGTCGACCGCAGCTCGTCGTTCCGCTCGCGGCACGCGGTAGAGCCGGGCGAAGACCGCAAGGTTCGCCCGGGTGGAGAGCTCGACGTCGAGGTTGTCCAGCTGCGGCACGACGCCGCACTCGGCTCGGGCCATCTTGGACTGCTCCGGCAGCCGATAGCCGAGGACGGAGATCTCCCCCTCGTCGGCGATCGCCTGGGCGGTGAGCAGGCGCATCGTCGTCGACTTGCCGGCGCCGTTGGGGCCCAGCAGCCCCAAGCAGGTGCCGGTCGGCACCTCGAGGTCGAGCCCGTCGACCGCCCTGATCGCGCCGAAGCGCTTGCGCACGCCGCGCAGCGAGACCGCGGCCGTCGTGTCCTCGCGGGCGGGTGATGTGCCGGTGCTACCGAGGCGATCGCTGTGCCTGAGCATGGCGAGTACCTCTGGAAGTAAGAACCGCAGGATGCGCGTGCGAGCGCGCCGGTGGAATCGGTCCAGCGTGCCGCATGCGAAAGGATCAGGCACCCGGGATTCGCGCGCGGCGGCCCCGTCGCTCAGCGAAGCGGTTGGCAGCCGGCCGGTCCGAAAGGGCTAGGGTGCGCCGAGCGCTGGACCGCTGACCGGCTCACCCCTTAGGCGTGGTGGTCGAAGTCCACGGCGCTGTAGGCGCGCAGCTTGCCCAGCTGGTGCTGGCTCTGGATCGAGCGGATGGTGCCGCTCTTCGAGCGCATCACCAGCGAGTGTGTCGTGGCGCTGTTGCCCCGGTAGCGAACACCCTGCATGAGCTCACCGTCGGTGATGCCGGTGGCGACGAAGAAGACGTTGTCCGATCGGACCAGCTGCTCGGTGGTGAGCACCCGGTCCAGGTCGTGGCCGGCGTCCAGGGCGCGGCGGCGCTCCCCGTCGTCCCGCGGCCAGAGCCTGCTCTGGATCACCCCGCCCATGCACTTCATCGCGCAGGCGGTGATGATGCCTTCCGGCGTACCGCCGATGCCGAGGAGCAGGTCGACGCCGGTCCCGTCACGGGCAGCCATGATCGCGCCGGCGACATCGCCGTCGCTGATGAACTTGATCCGGGCGCCGGTGGCGCGGACGTCGGCGACCAGCTGCTCGTGCCGCGGCCGGTCGAGGATGCAGACCGTGACGTCCTCGTTGTCCTCGCTCTTGGCCTTGGCCACCGCGGCGATGTTGTGCGCGACCGGCGCGGTGATGTCGACGACGTCGGCCGCATCCGGCCCGGTCACCAGCTTCTCCATGTAGAAGACGGCGGAGGGGTCGTACATCGTCCCGCGCTCGGAGACCGCGAGTACGGCGATGGCGTTGTTCATGCCCTTGGACATCAGCGTCGTGCCGTCGATTGGGTCGACGGCGACGTCGACCTCCGGGCCGTCGCCGGCGCCGACCTCCTCGCCGTTGAACAGCATCGGCGCGTCGTCCTTCTCGCCCTCGCCGATGACCACCACGCCCTTCATCGACACCGTGCCGATGAGCCGGCGCATCGCCCCGACGGCCGCGCCGTCGCCACCGTTCTTGTCCCCTCGACCCACCCAGCGCCCAGCCGCCATCGCGGCCGCCTCGGTCACCCGGACGAGCTCGAGGGCGAGGTTGCGGTCGGGCACCTCAGGGGTGCCCCGCCTCGACTGGCTGGCGGCGGCGGTCATGGCGGCGTCGTACCCCCGGGTGCTGGTCGGACGGGCATCGTATGGCTTACAGCGCTGCCAGCGTGACCTCGGTGGCCTTGACGCTGGTCCAGACCTCGGCGCCTTCGCCGAGGTGCAGGGCTGCGGCGCCGGCCGCGGTGACCTCGGCAACCACCGGGACCGGCCCGTCGATGTGGACCCGGACCCGGCCGCCCAACATCGACAGCTCGCCGACGACGCCCGGCCAAGCGTTGCGGGGACTTCCTTCCGGCCGCTCGCGGTGGACCGCCACCGCCCACGGCGGTACGACCGCCAGCCCCTCCCCGCCGGCGGGCAGCGGGTCGGCCGCCACCAGCGCGCCCCCGTCGACGCTTAGGCCGGTGGCCGTCAACACGCCGCGGTAGGCGTTCCAGCCGAGCAGCCGGGCCGCCCACGGCGACCTCGGCGCGCGGGCGACATCGGCCGCGGAGGCGTCCTGGGTCACCCGCCCGTCCTCGAGGACGACGAGCCGGTCGGCGAGGATGAGCGCATCCAGCGGGTCGTGGGTGACTAGGATGGCGACCCCGTCGTACGCCGTGAGGTGCCGGCGCAGGGCTCGGCGTACCTCCACCTGCGCGGTGCGGTCGAGGGCCGACAGCGGTTCGTCGAGCAGCAGGAGTGCGGGGTCGGTGACCAGTGCGCGGGCCAGTGCGACCCGCTGCGCCTGGCCGCCGGACAGCGCGCCGGGTCTGGCGTCGGCCAACCCGCCGATCTCCAGCCGGTCGAGCATCGCGGTCGCGGCGGCGCTGGCGGCGGCCCGCCGCATGCCCCGCGCCCGCAGCCCGAAGGCCACGTTGTCGCGCACGGACAGGTGCCGGAACAGCGCACCGTCCTGCGGCACCAACCCCACCCGGCGGGCCGGCGGGGGCAGCCGGATACCGGCCTCGATGTCATCGAGGCGCCGCCCACCCAACATCACCCGGCCGGCCGTGAGCGGGTGCAACCCGGCGAGCACCCGGAGCAGGGTGGTCTTGCCGGCGCCGTTCGGTCCGACGAGGGCGACCACCTCTCCGGCCGCGACCTCCAGCGTCAGGTCGAGGCAGAGCCGGCCGGCGCCGGCCTCGACCCTTGCCGCCAGCCCGCTCATGTCCGCGCCACCCAGCGGCCGCGCAGGCCGACCAGGACCACGAGCGACACAACCAGCAGCGCCAGGCTGAGCGCCACGGCGGTGGCCGGGTCCTCCTGCAGCGCCAGGTAGACCGCGAGCGGCAGCGTCTGGGTGCGGCCGGGCAGGTTGCCGGCGAAGGTCACCGTGGCCCCGAACTCCCCGAGCGCACGGGCCCAGGCCAACGCCGATCCGGCCGCCAGCGCCGGTGCGACGGACGGCAGGGTGACCCGGCGGAAGACCGCCAGCGGCCCGGCGCCCAGGGTGGCCGCGACGTCCTCGTGCCGTCGGTCCAGCCCGGCCAGAGCGCCCTCGAGCGTCAGGACCAGGAACGGCAGGGCGACGAAGGTCTCCGCGAGCACGGCACCGGCCGTGGAGAACGGCAACGTCACTCCGATCGCAGCCAGCGGTGGGCCGAGGACCCCCCGGCGGCCGAAGGCGCTCAGCAGCGCCACCCCGCCCACCACCGGCGGCAGCACCAGCGGCAGGGTGACGAGCGCCCGCACCAGCGCCGAGCCGCGGAACCGCGCCCGCGCGAGCAGCCACGCCAGCGGTACGCCGAGCGCCAGGCTCAGCCCGAGCGCGCCGAGTGAGCACTCGAGGGACAGCAGCAGCGCGGTGCGGGCCGGGCCGGCGGTCAGCCGGCTGCCGAGCGACGACCATGGCGCCCGGCTCAGCAGCCCGAGCAGCGGCAACGCCAGGAACGCCACTGCCAGCCCGGCCGGCAGGGTAAGGGGCAGCGGCAGCGGCAGGCCGGGGGTCTGTCGGCGTACGGGCGCCACGTTCAGCTCGGCGGCAGGAAGCCGCGGTCGCGCAGGATCCGCTGGCCGGCCGCGGAGAGCAGGAGCTCGATGAAGCGACGGCCGGCGTCCGGATGGGCCGCGTCCCGGAGCAGGGCAACCGGGTAGTGCGCGAGAACGTTCTGGTCGGTCGGGATGTCGATCCTGGTGACGTCGGCACGGCCCACCACGTCGGTGACGTAGACGATTCCCGCGTCTGCCTCGCCCAGCGCGACCTTGGTGACCACGGCCCCGACGTTCTCCTCCAGCGAGGCGGGGCGCAGGTGTACGCCGGCCCGGGCCAGCAGCTGGCCGGCGTACCGGCCAGCCGGCACGGCCGGAGCGGCGAGTACGACGACCAGCCCCGGGCGGGACAGGTCTGCCAGCCGACCGATGTGCCGCGGGTTGCCGGCGGCGGTGACGATCGCCAGCCGGTTGTCGGCGAAGATCTGCGGGGCCGTCGCGAACCGACCGGCGCGGGCCAGCCGGTCCATCGTCACCGTGTCGGCGGTAGCGATGACATCGGCCGGCGCTCCCTGCTCGACCTGGGCAACCAGGGCCTGCGAGCCGGCGAAGGAGAGCTGCACCGTCGCTCCGGACGAGTGCGCGAGATCGCGAAACGCGGCGGCCAGCGACGAGGCGGCCAGGACTCGCGCACCCCCGGACCCCGCGCCAGCCGTGCTTGACGAGCAGGCTGTCCCGAGGAGTAGCAGCAGCGACAGCGCCAGCCGTCGCGACGGCCGGCTCACGATCGCGCCGGAAGCTCGACCACCACGTTCGTGGCCTTGACCACGGCCACCGCCAGCATGCCTGGCGCCAGGCCCAGCTCGTCGACGGCCTCCGCGGTGAGGAGGGACACCAGGCGGTGTGGACCGGCCTGGATCTCGACCTGGGCCACCACCTCGTTGCGCAGCACCCGGGTGACGATGCCGGGGAAGCGGTTGCGCGCCGATTGGGCGCCGATCGCCGGCGGCGCGGGCGTGCTCGCGGCCAGCTCGATCGCGAAGGCGGCGAGGTCTCGGCCGTCGACCTGCCGCTGGCCGCCGGGGTCCTTGCTGGTCGCCAGCCGGCCCGCGTCCGCCCAGCGCCGCAGCGTGTCGACGCTGACCCCTAGCAGCGCAGCCGCCTGGCTCATCCTGTAGGTCGGCACGTGCGCCAGCCTAACGCCTAAGCTGGCCGCAGGTGCACCACCAATGCCTGGGTAGCGACGGCAGGTGCGGGAGGTTGACGGCGCTCCCACGCGCGACCAGACTGCGCTCATGGCTGTGCTCCGCAGGATGTTTGCGCTTCTTCGCCGTACCGCTAGGGACGATGCAGCTCTGGCCCGGCGACGGCAGGTGCGGGATCTCGGCGGCAGCGAGCGCGGTAACGTCAGGAACCAGGGACCCCTGGGTCTGTAGCGCCCGACCGTAAACTTCCCCGGTGGACGTGCGGTCGGCCACCCCGCCGGGCAGTGTCGGTCTGGGGCCGGAGTTGTCCGGCGTACTGCCCGACCGGCTGCTGCAGGAAGCCATCGCAGCCGGCTACGTCGGCGCCGGCGAGTTCCTGATCCAGCCGCACCGGGTGCAGCCGGCCAGCATCGACCTGACACTGGGTGACACGGCGCACCGGCTGCGATCGAGCTTCCTGCCCGACAAGGACACCGTCGAGACGAAGCTCGAGGCGCTGAGCCAGGGAGTCGTCAACCTCTACGGCGGGGGGTTCCTCGAGGTCAAGGTGCCCTATCTGATCCCGCTGCGGGAGGAGCTGAGCCTGCCGCCGTGGTTGCGGGCGAAGGCCAACCCGAAGAGCTCGACCGGGCGGATCGATGTCTTCACGCGCGTCATCACCGATCACAACTACCAGTTCGACGAGGTTCGCCCCGGATATCGCGGTGGCCTCTATCTCGAGGTCGTTCCGCTCTCCTTTCCGATCAAAGTGCGGGCCGGGATCTCGCTCAGCCAGCTGCGCCTCATCGCCGGCAGCAGCGACCGGCTCTCCGACGCCGAGATCGTCGAGGTGCACGCGACGACCCCCCTTCTCTACGACGCCGACACCGATGCCGCATCGCTCCGGCCGGAGGTGGGCAACGGACTCTTCCTGAGCGTCGACCTGAGTGGCGACGGCGAGGGCATCGCGGGCTATCGGGCCAGGTCCCACACCCGGCTGCTCGACCTCACCAGCGACGTGCCGATCGACCCGCTCGACTTCTGGGAGCCGGTCCGCAGCGAGCCCGGCGGCCGGATCCTGCTCGAGCCGGAGACCTTCTACCTGTTGCTGTCCAAGGAACGGGTCAGCATCCCGCCGCACCTCGCGTCCGAGATGGTCGCTTACGACCCGACCAGCGGTGAGCTCCGGACCCACTATGCAGGCTTCTTCGACCCGGGGTTCGGCGCCAGCCCGACGGCTCCGCGCGGCAGCCGGGCGGCGCTGGAGGTGCGAGCACACGACGTACCGTTCATGGTCGAGAACGGTCAGAGCGTCTGCAAGCTCAGCTTCGAACGGATGGCCGAGATCTCGAGCCACCTCTACGGCGATCACCGGTCGCACTACCAGGGCCAGGAGTCCACGCTGAGCAAGTACTTCCGAAGTGACGACTCGACTCCGCCCGGCTGAGGAGAACGCGTGCACGAGACCCTGCTGGCCCGCCGTGAGGACTACCCGATCCTCGGGCACAAGACCTATCTGATCAACAACTCGCTGGGCGCCATGCACCGGGACACGCGGACCCGGTTGAACGACTACGCCGACCTCTGGGCGACCGAGGGGGTCGTCGCCTGGGCGACCTGGCAGCCGGAGATGGTGCGCGTCGCCGACCTGGTCGGCGCGATCCTCGGCGCGCCGCCCGGGACGACGGTGCTGCGGCAGAACGTGGCCGACCTGATGGCGGCCGTCGGCAGCTGCATCGACTTCACCGGCCGGCGCAACCGGGTCGTCTACTCCGACCTCGAGTGGCCCGGCAGCCACTACCTGTGGAAGGAGCACGGCCGGTACGGCGCGGAGCCGTTGGTCGTGGCCAGCGACGGCGACGGCGTCCACCTCGACTCCACGCGGCTGGTCGACGCGATCGACGAGCGCACGGCACTGGTCGCGATCAGCCACGTGCTGTTCCGCTCCTCGACCCTCGTCGACGTACGCCCGGTCGTGGAGCGCGCGCACGCGGTCGGCGCGCTGGTGCTGCTCGACGCCTACCAGTCAGCCGGATCCATGCCGGTCGGCGTGACCGACCTAGACGTCGACTTCTGTGTCGGTGGATCGGTGAAGTACCTCTGCGGCGGTCCAGGCGCAGGATGGATGTACGTCAAGCCCGAGGTCGCTGTCGAGCTCCGCCCCGCGCAGGTGGGCTGGTGGGGGCACGCCCGCCCGTTCGGCTTCGAGTTCGACGTCGTGGACTACGCCCCAGGCGTCGGCCGCTTCGCCGGGGGGACGCCGGGAGTTCCCTCGGCGTACGCCGCAGAGCCCGGCTATGCGGCCGTCCTCGAGGCCGGCCTCGACCGCATTCGGCAGCGGTCCCAGTCCCTCACCCAGCCGCTGCTGGAGGACGCGCTCGCCCGCGGCTTCACCGTGCGCTCGCCCGTGGATCCGGCGCGGCGCGGCGGCCACGTGACGGTCGACCCGGGCGACTCCGAGCGGGTGCACGACGAGCTGATCGCGCGCGGCTTCGTGGTGGACCACCGACCGGGGGTGGGCATCCGGGTGGCCCCGCACTTCTACAACACCGCTGAGGAGTGCGCCGGCGTACTCGCGGAGATGGCGACGATCCGGGCCGGCGCAGACCGGCGGATCCTGGCCTGACCCGGCTCGCGGGCCGGGATGCGCGCGGTAGGCGACCATGGTGGCGTGGCCCGACGTCAGCGAGGCAACGAGACCGTCACCGACATGGGCCGGTCCCTCGGGCTGGTCTTCGGCTTCGTCGTGCTGTTCCTGCTGATCGGTCCGGCCCGGGAGCTGATCTTCCCCACCGGACCCAACCGGACCGCCGTGAAGACCGTCGATCCGGGCCCGCAGATCTCGGCGGCTCGCGAGGTGGCGGCCTACCAGGTGGTCGCTCCCCGGGGGCTGCCGGCCGGCTGGCGTGTCACCAGCGCCCGGGTCGACACGGGCCGGTCGGCCGGGAGCTCGTCGGCCACCCTGCACCTGGGCTACGTCACACCCGGCGAGCGGTACCTGGCGCTGGCGGAGGGCGACGCTGCCGGCTTCGTGGCCGCCCAGCTCGGCAAGGGGGCGAAGCCCCTGCCGGCAGTCGACGTGGCCGGTGCGAGATGGCAGCAGTGGCGTACGTCCGCGGGGGAGCTCGCCCTGTCCCGTACGGCGGCGGCCCGAGGTCTCCTGCTCACCGGCTCCGCCTCGCTGGACGAGCTGCGGGCCTTAGCGGCCTCGCTCGCCGCGGACTGAGGGTCACTCCGGCGGCGGCGGCGGGTCGGTCGGCTCGGGCGGGCGGGTGGCGGCCGCGAGCCGGGTCCGGGCGCCGTCTAGCCAGCGCTGGCAGATCGCCGCCAGCTCCTCGCCGCGCTCCCAGAGCTGAAGCGACTCCTCCAGGGTGGCGCCGCCGGCCTCGAGCCGGCGGACCACATCGACGAGCTCGTCGCGGGCCTGCTCGTAGCTGGGTTCGGCCGGCGCACTCACCGCGCTGCCGCCGACGCCGCCACCTTCGCCCGCAGCTCTCCGGCTGCGAGTCGCACCCGGAGCATCTCACCGGTGGAGACCTGGGCGGGCTCGCGGACGACGGAGCCGTCGCTGCGCTGGGCGACGGCGTAGCCCCTGGCCAGGGTGGCGGCGGGGGACAGGGCACAGAGGTGCGCCCGACTACTGGCGAGCTCGGCCACCGCGGCCGCTACCCGGCTGGTCACGGCGCGCCGGCCGCGGTCCACCAACGCGCGGACGTCGGTGGCGTACTGCTCCAGCCGGCGGGTGGGGTCGGCCAGCACCGGCCGGGCGCGCAGGGCGGCCAGACCGGCGTTCTCGCGGTCGAGAGTCAGCCCGAGGGAGCGGCGAGCCCGGTTGCGCATGGTGAGCACCCGGGCCGACTCCTCCGCCACGTCGGGAACCACGAGCTTGGCGGCGTCGGTGGGCGTCGAGGCGCGCCGGTCGGCGACGAGGTCGAGCAGCGGTACGTCGGACTCGTGGCCGACCGCGCTCACGACCGGCGTCCGGCAGCGGGCCACCGTGCGGCACAGCGCCTCGTCGGAGAAGGGCAGCAGGTCCTCGACCGAGCCACCTCCGCGGGCCAGCACGATGACCTCCACCTCGGGGTCGGCGTCGAGCGCCGCCAGCGCGCCGATCACCGAGGCCACCGCCTGCGGTCCCTGCACCGGCACCGCTTCCACCCGGAATCGCACTGCCGGCCAGCGGCGCCGGGCGTTCGCAAGCACGTCGCGCTCCGCGGCGCTGGCGCGGCCGGTGACCAGCCCCACGACCCTGGGCAGGAACGGCAGCGGCCGCTTACGCTCGGGCGCGAACAGGCCCTCGGCGGCCAGCACCGCCCGCAGCGCCTCGAGTCGCGCGAGCAGGGCGCCGAGTCCGAGCGGCCGGATCTCGTACGCCGTGAGCGAGAGCGACCCGCGGGTTAGGAAGAACTCCGGCCGGGCCGAGACCACGACACGGGCGCCGCTGGCCAGTGGCGGTGCCACCGACTCGTAGACCTCGCGGGCGCACCGGACCTGCACCGAGACGTCGGCGACGGGGTCGCGGAGGGTGAAGAACACCGAGCCGACGCCGGGCCGCCGGGTCACCTCCGTGACCTGCCCCTCGACCCACACCCGGCCGAGCCTGCCGATCCAGTCACCGATCGCCTTGGCGACGGTCCGCACCGGCAGGGGCGACTCCGCGGTGGAGGTCAGCGCCATCGGCGCAGCCTATGTCGCACCGCCGGCCGGTGGGTGCTACGAGGGCTGGGAGAGCTCCTGCTCGGCGGTCAGCTTCGCGATGCGGTTGTCCAGCATGGTCACGATAGGGAGCCGGGAGGCGTGCGCGAGCTCGTAGTCGCGAAGCTGTACCAGGTCGGGCATCGACAGCCGGCGCAGCCGACCCCGCAGCGAGCCCAGGGTGAGGTGGTCGAAGTCGGCCAGCGGCAGATCGCCGTGGTCGAGATCCGCACCCGAGGGCAAGCCATCGGCGTGCACCTGCTCCTCTGCCTGATCGGCGATGGCGGCCGCCGTGCCCGGGGCACCGGCATTCACCGCGACCGGCGCCGGCTCGAGGTCCGGTGGGTTGCGCAGCCGGGACACCACCGAGGCACCCCGCTCGGCCAAGGCGTCGTACTCCCGCCGTACGGCACCGGGCACCGGCAGGGCCGAGGTGGCCCGCCGGGCGACGCGGACCGGCCGCCGGGCCGCTTCGACCGGGAAGCGGGCTGCGTGCCGGGGGAGGCGGGCGACGTTGCGCAGGCTGGCCGCCAGCAGGCCGACCGCGGTGGTGACGGCGGCGCTGGCGGCAGGAGGGAGCGGTGGGCGTCGAGCCATGCGAAGGGGTCCTTCGTCGCGGGTGTTCGTGAGGGGTGTTCGTCGGTTGGCCTCCCCGCCGACGGCGCGGCTAACACTGCACGGCGCCTACCATGGAGCCATGACGGTGTCGCCGCAAGGCCCCCGCCGGGTCCTCCTGGCCCGGCCGCGAGGCTACTGCGCCGGCGTCGACCGGGCGGTGCTGACGGTCGAGAAGGCCCTTGAGCTGCACGGGGCGCCCGTCTACGTGCGCAAGCAGATCGTGCACAACGCGCACGTCGTACGCTCGCTCGAGGCCAAGGGCGCCATCTTCGTAGAAGAGACCGCCGACGTACCCGAGGGCGAGCTCGTTGTCTTCTCCGCCCACGGTGTCGCGCCGGTGGTACACGACCAGGCCCGGCAGCGCCGCCTCCGCACCATCGACGCGACGTGTCCGCTGGTGACCAAGGTGCATGTCGAGGCGCGCCGGTTCGCCGCCGACGACTACGACATCTTGCTGATCGGGCACGAGGGCCACGAGGAGGTCGTGGGTACGACGGGAGAGGCTCCTGACCACGTTCACCTCGTCGACGGTCCGGCCGAGGCGGCCACCGTGGTGGTGCGGGATCCGTCCCGGGTGGCCTACCTGTCACAGACGACCCTGTCGGTGGACGAGACCAACGCGACGGTGGATGCCCTGCGGCAGCGGTTCCCGCTGCTGCAGGGACCGCCGAGCGACGACATCTGCTACGCCACCCAGAACCGGCAGGTGGCAGTCAAGGCCATCGCCGCCGCCGCCGAGCTGGTGCTGGTCGTGGGCTCGGCCAACTCCTCGAACTCGGTGCGCCTCGTGGAGGTTGCGCTGGAGGCCGGCGCCCCGGCGGCCTACCTGGTGGACGACGCCGGAGCCATCGACGAGCGCTGGTTCTCCGATGTCACCACGGTCGGGCTGACCAGCGGCGCGTCGGCGCCGGAGGGGCTGGTTACCCAGGTGCTCGACTGGCTCGCGGAGCGCGGCTGGAGCGATGTGGAGGAGGTGGAGTCGGCGCAGGAGCACCTGCTCTTCGCGCTGCCTCAAGAACTCCGACGCGACCTGCGCGCAGCAGCGTCAGGCTGACGCTGCTGGCCGGCGTGTCGGTGGTCGGTAGACCGCGCGTCGGCGCCGCACCGAGGCGCGGTAGCGAATGAACCGCAACCCGACCACCATCAGCACGGACGCCACTGATACGAGCAGCACCGGTGCGTCGGTGACCACCGCGGTCACGATGTCGAGCGCCCGGCGGGTGAGCCAGGAACCGCCTGGCCCAGCACCGTCGACCATCGACCCGATCGCGGCCAGGACTACCAGCAGCAGCGGGGGCATCGCGACGACCGCCATCAGATCCTCGTGGTGGACGACCGCCGCTGCGCCCACGCAACCGAGCACGAAAAGGACGGCGAAAGCCGTGCGAAGGCCGGTGCCGGTTGCGGCGTCGACCCCGACCCCGGCCAGTCCCGAGCCGGCCGCGAGCAGCACGGCGCCTGGTGCGCTCAGGCCGCGGCCGTCACCGAGCCAACCGCGACCGATCGAGCGCGGCAGCGAGGCTCTGTGACCGGCAACGCGGCCGTCCGGCCCGGGCCGGACCCGAACCTGTGGGCGCGCATCCATTGCGACGCTGTCCTCACCCGTCCTTGGCTGCACGGCCGCAGACGCTAATCGCTCCGTCGCGCCATCGGGCTGCTGCCACGCCGCACCTCGGTCACCCGCTCATGACCGCCCCTTGGGTTGGGGGCCCAGATCCCGGCAGCACGACCAGCGCTGGGTGGTCGTCACCGGTGAGCAGCTCGGCCGCGGTCACTGCCCGCGCCACCGCGTCCAGGCTGCGTGGTCGGTCGAGCGGCTTCTCGACAACCTTGAGGTCGACGAGTCGCCGCGCCTGGACCAGAACCCGGGTCTCCAGCGACCCCACCATCTTGTTGTAGTCGCCTACCGCGGCGTTGATCGATCGGCCCAGCTTGTCGACATGGTCGCCGAGCGTGCACAGCCTGGTGTAGAGCTCACGGCCGATCTCGAAGATCTCCTTGGTGTTGTCGGCGAGTGCCGCCTGGGTCCAGGCATAGGCGACGGTGCGCAGCAGCCCGATCAAGATCGTGGGGGTCGCGAGGAGAACCCCCTTGCCGGCGGCGTACTCCTGCAGGGACGGGTCGGCGTCAAGGGCCGGAGCCAGGAAGGCCTCACCGGGGACGAACAGGACGACGAACTCCGGCGTGGGTGAGTGCCGCTCCCAGTAGCACTTGGCGGCCAACAGATCGACGTGGCTGCGCAAATGCCGGGCGTGGGCCTTCAGCCGCTCGGCGCGCACCGTGTCGTCGGTCGCCTCGGCCGCTTCCAGGAAGGCCATCAGCGGCACCTTCGCGTCGACCACGACGTTCTTGTCGCCGGCCAACCGGACGACCAGGTCGGGTCGCAGGACGCCCTCGCCGTCGGAGCTGGATGACGGTTGGGTCTCGAAGTCGCAGTGGCGGACCATGCCGGCCACCTCGACCACCCGACGCAGCTGCATCTCGCCCCACTGACCGCGGGTCTGTGGCTTGCGCAACGCCGTGACCAGGGCGGCGGTCTGGGTGCGGAGCTGCTCGGAGGATGCCCGCACGAGCTCGACCTCCTTCCTCAGCGCCGCCGACGCCGAGATGCTGGCGGACTCGGCCGCCAGCAGCTGACCCTCGACCTTCGCGAGGGTCTCCCGCAGCGGCGCCACCAGGTGCGCGACCGCGAGCTTGCGCGACTCCAGCTCACCGGTGGCAAGGGCACCCGCTTCCCGCAGCCGGGCATCGGCCAGCAGCAGGAACTGCTCGCTGTTGGCGGCGAGCGCCGCGGCGGACAGCGCCTTGAACTCCGCAGACAGGGCGGCCGAGCTGGCTTCGAGCACCGCGAGCTGCTCGGCCGCCCGGCTGCGCTCGTGCTCGACGGCGGCGGTCAGTCGCACCGTGTCGGCCTGCGCCTGCGCCAGCGCGGCCGACAGCTCGTTGCGCTCGGCCCGGAGCCGCTCCGTCTCGGCTGCGGCCAGGTCGCGCGCACCGGCGGCGGCCGTTGCACGGGCCCGGCCCGGCCCGGCGCCGAACAGGTAGCCGGCCAGGACGCCGAGAACCAGGGCCGCGACGAGGAGGAGCAGCGTGGAAACGTCCATGCCGATCACGTTGGCAGGCGGCTCCGACAGTTTCCGCCAGCCGCGCCGCACGGCGGCCGGTGCGAGAGGAAGCCCATCCCGTCGATCCGGTTCAGCCGGCACCTCAACGGAAACCCGCCTGCTGCCTCGCACGGGCGCGACGGTCCCTCGACTCCTGCGCCGCAGGCCTGCCCTAGATGTCCGAGCAGGGCCCGGCCCGCTGAGGAACCGTCGGCGGCAGCAATGGCGCGCCGACGTCACAGTCAGCGAGATGCCTGCACACGTCAGGTCTGAAGGGGCGCCCGCGCCGTGGGGCTCGCATCGGGTGTTACGGCAGCTCCGGACAATACGGAAGGAGAACGTCCGGAACTGGCATTAGCATGCTGAGTGGCCGCGGAGACCGCTTTGCGAAGGGATCCGAGCGTGCGCTCTCGAACGGACGGCATGTGGTGGGGAACCGCTATCGAAGCTCCGGACCCTAGCGGCTTGGCGAAGTTCTACTCCGAGCTGCCCGGTTGGCCCATCGGTCACGAGGAGCCTGGAACGGCCATACTCGCCGCCCCCGAGGGATCCATCTACATCGTGTTCCAGCAGGCGACCGACTACCAAGCCCCGGTATGGCCGCCGGTCGACGGGGAACAGCGTCCGATGATGCACTTCGACTTCCAGGTCGGGGACCTCGATTCCGCGGTCGCTGAGGCGCTCGCGCTGGGAGCCACAGTGGCTACGGCCCAACCGCAGGAGAACGTCCGAGTGCTTTTAGACCCAGCCGGGCACCCCTTCTGCCTCTGCCGAGACGACGGCTGATCTCAGGCGAGCATCGGCATGAGCGCGCCTCCGAGCGCTCGGAGCGGGAAGTCGGTTCCGGGCCGGTGTCGCCGCTGGTGAACGATGCGCTCGCGCTGTACCTGCTCCGCCAACGTGGACTTGCAGCGGTCGCGTCGTACGAGGCGGAGCACGGGGCGTTCACCGATGATGAATTGGACGAGGCGGACGGCCTTCTCGACGCCGCCGGTGTCGTCGACTGCGGACCGCCGACGTGCCTGCGAAGCACGAGAAGCCTGCCGCGGTGAAGAAGGCGACGGCGCCGCGTCGCTCGCGGGTGAGTGGTCTGACCTAGAACGCCGGCGCACTCGTCGCGGCCGGGGGCGACAACCGGTGAATGTGGGCGATGCACCGCGGTGCGCTCGAACGCTCCACACCCCAACGGCCCCGGGCTGGTGTCCTCCCCCAGGCGCGGCGCGGCGGTCCCCAACCCTTGCTCGCGAGGCTCCTCGACGGCTGCGCGATCGAGCCGCTGGACGAGCCCGGTGCCCGGGTGGCCGGTCAGCCCGGTGCTGGGTCCGTCGTCGCGGCACCCCGCGTTGCCGGCAGACCGGCGCGTAGCACCCGCTGGCCAGCGCAGCGCAGGGTGCTCGGGACGGACTTGTCACGACCCTCGAGCGCATCGATCAGCTGCGGGTTCTCCGGTAGCGCTCCACGGCTCACCCCGAGCGCATGGCGGGTGGCGGAGACAGACCGGGCCAGCGTCCGATCATCCGGATCTGGAGTTCGCCCGCAAGCTCTGCCAGTGCCGGGAGCGAGTCGCGCGCCGCGTCGAAGCTGGCCAGGGATCCGAGCCGGTGAGCCACTCGCTCCCGGGCGGTGACCGTGCCCCAGCGCCAGTCCGTCCTGGGCAGCCGGTCGAAGTGTTCGCGCCGGCCGCGCTCGGCAGCTTGGACGAGTGCGTCCCCGCGGACCAGCCAGCCGGCGCAGGCGTCGGCGACCTCAGCGGCGGCGCTGCTTTGCCCGGTGCCGTGGCGTCGCCACGATTCCCGATAGGCGGTCTCGGCTTCGGTCAGCAGCTCGGGAGAAATGGAGGTGACGCACCAGCAGGTCGGGAAGCCGGCGCGCAGGTAGGCGAGCTCGGTGGCGCCCCGCCCCAGGCAGGCTCGTTCGAAGTCCACGAACCGGACCCCGGACTCCGTGTGCAGCGCGTTGTCCGGGCAAGGATCCCCGTGCAGCAACGCCTGCTGTCCCGTGCCGGCGAGCCGGACGAGGAGTGCCGCCAGCTCGTCCTCCGCCGCTGGGGGGATCGCGACCTCCAGCGACCGGGCGAAGCGCAGGAAGGCGGCCACGTCCTGCGGGGTCGGGGCCGACCACACCGGAAGCAGCCCCGCCTCGTCGGTCCGTGCGGCGGCGGCATGCAACCGGGCCAGCGCGCACGCCCAGTCGAGGACCCAGTCCAACCCCGGTCGCCGGCGCGGCAGGTACTCGAGCGCTATCAGCCGCGCACCTTCGTCAAGGGCCAACACCGCCGGCGTCACGGCTGGCCGTACTCGACCGGCAACCGTGAGCGCCGTCACCTCCCGTTGATACCGCTGCGTTGCATCCGGTTCGCCGACGACCTGCTTGATCACGGCAACAGCCTCAGCCAGCTCGGCCCGCCACACCCGCGACCGGGGACTGCTGGACAGCCGGACCACCCGGCGCGGTACGCCGAGCTCGTCCCGGAGCCGGTCTGACCTCGGCATCCGCCGCATGGCCTCGCGCCGGCCGTGCGCCGACGGCGTCACGTGGTGCCCGCCGCTCGGCGTACCCATCGGGTCACCGCTGCGACGTCCACCGGGCGCGTCGTGTCCACCAGGAGCGTCGGCCCGAGGCCGAGCGCCGTCATCAGCGGAGCCGCCGTCCGGATGCGCCGCAACGTCTCCTCGTCCGCCCGCAGGTGGCCGGGATGCCGCAGCCGAGCCTCGTAGCGCTCCGCCGCCAGCTCACCCGGACAGTCGCAGCGGACCTCGTACGCCGTACCGATCCCCGCTCGCGCCAGCCCGCGCTCGGCGAAGCCGACATCGCGCGCGGGATCCAGCCAGGCGTCCACCACGGCACCCATGGGGAAGTCCGCCAGCAGGGACCACAGCACCTCGTTCGCCGCCGACCCGAGCCGCATCGACCAGTTCCGATCGGCCACGCCCAGAGTGTCGAACAACGTCTCCTTCACGACGTCCTTCGAGAGCAACGGAAGCCCAGCGCCGGTGACAGGCGTCGGGCGAGCGTGGTCTTTCCCGCCCCTGGTACGCCGGTGACCAGCACCACCATCGATCGCACGCGGCTACAGCCCCAGCAGCAGCAGCAGCTCGGCGTGGTGGTCGATGACGAACTCCGCCTCCGGGCCGCCGTTGGTGTCGTCGTGGTCGCCGCGGTAGCGGACGCTGCGCAGCCCGCTCGTGACCGCTCCGGCGACGTCCTTGCGGCGCAGGTCGCCCACGTGCACGGTCGCACCTGCCGGCGCGCCGAGCGCCGCCAGCGCGGCGGCGAACGGCGCTCGATAGGGCTCGGGCACGCCGATCTCGTCGGACAGGATGACCGCCGGGACGACGTCGAGACCGAGGTTGGCGACCAGCTCGCGGGTGACCGCGCTCGAGGTGACGCCGACGTCGCAGATCAAGGCGACGGGTACGCCGGCGACGCCTAATGCCGTCAGGGTCTCGACCGCACCGGGCAACGGCTCCACACCGGCGTCCCGGGTCGCCGTGCCGAGACAGTCCGCAACCTGCTCAACGAGCTCGGGCGGTGCGGGGTCGCCCGTAACCGACAGGGCGTGCGACACCATCGCCGTCGGCGTGGGGGCTCGCTGTCCGGACCATTCCGAGTGCCGGAACGCGCGAATGCCGTCGAGCAGCTGATCGACCTCGGCGTCATCCGCCTCGAGCAACGACTTCAGCCGTTCGCGGCGCAGCGAGTCGCTGCTGTGGCTGTCGCGGTCACGGACCAGGGTGCGCCAGAGGTCGTAGGTGACCGCGTGGACGCCGGCCAGCGGCCCACCCCCCGCTCGGCCGCTCACACCGCGAAGCGGATGTTGACGACGTCGCCCTCGGCCACGACGTAGTCCTTCCCCTCGACCCGGAGCTTGCCCACGGCCCGAGCGGCGTCCCAGGACCCGGCCGCGACCAGCGCGTCGTATCCCACGACCTCGGCCCGGATGAAGCCCCGCTGCAGGTCGGAGTGGATCGCCCCGGCGGCCTCCGGAGCGGTCGCCCCCCGACGTACCTCCCAGGCCCGCGACTCGTCCTCGCCGGTGGTGAGGAAGGTCAGCAGCCCGAGCAGCCGGTAGGCCGACGCGATCACGGCCGGCAGCGCCCCCACCGTGACGCCGAACTCGGCCAGCAGCTCGGCTGCCTCCGCCGCCGCCATGCCGCCCACCTCTGCCTCGAGCCGGGCCGGTACGGCGATGCCCTCGGCGCCCGGTCCGAGGGCCGGCGCCAGCTCCTCGGCCACCGCGGCGCCCGCGGCGGCACCCTCGTCGTCGGTGTTCAGCACGAGGACCGCCGGCTTGAGCGTCAGCGGAGCGAAGTTGCGGAAGAGGGCCAGCTCCGCTGCCTCCCATGCCATCGAACGCAGCGGTCGGCCGTCATCGAGTACCGCCTTCGCCCGCCCCAGCAGCTGCGCCTCGGCGGCGGCCGCCCGGTCTCCGACCCGCGCCTTCTTGGCCGCCCTGTCCGCCGCGCCGGCGATGGAGGTCAGGTCGGCGAGCGCCAGCTCGAGCATCAGGTCGGCCACCTCGGTCGCCGGGGCCGCGTCCTCGCCGTACCCCCGCACCACGATCGCCAGCGCGTCGGCCTCGCGCAGCTGGCCCAGCGTCTGCCCGGACAGGCCGCCGCCGGCTCCGGAGCCCTTGGCCAGCCCCGCGACGTCAACGAACTTCAGCTGGGCGTACACCGACTTCTTCGACCGGTGCAGCGCAGCGAGCTCGTCCACCCTCGGGTCGGGGACCGGTACGACGGCGACGTTCGCCCGCACCCCACCGGGCGTCGGGTCGGATGCGGTCAACGCGGTGAAGAACGTCGTCTTGCCGCTGTAGGGCCCGCCGACGATGCCCACCGACCTCACGACGGCACCACCGGCGTCGGGCGCCGGAGCTGGCGGGCCATGGGGCGCCCGCCGTACGCCGGAATGAACGCGCTCAGTGGCGGTCGGCCTCGGCGCCCGCCGGCGGCGCGCCCTGACCCTCCGGTGTCGCTACGCCCGGCTGTGGCTCTCCGGGTGCGTCGTCCGGGGTGGCGAGGCCGGGCTGCACGGTCCCGCCGCTGGCTGACGGCACGTTCATGAGCGGCTCGAACCGGTCCCCGCCGCGGGTGTCGCCGGCGGCGCCTTCGTCCACCGACTGACCGGCCTCTGACACGACGTCGGCGTCGTCGCGGTGCCGGCCGCCTTCGCGGCGCCCCGTGCCCACCTCGCCGGCGCCCAGGCCCTCCTGGGTCGGCGCGCCCGCCACCGACCCCTCCTTCTCCCCGCTGGCCTGGAGCACCAGGTCGTCGATCCGAGACGCCATGTAGATGTCCAGCTCGGTGACCCCGCCCTCGCTGTCGGTTCGTAGCAGGAACGTGGTCGAGCCGCCGGACCGGTCGATCTGCGGATGGTGGTCCATGGACTTGGCGGTCACGGCCACCTCGCCCAGCAGGTCCTCGGTCTGGTGCGCGGGCAGCGACACCGTCCGCGAGATCCCCGACGGGTCTCCCGACCAGTCGGTCAGCGCGGTCAGCGAGTCCTCGACGAGGTGCTCGGTGAGCAGGGTCGGCATTACTCCTCCGGTCCGCTGGGCGTATCGATCATCAAGCGGTACGCCCAAACTATGCCGGAGTAGTCAACCCGCGCCGTGCGACGCTGCCGCCATGGCGGGCGAGCCGACTCTCGTGGTGGCGGCCGCGATCCTGGACCACAGCCCGGGTGGGCCCCGGTTGCTGGCGGCGCAACGGTCGAAGCCACCAGAGCTGGCCGGCTGGTGGGAGTTCCCGGGGGGCAAGGCCGAGCCGGGCGAGAACGACCGGGCGGCCCTGGTGCGCGAGTGCCGCGAGGAGCTCGGCGTGGAGATCTCGGTCGGCTCCCGGCTCGGCGCGGATCTATTGCTCGCCGACGGTGGCCCCGTGCTCCGCGTGTGGACGGCGGCACTCGCGAGCGGCCGCCCTCGTGCCACCGAGCATGCCGCGATCCGGTGGCTGGCCAGCGCCGAGCTCTTCGACGTGGCCTGGTTGCCGCAGGATCTCGGCTTCGTCCGGCTCCTGGTCCCGCTCCTGGCACGGTGAGCGCCTCGCGCGGGGTGGTGGCACGTGGTTCAGCGACGCCGGCTGCGACGGCGGCCGCGCAGCGCCGCGCCCCCCTCCCGCAGGCGTCGCGACGTCCGCGTAACGCCCCGGCGGGACTCCATCCGGCCGGCCACCCGTTCGGCGACCCGGCCGGCCAGCGGGGCGAGTACGGCGGCGGTGATCCATCGGCGCATCCACAGAGCGAACATGGCGCCCTCCTACCCGCCTGCGGCCGGTCAAACGGTCAAGAGTGGGCCGGCAGCCTGCGGCGTACCATCTGAGGTGCCCCGGCGCGTTCGCCCGGCGTCCTCTCACGCTCGGAGCTCCGCTCATGCCTGCGCGCCGCGCCGTCCGCGCCGACCTGCGCAACGTTGCCATCGTCGCCCACGTCGACCACGGCAAGACCACGCTCGTCGACGGGATGCTCTGGCAGTCCGGGGCATTTTCCCAGCACCAGGCCGACAACGCCTCCGTGCGTGAGCGGGTCATGGACTCGATGGACCTCGAGCGCGAGAAGGGCATCACGATCCTCGCGAAGAACACGGCGGTCCGTTACGGCGACACGACGATCAACATCGTCGACACGCCTGGGCATGCCGACTTCGGCGGCGAGGTCGAGCGTGGGCTGGCGATGGTCGACGGCGTCGTCCTGCTGGTCGACGCCAGCGAGGGGCCGCTGCCACAGACCCGGTTCGTGCTCCGCAAGGCGCTGGAGGCGCGGCTGCCCGTCGTACTCGTGGTCAACAAGGTCGACCGCGCCGACGCCCGCATCGCCGAGGTCGTCGACGAGACCTACGAGCTCTTCCTCGACCTCGACGCGGACGAGGGCCAGATCGAGTTCCCAATCGTCTACTGCAACGCCAGGGCCGGCCGCGCGTCGACCACCCGGCCGGAGCCTGGCGGTGAGCTGGACTCCGACTCGCTCAAGCCGCTCTTCGACGTGCTGCTCGACGCCGTCCCGGCGCCGTCGTACGACCAGGATGCGCCGCTGCAGGCGCTGGTCACCAACCTGGACGCCTCGCCGTACCTGGGCCGGTTGGCCCTGATCCGGATCCACAACGGTGAGCTGCGACGAGGACAGTCGGTGGCCTGGTGCCGGCTCGACGGAACGGTCGAGAAGGTCCGGCTGACGGAGATGTTCCGCACCGAGGCGCTGGACCGGGTGCCGGCCGAGACCGCTGGTCCGGGGGACATCCTGGCGATCGCCGGCATCCCGGGGATCACGATCGGCGAGACGCTGGCAGACGCCGAGGACCCGCGGCCGCTGCCGGCGCTCGTGGTCGACGAGCCGAGCCTGTCGATGACGGTCGGTATCAACACCAGCCCGCTCGCGGGCTCCGAGGGCAGCAGGGTCACCGCCCGGCTGGTCAAGAACCGGCTGGACACCGAGCTGGTCGGCAACGTCTCGCTCCGGGTGCTGCCGACCGAGCGGCCGGACACGTGGGAGGTGCAGGGGCGGGGGGAGCTGCAGCTAGCCGTCCTGGTCGAGATGATGCGGCGCGAGGGCTTCGAGCTCACCGTCGGCAAGCCTCAGGTCGTGCCGCGGGTCGTCGACGGCAAGGTGCACGAGCCGATGGAGCGGGTCGCGATCGACGCGCCGGAGGACTACCTCGGTGTGGTCACTCAGCTGCTCGCGCTGCGCAAGGGCCGGCTCGAGACGATGGTCAACCACGGCACCGGCTGGGTGCGGATGGAGTACGTCGTACCGGCTCGCGGGCTGATCGGCTTCCGGACCGAGTTCCTCACCGAGACGCGGGGGACCGGGCTGCTGCATCACGTCTTCGAGCGCTACGAGCCCTGGCACGGTGAGCTGCGTACCCGGGCCACCGGCTCCCTGGTGGCCGACCGGCGCGGCGCTGTGACGGCGTACGCGCTGTTCAACCTGCAGGAGCGCGGGACGCTGTTCGTCGGGCCGGGCACCGAGGTCTACGAGGGCATGATCGTCGGAGAGAACTCGCGGTCCGCCGACATGGACGTCAACCCGACCAAGGAGAAGAAGCTCACCAACATGCGGTCCTCGACCGGGGACGAGCTGGTGCGGCTGATCCCGCACCGCCAGCTCTCGCTCGAGCAGGCGCTCGAGTTCTGCCGCGAGGACGAGTGCGCCGAGGTGACGCCGAAGTCCGTGCGGATGCGCAAGGTGGTGCTCCTGGCCGCCGAGCGGGAGCGGGCCCGCGGCCGGCGGGCTCGCGCGGCATCTCCGTAACGGCAGGTGTGGGGTATGGCAGTGCAGGCGCCGGGAACAAGGTCGGGTACTACTCGATCCGGCGGGACACCCGTTCTGCCGCTGGTAGCCGGGGGAAGAGCAACATCAATGTCACTGGTGGCGTGACGGAGAACCGGTGGCTCGCCGAGGCTGGCGGCAACCGGGGAGCGTCGTACGACGAGCGCTTCCGCGAGCTGGCGGCCGCGGGTGCGGATGTCCACGGCGAGGCGCTCCTGTGTGCGGCTCTGGTGCCGCCCGGCTCCCGTGTGCTCGACGCCGGCTGCGGCACCGGCCGGGTCGCGATCGAGCTGGCCCACCGCGGCTACGACGTCACGGGCGTCGACCTCGATCCGTCGATGCTCGCGGTTGCCCGCGAGCGTGCGCCGGATCTCAACTGGCGCCAAGCCGACCTCGCGACCCTCGATCTCCAGACCGCACCATTCGACCTCGGACTGCTGGCCGGCAACGTCATGATCTTCCTGACGCCCGGCACCGAAGCCGCGGTGCTGTCCGCTCTGGCTGCGACGCTGTCGGGAGGTGGCCTCCTGGTCGCCGGCTTCTCATTGCTGCCGGACCGGCTGAGCCTGCCCGCGTACGACGACGCTGCGGCGGCGGCCGGCCTGGTGCCGGTGGACCGCTGGGCCACCTGGGACCGTTCGCCGTACGCCGGCGGCGACTACGCGGTGTCAGTGCATCGGCGGGTGGCTGGCTGAGGCGGCTGCCGGTTGTCGTCATATCGTCCGGCAGATGCAGCCCACCCCGGAGCGCGTCCCCGCCGTGCTGGAGAATCCGGGCGCCGAGGTCGGCGACCTGCGGGAGCTCCTGCTCGGCTGCCTGGACTGGTACCGCGCCACGGTGCTGCGGAAGATCCAGGGCCTGTCCGACGCCCAGCTGCGCGCGGCAGTGCAACCGCTGGGCTGGTCGCCCTTGAGCCTGGTCCAGCACCTCGGCTGGGTCGAGCGGCGGTGGATGAGGTGGGGCTTTGCTGCCGAGGATGTGGTTGCCTACCTGCCCGGCCCGGACGACGTCGAGTGGACGATCCCGGCCGAGGAACCGACCGAGAAGGTGCTGGCCGCCTACGTCGACGAGGTCAGCCGGTCGCGGACGCTGGCGGCCGGCGCCGCCCTGGACGATGTGGCCCGGCTCGGCGGCCGATTCGCCAGCCCCGGCCAGGCGCCCTCGCTCGGGCGGATCCTGTTCCATCTGTTGCAGGAGTACGCCCGCCACGTCGGCCAGCTCGATGTCGCCCGGGAGCTCATCGACGGTCAGACGGGGGAGTAGCCAACTCGCAAACCGCCTTCCAGCGGTCTAAGACGGGTTGGTCTCGCGCATCCACGGGGTGTGGCTGACCCCCACGATCAGCCCGCCGGGGCTCTGTACGCGGGCGATCGTCTGTCCCCACGGTTCGGTGCGCGACGGGTGCAGGAGGCGGTAGCCCTGCTCCTCCAGCTCGTCCGCGGCGGCGCCGACGTCGTCCACGTCGAACTCCACGCTGGCCTGTGGCACCGGGCGGTCCGCGGGCCATACGTCGACGCCGAAACAGGCCTGTGCGGCCTGCGCCAGCGGCCAGACCCCGAAGTGCTTGACACCGGGCAGCTCCTCGGTGAAGACGTAGTCGTCCGCACCGGAGAGCGGCAGCCCGATGGCGTCGACGAAGAGCCGGCGATCCTGAGCCGGCTCGGCGGTGATGACTGAGACGCTGGAGACGAAGAGCACCTTCATGCACCCATCATCGCGGCATGGCAGTCCCATAGGGTGCGCCGGTGACGACGATGGAGCCGGAGCCGTCCGGACCGGAGCCGGGTGAGCGGCTGGCCGAGGATCCGGACAGCGCTGTGCTGGCTGCAGCGGCGGCAGCGGTCGAGCCGCTGGAGGCGGTCGTCGACATGGAGCCTCTCGACCGGCCCCGGCGGCTGCTGCTGGTCCATGCCCACCCCGACGACGAGTCGATCGGGACCGGCGCGACCATGGCCAAGTACGCCGCGGAGAACGCGCTGGTCACCCTGGTCACCTGCACGCTCGGCGAGGAGGGCGAGATCCTCGTCGAGGAGCTCGCAGACCTCGCCGCGGACCGCACCGACGGCCTCGGCCGGCACCGGACCGGTGAGCTGGCAGCGGCCTGCGAGGCCCTCGGCGTGACCGACCACCGCTTCCTCGGGGGCGCGGGCCGCTACCGCGACTCGGGGATGATGGACACCCCCAGCAACTCCCGCCCCGGGGCCTTCTGGAACGCGGACCTCGACGAGGCGGCCGGTCACCTGGTCGCGGTGATGCGGGAGGTGCGGCCGCAGGTCGTCGTGACCTACGACGACTTCGGCGGCTACGGCCACCCGGACCACATCCAGGCGCACCGGGTGACCGTGGCCGCGTTCGAGGCGGCCCGGGAGGCCGACCGCTATCCCGACGCCGGCGAGCCGTGGTCGCCGGCGAAGCTCTACTACTCGGCCATCGCCAAGTCGTCCCTGCAGGCCGGGATCGACTACTTCCGCGAGGCCGGCATCGAGTCCGACTTCTTCAGTGCCGAGCTGACCTCGGCCGACGACCTGCCCTTCGGCGTACCGGATGAGCAGATCACCACCCAGATCGACGCCCGGGAGCAGCTGCCCGCCAAGGTGGCCGCGATGCGGGCGCACCGGAGCCAGATCGCGGTGGACGGGCCGTTCTTCGCCCTCGCCGACGGGGCTGGACGGACGGCGTTCGGGATCGAGCACTTCGTCCTCGCCCGTGGCGAGCGGGGGCCGGGCAGCGGTGAGAACGACTGGGAGGACGACCTCTTCGCCGGGGTGGAGCCGTCGCGGAGGGGCTGATCCTTGCCGGGCTAGGCCGAACGGGTGTTCGCAGCGGCATGGGGCCCGCCGAAGTCGACCCAGCGCAGCAGACTCGGGACACGCTGTAACCAGTAACCATCGGCTCCGCGAGGGCCGGGCTGAAGTGATCCGACAGAGGAGTTTCGCCGTGCCCGAGACGAACCCGACCCACTCCGCGCTGGTAGCGGCCGGCGGCACCACCGTGCTACGCGCCGGTGGCGCCGACGTCGGCGCCAGCCGGGAGACCAGCCGGCGCCGGCGCCTGTGGCGGCTGGCGGCCATCGCAGGGCTGCCGACGGCGTACCTGTGGTACCGGGTTCTCGACGGCCGGCCGTTCAACGTCTTCGCGATGCCGCACATCGACTGGCTCATGGTCGGCCCGTTCCTATTCTTCGCGTTGCTGATCGTCGTGCTCGCCGGCACCCAGCTGGTCTCGGGCCGCTCGCCGCACGTGACCTACCGGCCGGAGCAGATCGGCGTACGGCTGTCCGATGTCCGCGGCATCGACCCGGTGAAGGAGGACGTGGTCCGCTCGCTCAACCTGTTCCTGGCGCACAAGACCTTCGCCAAGGAGATGGGCGGCACGCCGCGCCGCGGGCTGCTCTTCGAGGGCTCGCCCGGCACGGGTAAGACCTACCTCGCCAAGGCGATGGCGGCCGAGGCCGGCGTGCCGTTCCTGTTCGTGTCGGCGACGGCCTTCCAGTCGATGATGTACGGCGCGACCGCCCGCAAGATCCGCTCGTACTTCAAGGAGCTGCGCAAGGCCGCTCGCCAGGAGGGCGGCGCGATCGGCTTCATCGAGGAGATCGACGCGATCGGCGCGGCCCGCGGCGGGATGAGCGCGACGCCCATGCCGGCGGCAGCCAGGGCGACCGGTCGGCTGGCCGGCAGCCTGTTCGCCGACGGGCACCTGCCGGCCGGCCTGCCCGCGGCGTACGCCGGGGTCAAGAACGCGTCGGTCATCTCCGAGGGAACCGGCGGCGTGGTCAACGAGCTGCTCGTGCAGATGCAGTCCTTCGACGACCCGACCGGCTGGCAGAAGCTGCAGAGCCGGCTGGTCGACGGCCTCAACCTGCTGCTGCCGGCGCACCGCCAGCTGGCCAAACCGACCCCGCCGAGCACCAACGTGCTGCTGATCGCCGCCACCAACCGGGCCGACAACCTCGACCCCGCGCTGCTGCGGCCGGGCCGGTTCGACCGCCGGCTCACCTTCGACCTGCCGACCAAGGCCGGCCGGCGCGAGCTGATCGAGCACTTCCTCGCCCGCAAGGCACACGGTGCCGAGCTCGATGCGGACGAGCGGCGCGACGCGCTCGCCGGCATCCTCCAGGGATACAGCCCGGTCATGATCGAGCATCTCTTCGACGAGGCGCTGGTCAACGCCGTACGCCGGGGCGACAGGGCGATGAGCTGGAAGGACGTCGAGCGCGCCCGGCTCACGGAGGAGGTCGGTCTCGGCCAGCCGGTGGCCTACACCGAGCACGAGAAGCGCCTGATTGCCACCCATGAGGCCGGCCACGCGACCGCGGCGTACCTGACCGCTCCCGGGCGACGGCTCGAGGTACTCACGATCATCAAGCGTCGCGACGCGCTCGGCCTGCTGGCGCACGGCGACGCCGAGGAGGTCTTCACCCGGTCGCGGACCGAGATGCTGGCGCTGGTCGCGATCGCGCTGGCGGGGCAGAGCGCCGAGGAGATCTTCTTCGGCGACGTCTCCACCGGCCCGGGCGGCGACCTGCTCTACGCGACCAACGTCGCGGCCGAGATGGTTGGGTCGGTCGGCATGCGTGGCTCGCTGCTGTCGTACGCCGCAGTGCAGAACGGCGCCTTCAACGACAGCAACATCGTGGGACGGGTGCTCGCCGACGCCGAAGGCAGGGCAGCGGTCGAGGCGTTGCTCCAGGAGCAGAAGGCGCGGGTGTTGGGACTGCTGCAGGAGAACACCCACCTGGTGGCTGCGCTCCGCGACGCCCTCATGGAGCGCTCGGAGCTGGTCGGCCCGGAGATCACCGAGGTGCTGGAGGCGGCGAGGGCCGGCGTACCGGCAGCAGCCCGTGGCTAGAGTCCGGGTGTGACGGAGCCGGCGCAGGGGTGAGCCGCGCGAGCGTGGAACGGGAGCTGCCGGTCCGGGCCGAGCCGGTCGAGACGGCTCCCGCCGGGGGCGAGCACTCGATGGGTGGCCGAGTCCGGCCGGCGGCGCTGCTCGCCGCGACCGGTGTGGCGTTGCTGGTCCTCGGCGCTGTGCTGGGTGTGCTCGGTGCCTTCCTCAACGACGTGGTGCCACGCGTGCTCGGCATCGGCCTACCGGTGGGGCCGATCCTCGCGGCGGTCGGCAACCTAACGGCCGGCCTTCTCGGCACCCTTGGCACCGGCAGCCGGCTGGGGGGCGCGCTGCCCGGCCTCGGCTGGTTCGCCGTGGTGGCCGTGCTCGGGAGCCTGCGCGCCGAGGGCGACCTGATCGTGCCCGGCGACGGGCGTGGCGTGACCTTCATCGTCGTCGGAGCGCTCGCCGCCGGACTGGCCCTGCTGCCCGGCGCCGAGAAGGTGCGCCGGCGCCGTCTTCGCTGATCCAACGGCGGAGCCGTCCCGGCCCGGCGACACCGCCGGTGTAGTGCGGGAGTTGCTGTCGGGCGCTTCGGCCGCCCCTTCGCCGGGCGCAAACGGTCCGCCTACGATGGAAGGCCCGATTCGGAAGGGCCCGCCGCCGTGACCGCCCAGCCAGACCCCGTGTTGGCTGCGGTCCCCGGGTCACGACGTTGGCGCCGACCCGCGGTCGCCGCCGCCGGGGTGGTCGGACTCCTGGCAGTGCTCTACCTAGCCGGCCTGCTGGTCGGCGGTGCCGACATTCCCCGCGGCGTCCGGGTAGGGGCGGTCGACCTCGGCGGCAAGAGCCGGGCCGAGGCCGCCCGACTGCTCGAGCGGGCGTACGCCGACCGTGCCCGGGAGCCGCTCGACGGCCTGGCGGCCGGCCGGCGGCTCCGGGTCGACCCGGTCGCGGCCGGCCTGCGATTTGATCCGGTCGCGACGGTGGCGACGGCGGCGGCTCGACCACTCGACCCGGTGTCGGTGCTCCGTCGGCTGATCGGGCTGACCCGTCGGGTCCCGCCCGCCGTCACGGTGGACCGGCCGGCTCTCGACGCCGCGGTAGGGCGGCTGGCGGCTGCGGTGGACACTCCTGGCGGCGACGGTGCCATCCGCTACGTGGGCACCACACCGGTCGCCGTCGAGGCGCGCGACGGCCAGCACCTTGACCGGCGCGGCACGGCCGACGCGCTGCGGTCCGCCTACCTGAGGGTCACCGGTCCGGTCCGGCTGCCGATGACCGCGACGGCGCCGGCGGTCAGCGCGGCCGAGATCTCGCGGGTGCTGCGGACGTTCGCCCGTCCCGCGGTGGCGGCGCCCGTGTCGCTCACCGTGGGGCCACGGACCGTGCTGGTGGCTCCGGCCGACATCGCCGCGACGTTGTCGTTCACCCCCACGCCGGACGGTCGGCTGGTGCCGCGGCTGGACGGTGCCGGGCTCAACCGTCGGCTGGCGGCGCGGCTGACCGGCGTCGCGTTGCCCGCGCGCGATGCGCACTTCCGGTTCGACGACGGCCGGCCGGTCATCGTGCCGGCCACCACCGGACGCACCGTGCATCCCGACGACCTGTCCCTGGCGGTGGTCCGGGTGCTGCCGAGGCCGGCGCCGCGGGCGGCCACGGTGGCACTGCGGGAGACGCCGCCACGATTGACCACGGCCGCCGTACAGGCCCTAGGAGTCCGCCAGAAGATCAGCTCTTTCACCACTCACCACCCGTGCTGCCCGCCGCGGGTGACCAACATCCACCGGATTGCCGACATCGTGACCGGCGCGCTGGTCCTGCCTGGCGCCACCTTCAGCCTCAACGGCTACGTGGGGGAGCGCGACACCGCACGGGGCTTCGTCAACGCGCCGATGATCGACCAGGGCCAGTTCCGGGATGCGGTCGGCGGCGGGGTCAGCCAGTTCGCGACCACGATCTTCAACGCGGTGTTCTTCGCCGGCCTGGAGGACGTGCAGCACACGCCGCACAGCTACTACATCAGCCGCTATCCGGCCGGCCGGGAGTCGACGGTCTCCTACCCGCAGCCGGACTTCCGCTTCCGCAACGACTCGCCGTACGGCGTACTGATCCAGACGGCCTACACCGACACCTCGCTGACCGTCACGTTCTGGGGCACCAAGCGGTACGACGTGGAGTCGGTGTCGGGTCCCCGCTATGCGCCCACCTCGCTCACCGGCGTGACGTACAACCCGCGGCCGGACTGCGAGGCCTCCTTGGGCGGCACCGGTTTCTCGATCGACGTGACCCGGATCTTCCGTCAGGGCGGCCGCGAGGTGCGGCGGGAGCGGTTCTCCACGCGGTACCTGCCCGAGCCCCACGTCATCTGCGGCGCCCCGCCGGTGTCCCCATCCCCGTCCCCGACCCCCCCTCCCAGCCCGTCGCCCACCTCCTGATTGGCGTGCAGCGCTGCTTGCGAGAAACTTCGGAAGCACCACGAGCGCTCAGGTTCCAAGACCTGTCCCGCCATGGCGGGCCGCGTCTCGCTCGAAGGCTGCCACGTTGACGTGGGCCGTCTCGGGCCAGCCGAAGTCGACCCGGGCGACGAAGCAGCCGTCGTGTCGTGCGACGAGTTGGGCCACTGGTTCGGGCCGGCCCGCGGTCCGGATGAGCCGGTGCAGCGCATCCACCTCCAGAGGACTCTCCAGGCCTCCCGCCAGCTGTCCCGCGTCCGGCCACTTCGCAGCAGCTCGGCCACCAGGGACAACGTCTGACGGGCCGGCTGTACGGCGGCCAGGTCGGTAACGGTCCGCTCGATGCTGGTGACCGGTAGCTGGTCGACTCTTCGGATGTCGGCGGCCTCGAGCGTCGACGTACGGTGCACGGCCAGGCCGTCCAGCGGTGGCGGAGCCAGCGAGTAGACGCGGGGGTGGATCCGGTAGAGCCCCCGGTACTGCCCGGCGTGGTCCGACGCACCTCGCCTCATCCGGTGTTGCACGGCCTGTGCGCGGGTCAGCACTCCGTGCTGTCGGCGTAGCAGGCGGTCGAGGGCCGGTTCCACGTCGGCCACCCTGGACGCTTCGGCAGCCCGACGGCACAACTCTCAAGGCTCTGTGGATACCAACGCCAGATCTTGGAAACTGTGGGCTTCCGGATGGCGCTCCATGTCCAAGATCTCCAAGAGGCCGAGGGCCGGCGGCGCCTCAGCGGACGGCGTACGTCTGGCCGGCCGGGGTGTCCGAGACCTCAACGCCGAGCGCCGCCAGCTGCTCCCGCAGCCGGTCGGCCGCGGCCCAGTCCTGCGCCGACCGGGCGACGCCGCGCGCCTCGAGCAGCCCAGCCGCCTCCGGAGGGAGCGCGATCTGGGAGGGGCGTTGCCCGACGTCTCGGACCAGGTCCAGCCCGAACAGCGCGTCGAGATGGGCGAACATCTCGAACTTCGACCCAGGCGGGATCTCCAGGTCCCGCTCGATCCGGCGCAGCACCTGCAGCGCCGCCGGCGTGTCCAGGTCGTCGTCGAAGGCGTCGTACACCTCGGGGACATAGCCGGCGCACATCGGCTTCGAGGGGTGCTCCGCCCACTCCGCCACCCGCATCCGCCAGCGCCGCAGCGTCTTGTCCGCCGCCGCGAGCGCCTCCCAGGTGAGGTTGAGCTGCTGGCGGTAGCGGCCGGTGAGGAAGAACAGCCGGAGCGCGAGTGGGTCCAGGCCGCGGGCCGGCAGGTCGCTCAGCAGTACGACGTTGCCGGTGGACTTGGCCATCTTGCGGCCGTCGGCGAGCAGGTGCTCGCCGTGCACCCAGTGCCGGACCACCTCCGAGCCGACTACCGAGTTCGACTGCGCCCGCTCGTCCTCGTGGTGCGGAAAACGCAGGTCGATGCCGCCGGTGTGGACGTCGATGACCTCGCCGAGGTAGCGCAGCGACATCGCCGAGCACTCGAGATGCCAGCCGGGGAAGCCCGGGCCCCAGGGCGAGTTCCACACCATGTCGCGGGTGGTTCCCGCCGCTTTCCACAGCGCCCAGTCCGCGTGGAAGCGCTTGCCCGGCGCCTCCTCGCCGACCGGCGTGCGGTGTCCCGGTCGCAGCTCCTCCAGCCGGTTGCCCGACAGGGCGCCGTACGACGGGAATGACCGCGCATCGAAGAAGACCGAGCCCTCGGCGGCGTAGGCGTGCCCGCCGGCGATGAGGCGTCCGGTGAGCTCCTGCATCAGCTCGATGCAGTCCGAGGCGCGGGGATAGGCGGCCGCTGGGCGAATGTTGAGTGCTGCGAGGTCGCGGTGGAAGGCGTCCTCGTAGAAGCGGGCGACCTCCAACGCCGACCGACCCTCGGCCCGCGCGGCGGCCAGCACCTTGTCCGCACCGGTCGGGTCGATCTCGCCGTCGTCGACGAGGTGGCCGACGTCGGTGATGTTCTGCACCAGCTCGACCCGCAGCCGGTGCCGCTCGGCGACCCGGCGGATGAGGTCGGCGAGCAGGTAGCTGCGCAGGTTGCCCACGTGGCCGAACTTGTAGACGGTCGGTCCGCAGGCGTACATCCCCAGCAGGCCTGGGGTCGACGGTCGGATCTCTTCGACCCGACGGGTGCGAGTGTCGGTCAGCCGCAGCATGCCTCGATGGTAGGTCGGGGCAGTCGGCTCAGCCCGGTGGTGGTCCGGGCCGGGAGGCGACCGCCGCCCAGCGGGTGATCGGATCAGGGTCCGAGATCTGCGCGCAGAAGCTCGGCGGCGAGGTCGCTCTGCTGGTAGAGCACCGAGCTTCCTGACCGCCGGCGGCTGACGAGCTGCGCGTCGAGCAGCACCCGCAGGTGGTCGCCGACCGACCCGAATCCCAGACCGGTCGCGGCGGCGAGCTGACTGGTGCTCATGGGTGCCACGGTCTGCCGCAGCAGGCGGGCGCGCGTCGGGCCGATGAGCCGCTCGACGGCGTCGTCCCGAGCAGCCGGTTGTACGGCGAGCAGGCCCGCGGCCGGGTACACCACGGCGTACCGGCTGGGGAGCTCCCAGCTGACCCAGCCGCCGCGGGAGCTGCTCGGCACGAAGATCAGCTCACTGCCGCCGAGGTGGCGCGGCGCGCTGTCCCATGCGTTGATCCGCAGCTGGCCGTCGCCGAGCCAGCTCAGCCTCGGGCTCATGCCGGCGATGGCCTCGACCCAGCCGTCCGAGCTGATCCGGTGCGAGCGGCGAACGATGTCGGCCGCGAAGAGCTTCCGGGTGCGTTCCCATTCCGGTGCCACGTGCTCGATCCACACGCGTTCCACCAGAGTTGCCACGCGCTGCACGACATCGGGCGTGTCCAGCAACGGGCTCAGCCGGCCCCCGCAGGTGATGGCAAGGTCCGCCTGTACCGTCCGGGTGTCCCGGCGACGGAGGCGTGCGAGCTCCTTCGCGAAAGTCGTGTCCCGGCGACCGGGTGGCGCGACGAGCGCGTCCGGCATCCAGTGCGACGTGCGCATCGCGGTGACCAGCTCGACGGCCAGCGGATCGTGCTGCAGGTCGCCCGGGAGTCGCAGCAGCGCGACGACGGTCTCGGTCAGGGCGGAGACGGCGAACCGGCTGCGGGCGAGCACGTCGGCGTCGACGAGCCACACCCCCACGTTTCGCCTCCCTCCGAAACAGTAGTCAGCACCCGAGGAGCTTTGGACAGTCGTCGGGTGCGCACCTACCGCGACCTCTTCGCCGTCCGCGAGTTCCGTGCCCTGTTCGCCGCCACCTCGGCCAGCGTCGCAGCGTCGACCCTGTCCGGTCTTGCGCTCGGCACCTTGGTCTACGACCGCACCGGGTCTCCGCTGCTGGCGGCGCTCAGCATGTTCGGGTCGTCGTTCGGCCAGGTGCTGGGCGCGACGACGCTGCTGTCGGCCGCGGACCGGTTGCGGCCGCGGCCGACGCTCAGCTCGCAGAGCGCGGTGTACGCACTGGTGACGCTGCTGTTCGCCCTTCCCGGCCTGCCGGTTGTGGCGATCCTGGCGCTGGGGCTGGCGCTCGGGGTCGTCAGCTCCCTCGGCGGCGCCGTCCGCTGGGGACTCGTCACGGAGATCCTCCCCGAGGGGGGCTACGTCCTCGGGCGCTCGGCGCTGAACATGGCCGTCGGCACGATGCAGATCACCGGCTACGCCGCGGGAGCACTGCTCCTGCACGCGCTCTCCGCGCCCGCCCTACTCGTCGGCGCCGCGGTCCTGTACGCCCTGGCCGGCCTCGCGATCGCCCGCGGGACGACTGCCCGCCCGGCCCGGTCGGGGGGCCGCGCATCGGTCCGGGAGACCTGGTCGGGGAACCGGGCGCTGTTGGGGAACCGCCACGTCCGCCACCTCCTGCTTGCCAGCTGGGTTCCGAACGGGCTGGTCGTCGGTGCCGAGGCGCTCTTCATCCCGTACGCCGGACGCGACGCCGGCGCCCTGTTCGTCGCTGCCGCCCTCGGCATGCTCGCCGGCGACGTGCTGGTGGGACGGGTTCTCACTCCCCGGCTTCGGCGGGTGCTGGTGACTCCCACGCGCGTGCTCCTGGCCCTGCCCTACCTCGCCTTCGCTGCCAGTCCGGGCCTGCCCTTGGCCCTGGCGCTGGTGGCGCTGGCGTCCGTCGGCTTCTGCGCGACCGTCATGCAGCAGGAGCGGATGGTCGCCGTCGCGCCGTCGGAGCGCAGGGGGCAGCTCCTCGGGCTGCAGAGCTCGGGGATGCTGACGATGCAGGCGGTGGGGGCATCCGTCGCCGGCCTGGTGGCCGAGGCGCTGCCGGTCGGGCAGGCGATGACCGCCATGGCTGCCGCGTCCCTGCTGGCGAGCGCCCTGCTGACCCCCGGCCTGCGCGAGTCCGCCCGGCCGGTCCGTGACCTCAACGGCTCAGCGGCGACGACGCCGGCCGGACGGACTCATACGCGGACCGCCGCCGCTACGCCGAGGCGGCCGCACTCGTAGGAGCCCCGTAGCGCAACCCGTCCATGAGCAGCGTCGCGACCCGCGCGGCCTGCGGAGCGCCATCCGGCTGGCCGGCCATCATGCACACGCCGCTCAGCGCCCGGAGCAGGTCCATGCCATCGACCGACGGCCGGATGGTGCCGGCCGCTGCCGCCGCTTCGACCAGGCTGTGGATCGTCTGCTGCACCCGCGCGTGGGTCGACTGGAACAGGTCGGAATCTGTCGAAACGATCGACTTGAGGTAGGTCGCGAGGCCCTTCTTGCTCGGGACGTAGGAGACGAAGCGCTGCATCCACTCGGCCAGCGCCTCGTCCGGCGGCATCGACGCTCGCAGCTCGTCGGCTCCCTCGCACAGCAGCTCGACGTTGTGCCGGTAGACGGCCTCGACGAGCGCGTCCCGGGTCGGGAAATGCCGGTAGAGCGTGCCGATGCCGACGTCCGCCGACTTGGCGATCTTTTCCAAGGAGGCTTCGACGCCCCACGTGGCGAAGGCGTCCGAGGCGACCTCGAGCAGCCGATCGTGGTTGCGGCAGGCGTCCGCGCGCTGGGCTCGCGCCACCTCGAACCTCCTCGAGCCCCGCCGCTGAGAGGCTTGACAAAGCGGAGGGTGCCTCCGCTAGTGTTCCGGAGGCGGCGTCCGCTTCAGCCACCAGAGTAGGCCGGCCGCTCCGCGGCGGCAAGCAAGGAGACCCATCGTGACCACTACCACCCCCGACGCTTCCGCGGCAGCAGCTTCTCGCGGCGGACGGGACCGACGCTGGCTCGCGCTCGCCGTCATCGGCGTCGCCCAGCTGATGATCATTCTCGACGCCTCAATCGTGAACATCGCCCTGCCGCACGCACAGGCCGCCCTGCACATCGGCGACGCCCAGCGCCAGTGGGCTCTGACGGCCTACACGCTGACCTTCGGCGGCCTGCTACTGCTCGGCGGCCGGGTCGCGGACTACCTGGGCCGCAAGCGGACATTCCTGATCGGCCTGTTCGGCTTCGCCGGCGCCTCCGCGTTCGGCGGGCTCGCCCAGTCGGCCGGCTGGTTCTTCGGCGCCCGCGCCGTGCAGGGCGTCTTCGCCGCCCTGCTGGCGCCGGCCGTTCTGTCCCTGATCACCATGACGTTCACCGAGGCGCGGGACCGGGCCAAGGCCTTCGCCGTCTACGGCGCGATCTCCGGCACCGGCGCCGCGATCGGCCTCATCGCCGGTGGCGCCCTGACCCAGTTCTTCTCATGGCGCTGGACGCTGCTCGTCAACACCCCGATCGCGCTGATCGTCGCGCTTGCGGCGTTGCCGCTGCTTCAGGAGAGCCGGGCAGAGGGCAACCGCCACTTCGACCTCCCCGGTGCCGTCGTCGCGACCGGTGGGCTCGCTCTGCTCGTCTACGGCTTCACCGAGGCCTCGGTGCGCGGCTGGACGGCTCCGCGAACCCTGACGCTGCTCGCCATCGCCGTTGCGCTGCTCGTCGCCTTCGTGGCCTGGGAGCAGCGGGCCGCGAACCCGATGCTGCCGTTGCGGATCATCCTCGACCGAAACCGGGGCGGCGCCTACCTCGCTTTCTTCCTCGCCACCCTGGGGATGTTCGCCGTCTTCCTGTTCCTCACGTACTACTTCCAGGGCGTGCTCGGCTACAGCGCGCTGAAGGCGGGGTTTGCGTTCCTGCCGTTCCCGCTCGGGATCATCACGTCCGCAACGATCGCGTCCCGCACCCTGCCGCGGTACGGTCCGCGTGCCCTCGCCACCGGCGGCTTCTCACTCGCGGCGCTCGGGATGCTGTGGCTGACCCAGCTGCCCGCGGAGTCGGCCTACGTCACCCACGTCGTGCCGGCGATTTTGCTCATCAGTCTGGGCATGGGTCACGTCTTCGTGCCGCTGGCGTCAACCGCCTTGCTCGGCGTGCCGAACCACGACGCCGGCGCCGCGAGCGCCTTGGTCAACACGATGCAGCAGGTGGGCGGGTCGCTCGGGGTCGCGTTCCTCAACACCATCGCGACCAGCGCCACCGTGGCATACGCACGGGGCCATGGGGGACTGTCACGGGCCGCATCCGTGCACGGCTTCACGAGCGCCTTCGCTGTCGGAGCGGGCATTTTCGCGCTCGCCGCCGCGGTCGTCGTCTCGCTCATCAGGTCACCAGGCAACCGTGACGTGGACACCGGCGATCGTGCTCACAGCCTCGAACGCTCGCCAGTGGCGGTTCCCGTTCCGGCCTGACGCGAGCGAACTCGAGGCACTACCGAACACGAGTCAGTTCAGGCGCGCCCGCGCCAGCCTCGCCTCCTGCAGGGCCCGGTCCGCCGCCACCGGGTCGACCGGCCCCACTGCCTCGGCGTACGCCGTGAGCTCGGCTGCCCCGCGCACGAGGTCGCCGAGCCCCACCAGGAGCTCGCCGTGCTCACGGCGCACCTGGAGGGGGTGACGGGGGAGGAGCAGGGTGAGCTCCACCGCCCACAGCCGGGTCCGGAAGTGCTCGGCCGTCGCCGCCAGCTGGCGGACGTTGTTGAGGACGCGCAGCAGGATCTCGACCGGCGACCAAGGAGCCAGCTGCTCCGCCGTGAGATCCAGGCCGGCGGAACGCACTATCTCGGCTGCTGCGGTCGGCGGCAGCAGCCGGCCGCCGGCGAAGGGGTCGACCAGCGCAGACTCGCCGGTCGGGGTGCCTATCGCCACGACGAAGTGTCCGGGCAGGCCGACGCCGTACGCGGGCACGCCGAGCCGATGTGCCACCTCCAGCCAGACGACGGAGAGCAGGATCGGCAGGCCGCGCCGACGGTCGAGCACCGAGTGCAGCAGGGACGACCGCAGGTCGAGGTAGTCCGCGCCGCTGCCACCGAAGCCGGCCCGGTCGCCGAGCGTGGTTGCGAGCGCCGCCGCCTGCTCGGCCGCCGAGCTGGCCGCCGCCACCTGGGGGCTCGCGGACTGGGCCAGCCCGTCGAGCCGGTACAGGTACGGCTCCGGCTTCAGGTCCGCCGCAACCTCCGCACCGAGAAGCAGGCACGCCATCGCCAGGTCGACCGGCTCCGACCGGACGACCTCGGTGAACCGCTCTCTCGACTCGGCCGTCACGAGGTCGTCTCGATCTGCATGACCGCCAGCATGCCGCGATGCCGTTGTCCCATGCGGATGCACGGCCCACACTGGCGGGGAAGGGCCGGTGAGCTGGATGCGACGTGGTCGCGGACATGGTGCGTCGCGTTGTCGCCCGACGCTCGCCGGCCGCCTGCGCCGTTTCGGGTGGCGGGTCCTAGCCTGGCTGGTCCCGTCGCTGCGACGGCGCCGTGCGGCGCAGCCACCGCCTCGGGGTGGTTCCGGCCCGCCACCGGCCGGCGTACGCGAGCCACGCCGGCCGCTGCCGACTGCTGGCGCCGGCGCCATGTCGGCGCCCCTGCCGAGGGACTAGCCGGAGCGCCGGAAGCCGAGGACGGGCGCGACCTTCCGGCCGCGCCCGTCCTCAACCGCCCGTTCGTCACCAGCGGAGCGGTCAGGCCTTGCCGTAGATGTTGAACAGCCCGAGCAGGTCACCCTTGCCGAGGGTGCGGATGCTGAAGTCGCAGGCCCGCACGCTCGGGTACATCGTCAGGCCCTGGTTGGCCGAGGTCGCCGCCGGGTGACCGAGACCGAAGGTGTGGCCACGTTCGTGGGTCATCACGCCCTGCAGGTCGTAGGCGTTGTTGCACCCGGACGGGGAGGTTGCCCACCGGAATTTGGAGTTGATCGCGGCGTCCGAATCGGCCACGTCGTGGCTGCCGGTGAAGGAGTACGTGCAGGTCACGGCGAGGACGCCGCTCGCCGACAGTGCCTTCCAGCCGGTGATGTTGACCTGGTCGGGGTTGGGGGCGCAGCGCGCATCGGTGGTGATGCCGGGGGCTGCCGTCGTCGTGCCGGTGAACGACTGACCGGTCCTCGGCTTGCCCGCGATACCGCAGTCGTCGCGGCCGCTGGTGATGTTGGCGGTCGCCGTTTTGAGGTTGGCCATCGCGCTGCCCGCCACGTTGGCCGGTGCGCCCTTGCCGTTGTACTTCCAGGCGTAGCCGCCACCGACCTGGTAGCCGAGATCGACGAACGCCGAGCTCGTGCAGGCGCTGGAGGCGGAGGTAGGGGCGACCGGGGCGGTTCTGGCTGCCTCACCGCGGCGGATGGTCAGCGACCCGTCGAGCTCACTGGCCACGGCCAGCAGCTGGTCGCCGTCGAGGGTGAGGACGGCGGCGGACACCGTGATGCCGCGGGCCGGCAGTGCGACGCCGGCCGCCCCGTCGCGGATGATGACGTCTGCTCGATCGCACGAGCCGGCTGCGAGCCGCTCGGGCAGCGCTGCCGCCGAGACCGTCGCGCCGGCCTTGCACCAAGCCGCGCCGTGGCTCCCCTGCGCTGCCAGTGCCGGTCCCGCGCCGGTGCCCGCTGCCAGCACCATGCCGGCCGCGACGAGCGCACGCTTCACCTTCGTCATCCCATCCCCCTTCGAGCTGCGCCAGCTGCGCGACCAACGCGAGCTGGCCGTGCCGTTCACCCTGGTCGGCCGGCAGCCTAGCGACCGGGCGGGGTGCCGTCCGCCGAATGGATGCGTCATCCCCCGGTGGCCGACCACCGGGGGATGACGACCGGCGCACCACTGACAGATACTGATGGTGACCGCCCCGACTACAGGAGGACCCGACGTGACCTACGTCATTGCCGAGCCCTGCGTCGACCTGCTTGACAAGGCGTGCATCGAGGAGTGTCCGGTCGACTGCATCTACGAGGGCAACCGGATGCTGTACATCCACCCCGACGAGTGCGTCGACTGCGGCGCGTGCGAGCCCGTCTGTCCCGTCGAGGCGATCTTCTACGAGGACGACACGCCCGAGCAGTGGAAAGACTACTACAAGGCCAACGTCGAGTTCTTCGACGACCTGGGCTCGCCGGGTGGCGCCGCCAAGATGGGCAAGATCGACAAGGATCACCCGCTCGTCGCGGCGCTGCCGCCGATGGGCCAGGACCACTGACCGCCGGTCCGCCACCGCTCGCGCCGTCCGCCCCGCCGGGGTGGGCGGCGCGTCGTCCCTCCGAGCCGGTCTCCGCCCGGTTGCCGGACTTCCCCTGGGACCGGCTGTCGGCCGCCGCCGAGCTGGCGGGGGGACACCCGGACGGCGTGGTCGACCTGTCCATCGGTACGCCGGTCGACCCCACGCCGGCGCTGGCCCGGGAGGCGCTCGCGGCCGCGGCCGACGCCCCGGGCTACCCCTACACCGCCGGTACGGCGGACGTGCGCGAGGCGGCCGCCGGATGGCTCGCCCGCCGGTTCGGCGTTCGCGGGCTCGACCCCGCCGCCGTCCTGCCGACGATCGGCTCCAAGGAGCTGGTCTCCCTGCTGCCCACCCTGCTCGGCGTCGGCCCTGGCGAGGTCGTCGTCGTACCGCGGCTGGCCTACCCGACCTACGATGTCGGCGTCAGGCTGGCTGGTGGCACGCTGGTCGCCGCCGACGGGCTGCACCAGCTCGGCCCGTCCCGGGTGCGAGGCGTGTGGGTCAACTCTCCCGCCAACCCGACCGGCCGGGTGCTGCCCGCCGAGCACCTGCGCAAGGTGGTCGACTGGGCTCGGGAGCGCGGCGCCTGGGTGGCCAGCGACGAGTGCTACCTGGAGTTCGGCTGGGAGGCACGGCCGGTCTCCGTCCTGCACCCGGACGTGTGCGGTGGAGACTTCACCGGCCTGCTGGCCGTGCACTCGCTGTCCAAGCGTTCCAACCTGGCCGGCTACCGGGCCGGCTTCGTCGCCGGGGATCCGACGCTCGTCCGGGAGCTGCTCGAGGTCCGCCGACACGCTGGTCTGATCGTCTCCGCTCCGGTGCAGGCCGCCATGGCCGCGGTGCTGACCGAGGACGGCCACGTCGATCGGCAGCGGGCGCGCTATGCCGCCCGCCGGTCGGTCCTGCGGCCGGCCCTCGCGGCGGCCGGATTCCGGATCGAGCACTCCGAGGCCGGGCTCTACCTGTGGGCGACGCGCGGTGAGCCGGGCTGGACCTCGGTACGCCGGCTGGCAGCCCTCGGCATCCTGGTCGCGCCGGGCGAGTTCTACGGCGCCTCGGGCGGGCGGCATGTGCGCGTCGCGCTGACCGCCACCGACGAGCGGGTCGCCGCCGCCGCCCACCGGCTGGTGGAGTCCTGAGCACGCCGGCGCGATCCGTGAACTTGGTCGTCAAGACCGTGCTCGCCGGACTGATCCTCTTCGTCGCCGTCCGGCACGACCTGCCGCGCTTCCAGGGCAAGGCGATGCCGCTGCGGCTGGTGACCTATCCGCTGGCGGCCCTCGTCGTGCCGCTCTGGTGGCGGTTCAGGGGCGGGCGGGCGCCCTACCCGCACGATGTGGACGCGCTGCTCGTCGCGCCGTTCGTGATCGACCTGGCCGGGAACGTGCTCGACCTCTTCGACGCGGTGACGTGGTGGGACGACGCCAACCACTTCGTCAACTGGGCGCTGCTCGTCGGTGGCATGGGACGCCTGCTGCGCCGGACCGAAGCGCCCCGCGCTACCGCGATCGGCCTTGCCGTCGGCTTCGGGGCCGTGACCGCGATGCTGTGGGAGTTCGGCGAGTACCTGACCTTCGTCCAGCACTCGGCCGAACGCTTCACCGCCTACCGGGACACCATGGGCGACGAAGCCCTCGGCCTCGCCGGCTCGCTCGTCGGTGCGGTCCTCTCGACGGCCCGCCAGCCGTCGAGAGCGGCGGGCAACCCGCGCGCGTCGGCATAGGCTCACTGTCCGTGACCACTGTGACGAGCCCGCTCCCGCCGCTCGTCGACGAGCTCTGGTATCGGCGCGACGAGCTCTCACCAGCCGACGAGGACGCTCGCAAGGTCGTCGTCGAGGCGGTCGACCTGCTGGACGACGGAACGGCCCGGGTCGCCACCGTGATCGACGGCGAGGTCATCGTCGACGAGAGGGCCAAGCGGGCGATCCTGCTCGCCTTTCGGGTGCTGCCGATGGCGGGGTCCGCGGCGGGCGAGTTCCGCTACACCGACCGGGTGCCGGTCAAGACCCGCTTCGAGGGCGTGCGGGTCGTGCCCGGGGCCATCGCGCGCTGGGGCTCCTACCTCGCGCCCGGCGTGGTCCTGATGCCGTCGTACACGAACATCGGGGCGCACGTCGGTGCCGGCACCCTGGTCGACACCTGGGCGACCGTCGGCTCCTGCGCCCAGGTCGGGGCGCGGGTGCACCTGTCCGGCGGCGTCGGAATAGGCGGCGTCCTCGAGCCTCCGCAGGCCATCCCGGTGGTCGTCGAGGACGACGCGTTCGTCGGCTCGCGGTGCATGGTGGTGGAAGGAGCCCGGGTACGCCGCGGTGCCAAGCTCGGCGCCGGCGCGATCGTCACGGCCTCCACCAGGGTGTACGACGCTGAGACCGGCGAGGAGCTTGCCCGCGGCGAGGTACCCGAGCGGGCGGTCGCGGTCGGATCCACGCGGGTCAAGCGGTTCTCCGGCGGCGAGTTCGGGATGCCGTGCCTGCTGGTCCTGCGCCGGCTGGCCGAGGGCGAGATCCACGACAAGCTCGCCCTCAACGCCGTACTGCGCGAGCACGGCGTCGCCCCATGACCCTGGATCTGGCGCTGCCCGGCGACGCGCTGACCGCCGCCCTGGTCGACATCCCGTCGGTCAGCGGCGCGGAGCAGCGCATCGCCGACGAGATCGAGGAGGCGTTGCGGCCGCTCGCGCACCTGACCGTGGCCCGCGACGGCGACGCCGTGCTGGCCCGTACGACGCTCGGCCGACCGTCGCGGGTGGTGCTCGCCGGCCACCTGGACACCGTGCCGATCGCGGAGAACGTGCCGTCACGCCAGCACGGCGACCGGCTCTACGGCTGCGGCAGCACGGACATGAAGAGCGGCGTGGCGGTGATGCTGCGGCTGGCCGCGCACGTTCCGGCGCCGGGCCGGGACGTGTCCTACCTCTTCTACGACAACGAGGAGGCCGAGGCCGACCGCAACGGTCTGGGCCGGATCGCCCGCCGCGCCCGGGACTGGCTCGACGGCGACCTCGCCGTGCTCATGGAGCCCACCTCGGCCAAGGTCGAGGCCGGCTGCCAGGGCACCCTGCGGTCGCTGGTCCTCGTCGCCGGTCGCCGCTCGCACAGTGCCCGGTCGTGGCTGGGCGACAACGCGATCCATCTCGCCGGAGCGGTGCTCGACCGGCTGGCGGCGTACCAAGGCCGGCAGGTCGAGATCGACGGCATGGAGTACCGGGAGGGCCTCAACGCGGTGCGGATCGAGGGCGGCGTGGCCGGCAACGTCGTACCGGACCGCTGCACCGTCACGCTGAACTTCCGCTTCGCCCCGGACCGCTCCGAGGACGAGGCGCTGGCCCACGTGCAGGAGGTGCTGGCGCCCTACGAGTGCGTCCTCATCGACTCCGCGCCGGCTGCGCCGCCCGGGCTGACCGCTCCGGCGGTGGCGGAGTTCGTGCGAGCAGTGGGGCAACAGCCGGTGGCGAAGTACGGCTGGACCGACGTGGCCCGGTTCTTCCAGCTCGGCATCCCGGCGATCAACTACGGCCCCGGTGCGCCCGATCTGGCGCACACCCGCGAGGAGTACGTCGAGATCCCCCGGATCGCCGAGTGCGAACGCATGCTCCGCAGCTATCTCGGCTGACCGGCAACCGCGCCGCGGTCGGTAGCCTGGAGACATGGTTGTCCCGTCCGAGCGCCCGCTGTCCCCTTCGCCGCCGACCGGCGTGCCGGAGAAGCGACGGGGGCGGGCGATCTTCCGCCGGGACTACGTGGACGGGAGCACCACGGACTCGCGGCTGCTCGACACCCGGGGCCCGTCGGACTGGGTGCACACCGACCCTTGGCGGGTGCTGCGGATCCAGTCGGAGTTCGTCGAGGGCTTCGGCCTGCTGGCCGAGCTGGAGGCCGCCGTCAGCGTGTTCGGCTCCGCCCGTACGCCGCCCGGAGCGCCCGAGTACGTCGCCGGGGAGGCGCTGGGAGCGGCGCTGGCGCGGGCTGGGTTCGCCGTGATCACAGGTGGCGGTCCCGGGGTCATGGAGGCGGTCAACAAGGGAGCCGTCGAGGCCGGCGGCGTGTCCGTGGGGCTCGGTATCGAGCTCCCGTTCGAGCAGCAGATCAACGACTACGTCGACATCGGCGTGCAGTTCCGCTACTTCTTCGCCCGCAAGACCATGTTCGTGAAGTACGCGCAGGCCTTCGTGGTGCTGCCCGGCGGTTTCGGCACCCTCGACGAGCTCTTCGAGGCACTAACGCTGGTGCAGACCAAGAAGGTGACGTCGTTCCCGGTGGTGCTGTTCGGGTCGGCGTACTGGTCGGGGCTGCTGGACTGGATCCGCGCCGCACTGCTCGCTGAAGGCAAGATCGGCGAAGCCGACCTGCAGCTCGTCCAGCTCAGTGACGATGTGGCGGAGACCGTGGCCATCATCCAGCGGGCGCACAGCGAGCGTGCCACCGCCGACAGGACAGAGGCAGGTCCCAACGGCAGGCGGCGCGCTCGCTAGCGGGCTTACTTCCCGGTTGCGGCCGGCTTCTCCGGCTTCTCCGGCTTCTCCGGGTGGGCCAGCACCTTGGTGGCGGTCAGCGTGTCACCCGAGCGGGTCGCGACCACCGTGACCTGGTCACCGGTGGCCAGCGAGCTCGACTGACCGCCCTTGTGCCCCTTGCGGATCCACGTGTCACCGTTGACGGCGTACGTCGCGGTGAAGCCGTCGACGCTGCGCAGCTGCAGGGCTGTCGTGCTGACCGAGACGACGCTGCCGCGCTGGAGCGCGACCGTGCGGTAGCCGTCCTTGATGCGGACGACGACGTCGCCGTGCAGGACGTTGCCGGCCATGCGCTCCAGGCGCTGACCCTTGCCGTGCGCCTTGGCGTGACCCGCCTTCGCACCAGCGGCCACCTTGTCGGCGCCGGGCGAGGGTGAGGAGACCGCCTGCGCCACTCCACCGGCTGCCAGGCCGGTTCCGAGCACGCCGGCAGCCGTCCATAGTGCGACGCGGGTGCGCATCGGTGAACGAGTCATGAGGTCCTCCAGGGAAGTGATTCTGCTCCCCTTCAGTGTCGGCATGCCGTGCTCCACACGACGTCTCTGGCACGTTCGGGCTTGGTAAGGGGCACCCGCCGCCACCCCGGCATGACACGATCCGCAGCGTGATCGTGGTCGAGGTGCTGCTGCTGGCCGCCGTCCTGTTCGGCGTCGCGGCGGTGGCGGCCGGCCGCGGCGACTTCCTGGCCGAGGCGCCTCGTGATGCCGCCGACAGCGGTTTCTCCGCGGACGGGCCGCTCGAGGCTGCCGACCTGGCCGACGTGCGCTTTCCGATGGCATTGCGCGGCTACCGGATGGCCGAAGTGGACGAGGCGCTGGCCCGGCTGGCCGACGAGCTCGCCGACCGCGACCAGCGCATCGCCCAGTACGACCAGCGCATCGCCGAGTACGACCAGCGCATCGCCGAGCTCGACTCGGCCCGCCGGTCCGACGTCATGCCGGCCGCTGCTCCGGCGTCGGCGGGCCAACCGGAAGAGCGGGACACGTTGTGGCGGCGTATCGGCGGCTCGCGCCGCCTCCGCCCTGGCGGCTGAAGCGACAACCGACGTGCTCTACTGCCTGCCCCGGTTCCTCCAGGCGGCAGGATGAGCCCATGGCCGAGCTAGTGCGCTGCGTCGACATCGATGCGTCCCCGGCAGCGGTGTGGGCCGCGCTGACGGACTGGAGCCGCCAGGGCGAGTGGATGCTGGCGACGTCGGTACGGCCGACATTCCAGAACGGGCAGGGCGTCGGCGGCCGGCTGGCCGCCCGGACCGGGCTGGGACCGCTGGCCGTGCTCGACACCATGACCATCGCGACCTGGGAGCCGCCGTACCGCTGCGTGGTCCGCCACACGGGCCGGGTCGTGCGGGGCGCGGGCGCCTTCGAGGTCGGCGATCTTCCCGGGGGGCGGTCCCGCTTCACCTGGGTGGAGTGGCTCGACCTGCCGCTGGGCCGGGTCGGTTCGGCCGGCTTCCTGCTGGTGCGGCCGGCGGTCACGGCCGGGATCGCGCTCTCGCTGCGCCGGTTCGCCCGCTGGGTGCCGGTCCGGGAGCCCGGCTGAGTGCCGACCTGGTCGTCGGCGCCGACGGGCGGCCCCGGTGCGCCTGGGGGGCGGCCCCCGCCGACTACACCGACTACCACGACCGGGAGTGGGGGCGCCCGGTCCGCGACGATGACGGCATCTTCGAGCGGCTCAGCCTCGAGGCGTTCCAGTCCGGGCTGTCCTGGCTCACGATCCTGCGCAAGCGGCCGGCGTTCCGAGCGGCCTTCGCCGGCTTCTCGATCTCCGCGGTGGCCGGCTTCGACGACGACGACGTACGCCGGCTGCTTGCCGACGCCGGCATCGTCCGCAACCGCGCCAAGATCGACGCAGTGATCGGCAACGCCCGGGCGGCGCTGGCGGTCGAGGAGGGGCTGGCGGTCCTCGTGTGGTCGTTCGCGCCGACCGGCTCCCGGCTGGCGCCCGCCGTACTGGCCGACGTGCCGGCCGTCACGGAGGACTCTCGAGCCATGGCGGCCGAGCTGAAGCGCCGCGGGTTCCGCTTCGTCGGACCGACGACGGCGTACGCGCTGATGCAGGCCTGCGGGCTGGTGGACGACCACCTCGCCGGCTGCTGGCGGCGCGACAGCTGACCACGGGCGTCAGTCGCGCGAGTAGTGGAAGGATGTGTCGGGTCCTTCGCCGGTGACATAGCCCAGCGCGGGCCCGGTCGGGCCGTGACGCAGCGGCTCGCCGTTCCTCGGCGCCGGCACCTGGGTGGTCATCGGCGCGGGCTGTGGGCACAGGAGCGCCGCCAGGGGCTGCTCTGTGAACAAGGTCAGCGTCGACGAGCCCCGACCCCCTGCTTGCATGCTGCTCTGCAGACGACCGCACGCCGGCGGCTGGTAGCGAACCGTGGCGGTCGTCGCCGTACGTCGGACCTCCTGCCAGGGCACGGAGACGTAGCGGTAGGCGCGCTGGGCGACGGGGCCGGTGGGCGGCTGCCCGCAGAACGACCCGCGGCCGACGTATGTCACCGCCTCGGCGCCGGACTCGCCGAGAACGAAGACCGGGCGGCCCTCCGGCAAGCTGGACCTCACTCTGGGGGAACGGCCGGGGCAGCCGTGAGGTCCGCCGCGGTAGAAGACCAGCCACGCGGGCCGGCGGTCGAAGGCCCCGGGGACGTCGCCCACCGAGTCCGCCAGCAGGGCCGGACGGACTGTCACCACGCCGTACCCGACCAGGACGTCCTCCACCTGCACGGACGGCAAGGAGCTCGAGCGGAACGTCGCCACGGCTTCCTGCTCGGATGTCGCCGGCTTTCCCCCAGGGGGCGGCTCGACATTGAGCGCGCCGGCGTCGAGGACCAGCGTCCGAACGAAGCGACCATGCCGGATCGCGGCGGCTGGGTCGGACGTCGTCGCGTGGGCGGCGGGCAGGTCCACTTCCCGCGAGATCCACCGGGACAGCGTGCCGGGGACCAGCAGAACCGCCAGGACAGTTCCGACAAGAGCAGCGACGATGCCGCCTGCTGCTGCCTTGCGGCGCCGTCGGTACCTCCGTTCCACCTCGTCCCCGAGTGCCGACCGCGGCGCCGCGGGGTCGCTCACGAGTGACTGCAGAGCACGCGCGACGGCTTGCTCCTCCGCGCTTCTCATTCCAACCCCTCCTTCACAAGAGCCGACAGCAGCGGGGAGTCCCGCAGTCGGGTGAGCCCCCGAGCGGCTGAGCTCTTGACCGTCCCCGGCGAGATCCCGAGGAGCTCCGCGACCTCGGACTCCGCCATGTCCTCGTAGTAGCGCAGGACCACCACGGCGCGCTGCCGTGGCGGCAGGGTGGCGAGCAGCCGAAGGAGGTCGGCGCGCAGCTCGGCCACGTCCGCGCCGTCGCCGCTCCCGGGCCGGTCGGGCAGCGGGTTCGTGGGCGTCTCGCCGACCCAGCGTCGCCGGCGCCAACCGGCATAGGTGCGCACCAGCGTGCGACGTACGTAGGCCTCGTGGTTGTCGATGCGGTCCCACCGTGGGAAGCAATGCAGGAGAGCCGTCTGGAGCAGGTCCTCCGCCCGCTGCCAGTCGCCGGTCAGCAGGAACGCCGTGCGCATCGCAGCTGCTGATCGAGCCGACACGAACTCACGGAAGCCGGGCTGATCGGCTGCCACGACGACACCTCCTCCACCCTCTGACGCGGTGAGGAGGGGCTTCGGTTGCAGGTCGCCGACTCGTGCGCTCAGCGGCCCTGGAAGCTGGGGGTGGACTTCGCGACGAACGCCTCAGTGGCGGCCCGATGGTCAGCGGTCGCGCCCGCCCGCTCCTGTTCGGCCGCCTCGTACTCGAGGGCGGTGGGGAGGTCTGCCGTCGCCGCGAAGGCGAGCTGCCGCTTGATGCCGGCGTACGCCGCGGTGGGGCCGGCTGCCAGCTTGGCGGCGAGCTCGGCGGTGGCTCCAGCCAGGTCGTCCACCGGTACGACGGCGTTGACCAGCCCCATCTCCAGCGCGGCTGGTGCCGCGATCGGCTCGGCCAGCATCAGCAGGGCGCTCGCCCGGCCGTAGCCGACCAGGCGCTGCAGCGTCCAGGATGCTCCGGAGTCCGCGGCCAGCCCGACCCGGGCGAAGGCCATCAGGAACCCGGCGGTGTCCGCGGCCAGCCGGAAGTCCGCCGCGAAGGCGAACGCCGCGCCCGCGCCGGCCGCCATCCCGTTGACCGCCGCGACCACCGGCTTGGGCATGGTCGCGATCTCCAGCGCGATGGGCAGGTAGTGCTCTCGAACCGTGGTGCCGATGCCGGAGCCGGCCGCCAGCGTGTCGGCGTGCTCGCGTAGGTCCTGGCCGACGCAGAAGGCACGACCCGCGCCAGTGAGCACGACACCCCGCACGCCGTCGTCGCCGCGGGCCTGGCGCAGTACCGCCAGCAGGTCGGTCTTCATCTGCCGCGACAGCGAGTTCAGCGACTCCGGCCGGTTCATGGTGATCGTGGCCACGCCTTCGGCGACGTCGTAGCGGACCGTGTCGGGCACCGGTTCTCCTGGTCGTTCGACGGAGTGGGTCGCGGCGAGTATGCCGTCCGGTCCTTATCGGTCCCCGGCTTCGGACCGGCGCGATTACCGCCGCACCGGTCGCGCGGGGGATAATTTGCGCGACGACGCCGCCGGTCGCCCGAGGCCGGCGGCGTATCCGTGAACGGAAAGGGGAGCTGGCATGGCGGCCATGAAGCCGCGGACCGGTGACGGCCCGCTGGAGGTCACCAAGGAGGGGCGCGGCATCGTGATGCGAGTTCCCCTCGAGGGTGGCGGTCGGCTCGTGGTCGAGCTGTCGGCCGATGAGGCGAACAACTTGGGGGACGCGCTCAAGAGCGCGGCCGGCTGACCCGGCTCCGCTGCCGTAACGGCGGCCCAACCGGTCGCGTGATGGTCAGCGCGGTCGGGCCTCAGTGCAGCAGCGATTCGTACAGCTCGACCGTTCGGGTGGCGATTGCCGGCCAGCCGAAGTTCTCGATCGCCCGCCGACGGCCCGCGGCGCCCATGGCCCGGGCCCGCTGCGGCTCGGCCAGCAGGGCGTTGACCCGGTCCGCGATGTCGCGGGCGAACCGGTCGGGATCGCGCGGCTCGCCGGTGCCTCCCGCCACCGGCTCGATCGGCGTGAGCAGCCCGGTCTCCCCGTCGACGACGACCTCCGGGATGCCACCGGTGGCGGTGGCGACGACGGCCGCCTCGCAGGCCATCGCCTCGAGGTTCACGATCCCCATCGGCTCGTAGACCGACGGGCATACGAACACGGCGGCCGCGCTGAGCAGCTGGACCAGCTCGGCGTTCGACAGCACGGCCTGGATCCAGATCACGCCGTCGCGCTCCGACTGCAGGCTCTCGACCTGGGCGCCCACCTCGGCCCCGATTCCCGCGGTGTCCGGAGCGCCGGCGCAGAGGACCAGCTGCGCCGAGGGATGGAGATGGCGGGCGGCGGCCAGCAGGTGCCCGAGACCCTTCTGCCGGGTGATGCGACCGACGAAGGCCACGATCGGGCGGCGGAGGTCGACACCATGCCGTTCCAAGGTTTCGGTGCGCCGGTCCGGCCGGTACTCGCTCGTGTCGATGCCGTTGTGCAGCACCCGAACCCGCTGCGGGGCCACGGCGGGGTAGCAGGCGAGAACATCCCGCCGCATCGACTCCGACACCGCCACCACGGCGTCCGCAGCCTCGATCGCGACCCGCTCGCAGAAGCTGGACAGCGCGTAACCACCGCCGAGCTGTTCGGCCTTCCAGGGCCGCAGTGGTTCGAGGCTGTGTGTCGTCATGACGTGCGGTACGCCGTACAGGAGCTTCGCCAGGTGCCCGCCCAGGTTGGCGTACCAGGTGTGGCTGTGCACCAGGTCCACGCCGTGGGCAGCCGCAGCGAAATCCAGGTCGACCGACATCACCTGCAGCGCCGCGTTCGCACCGGACAGCTCGCTCCAGGGCCGGTGGGAGTGGACCGACGGATCCTCGCGCGGGGCGCCGAAGGCGTGCACCGAGAGGTCCAGCCGGCCGGCCAGCTCGCGAGCCAGGTACGCCGTGTGCACGCCCGCGCCGCCGTACACCTCGGGCGGGAACTCGCGGGTCAGCAGCGCGACGCGCACCGGCGGACTCTAGCCGCCGACTGCCCCTGCGGCATGGCTATCGTGCAACGCATGGCCGGGCCGCGGGTGCTCGCGATCGTGCTGGCCGGGGGCGAGGGCAAGCGGCTGGCGCCGCTGACGGCCGACCGGGCAAAGCCGGCGGTGCCTTTCGGCGGGGTCTACCGGCTGGTCGACTTCGTGCTGTCGAACCTGGTCAACGCCGGCTACCTGCGCATCGTCGTGCTCACCCAGTACAAGAGCCACAGCCTGGACCGGCACATCACCACGACCTGGCGGATGTCGACGCTGCTGGGCAACTACGTCACGCCGGTGCCGGCGCAGCAGCGGCTGGGTCCGCGCTGGTTCGCGGGCTCGGCTGACGCGATCTACCAGAGCCTCAACCTGGTGTACGACGACAAGCCCGACCACATCTGTGTCTTCGGGGCCGACCACATCTACCGGATGGACCCGCGGCAGATGGTCGAGCAGCACGTCGCCTCGGGCGCCGGCGTGACGGTGGCCGGCATTCGGCAGCCGATCGGCGACGCGCACCAGTTCGGTGTGATCGAGACGGCCCCGGACGGCCGGCGGATCGCTGCCTTCCGGGAGAAGCCGAGCGACCCGGTCGGGCTGCCGGACGCACCGGAGCAGGTCTTCGCCTCGATGGGCAACTACGTCTTCACGACGGAAACGCTCATCGATGCGGTGACTGCGGACGCCGCCGACGAGGCCTCGAACCACGACCTGGGCGGCAACATCATCCCTCGGCTGGTGGCGGCCGGCGGGGCGGAGGTCTACGACTTCGCCGGCAACCAGGTCCCGGGAGCCACCGACCGGGACTGCGGCTACTGGCGGGACGTCGGGACGCTCGACGCCTACTACGAGGCGCACATGGACATGATCTCGGTCCATCCGGTCTTCAACCTCTACAACTTCCAGTGGCCGATCTACACCTCGTTGCCACCGCTGCCGCCGGCCAAGTTCGTCTTCGCCGACCCGGACCGGATGGGCCAGGCGCTCGACTCCATGGTCAGCGCCGGCGTCGTGGTCTCCGGCGGGACCGTGCGCGGCTCGGTGCTCTCTCCCGGAGTCACCGTGCGCTCGTGGTCCTCGGTCACCGGCTCGGTGCTCATGGACAACGTGGACGTCGGCCGGCATGCCGTCATCCGCAACGCGATCATCGACAAGAACGTCGTCATCCCGGAAGGCGCCCGCATCGGCGTGGACGCCGATGCCGACTCCGACCGCTTCACGGTCTCCGCCGGGGGCGTCGTTGTGATCGGCAAGGGACAGAAGGTCGAGCCCTGACTGCGCGGTGATCTCGACCCGAAATGAAACCGGTGTGGAGCCTCCGGCGTCTCACCCCCATGAGGGCTTCGGTGGCGGCTTGGCTCTCGACCGCGGCTGTGGCGGCCACCGTCGGGGGGATCGTGGCGCTGCCTTCACTGCTGGCGGCCGATTCCGGCGGTAACGGCGCCACCGACCACAACCGGCCCGCCGCCGCGACCGACCCCGTCGTGCGCAACGGTGACACGGTCACGGGCACCGGCCGGGTCGTCGCGGTGGCCGGCCAACCGGTCCGCTTCTGCGCTCCCGTCCCGGTTCCCATGCCGGCGTACGCGCCCGGGCACGAGCCGCCCATCTCCTCCTGTCCGACGTTCGGGGTCGAGGTCAGCGGCGTGAGCCTCGCTGGACTCGGGCGGCGCCATCACCGAGGTGCGGCCGTCGAGGGTTATGCCACCCTCACCGGCACCTACCGGGCCGGGAGTCTGACCGTGACCGGTCAGTCGCCCGCCGATGGTCCCTCCGCTCGGAAGCCCGGTTCGGTGCCCGAGCACCTGCCGTGTGCCGCGCCGCCCGGGGGATGGCTGCCAGGGTCCGACCACCTCGACGTCTCCCGGGCGCAGGCGTACGCCGACGCCCACTCCGGGGAGGTTGTGCAGCTCTCCCTTCAGCGACCGGCGGTCGGCCGCACTGTGCTGGTGCTGGCCACCCGTCATCCGGGCGCTGTCCGGGCCGTCCTTGCGCCGTCGTACGGCCGGCGCATGTGCCTCTTCCGCTCGCCGTACACGGCGGGGCAGCTCGACGCAGCGCACGAGCGACTCGGCGACCTCGTCGCAAGCTCGGACCTGTTCGAGGGTGGGGGCGTCGGAGTGGGTGTGAACGGTCTCCCGGAGGTCTCCGGGGGCGCCGTGATCCTCACCACGCAGCTGGCTGACGTCGCCGGGGAGTTCCCGCCCGGGCTCGTCCGGTTCGACGCCTGGCTGACCAAGACCGGCTGAGACGGCGCCCTACGGCCGCAGCATCGGCACAACGACCTGGTCGACGATCGCTTTGACGGTCCGGGGCCTGACGGGCGGGCCCTCCGTCAGGAAGTGGTAGATCACCATCGCCGGCCCGACCTCGGCCACCAACGGCGTGATGGCGTCCGGACGGACCTCGCCGCGCTCCGCGCCACGTCGCAGCAGGTTCATCATCATCGACTTGCGTGGCTCGATCACTCGAGCGTGCACCATGCGCAGGAAATCGGGATCCCGAAGCGGGTCGCTGAGCAGGCTCGAGATGGCACATCCCGTCGGGCTGTTCACCGTGTGCGCCACCCGACCGAGCAGGGCGAGTACGTCGTTCCGGACGCTGCCCGTGTCGGGCGGGTCGTCAAGGGCGGGCATGCGGTGCTGCAGAGCGTCGACGACCAGCTCCTCCTTGGACGGCCAGCGGCGGTAGAGGGCGGCCTTGCCGGTATGTGCCGCAGCCGCGACCCCCTCCATGGTGAGCCCGCCGTACCCGACCGTGCCCAGCTGGTCGACGACGGCGTCGAAGATGGCCGATTCGAGAACCTGGCCCCGGCGGCGGCGCGGCTCGAAGGCCCCCGCCAAAGGACCGCACTGCGACGGATGCTCGGCCACCAGACGACCTCTCGATGACGCCCTAGTGAACGCTTGCGTATCCTATCCTACCCGTAGTAGCGTCCAAACCTAGTGAACGGAGCCGTTCTCTAGGGAGGTAGGCGACAAATGGCAACATCGACGGCCACGGCGCCCAGCCGACCGGCGGGGGAGGCCCGGCGTGGGCAGCGGCCGGGCCTCACGCTCGCGATCATCGCCGGTGCACAGCTCATGGTCGTGCTGGATGCGACCATCGTCAACATCGCGCTGCCGCACATCCAGACGGCCCTGAAGTTCTCCGACACCAGCCTGTCGTGGGTGCTCAACGCCTACACGCTGACCTTCGGCGGGCTGCTGCTCCTCGGCGGTCGCGCGGGCGACATATTAGGTCGACGACGTGTCTTCGTCTTCGGCATCCTGCTGTTCACCCTGGCCTCCTTCCTGGGCGGGCTGGCGACGTCCGAGGCCTGGCTGCTTGCGGCGAGGGCACTGCAGGGGGTCGGTGGCGCGATCTGCTCGCCCACCGCGCTGTCGTTGATCACCACGAACTTCGAGGAGGGCGCCGAGCGTAACCGCGCTTTCGGCGTGTTCGCCGCCGTGTCCGGCTCGGGCGCTGCCATCGGGCTGCTCGCCGGCGGCATGCTGACATCCTGGCTCTCGTGGCGGTGGGTGCTGTTCGTGAACGTTCCCATCGGCATCCTGATCGCCGTGGTGGCGCCGATGTTCGTCAACGAGTCGGAGCGGCACCCCGGGCGCTTCGACGTCGGCGGGGCGGTCACCTCGACGCTCGGCATGTCGGCACTGGTCTACGGGTTCATCCGGGCGGCCCAGGAGGGATGGAGCGACGGACTGACGATTTTCGCCTTCGCCGCCGCCGTGGTCCTGCTGGCGCTCTTCTTCCTCATCGAGCGCTCGTCCAGGCAGCCCGTCGTACCGCTGGCCATGTTCCGCAACCGCGACCGTGCAGGCAGCTACGGGATCATGCTGGCGCTGGCGGCGGCGCTGTTCAGCATGTTCTTCTTCCTGACGCTGTTCGTGCAGCGGATCCTCGACTACAGCCCGCTGAAGGCGGGCTTCGCGTTCCTGCCGGTGAGCGCCGCCATCGTCTTCACCGCCACGTTGGCCTCTCGCCAGCTGCTCTCCCGGGGACCCAAGTTCTTCATGGTGCTGGGCTCCGTACTGGCGACGGCAGGATTGGGCTGGCTGTCGCAGATCTCGACGAGCAGCAGCTACGTCAGTGGCATCCTCGGCCCGATGCTGCTCTTTGCCTCCGGCATGGGCTTCCTGTTCGTGCCGCTGACCGTCGTCGCGGTCTCCGGCGTACGCAACGAGGACTCGGGTGCGGCGTCCGGGCTGCTGAACGTCATGCAGCAGGTCGGCGGTTCGCTCGGCCTGTCCATCCTCGTCACGGTGTTCGGTACGGCGAGCCGCAACGAGAGCAAGCACCAGATCGGCGAGTTCCTGGCGACCGCCACGCCGTCGCAGCGGGAGGCCTTGGCCAAGAGCGGCCCGCCGGCCAACATCGCCGACGCCGTACTCGCGCACGGCATCTCGACGGCGTTCCTCGTCGGCGTGGTGTTCGCCTTCATAGCCCTGGTGCTCAGCGTCGTCGCGATCCGCGCAAAGGCGTCGGACGTCGACACCTCCGCGGTTCCGGGCATGGCCTAGCGCCATCTGCACCCTCAGTCGGCCAACACCCTCCCCGCGAGTGATCGAGATCCCGTCTACGAGAGGTATTCGGCCGGAACGTTCAGTTGGCGGGCTCTGGATCACCGCTGTTTGGACGCTGGACAGTAAGGCTCAGCGCTCCGAGGTCGAAGGCACCAGGCCGATGCGCTCGGCGTACTCGCCGGTGAAGTCGGGCAGCGTGTCGAGCGACATTCCCAGGCCCTCGGCGACCCGGCTGCCGTAGTCCGCGTCGCACTGCCTGAAGTGCCAGACCATGCGCTCCTGGATCGACTTCTCGCACTGCCCGAGCAGGGTGGTGAGGTTGAGGATCAGGTCGTCGCGCTCCTCGTCCTCCATGTCCTCTCGGTAGCGCTTGCCGACCTGTCCGTAGGGGTTCTTGCGCTCGATCGCCTTGCGCTGCAGCGGCCCGGAGAGCATCGGCTCGTACTGCGGGCCGCCGGCGGTCGCCTCGCGCAGCCCGGCCACGCCGGACGGCTCGTAGTTGACGTGCGGGTCGGCTCCGACGTTGTCCCGGCCGTGCGACAGCTGGCCGCCGGTCTGGTTGGTGCTGACCCGCACGTCCTCCCGCGGCGCGTTGACCGGCAGCTGCAGGTAGTTGGGCCCGACGCGGTAGCGCTGGGTGTCGGAGTAGGAGAACGTCCGGCCGACCAGCATCTTGTCGTCGGAGAAGTCCAGCCCGTCCACGAGTACGCCGGTGCCGAAGGCGACCTGCTCGTTCTCGTCGTGGTGGGAGTCGACGTTGCGGTTGAGCGTCATCATGCCGGCCGGTAGCAGCGGGAAGACGTCCTCCGGCCACATCTTCGTGTCGTCGAGCGGGTCGAAGTCGAGCTCGGGATGTTCGTCGTCGCTCATCACCTGGAGGAACAGCTCCCACTTGGGATGGTCGCCGCGCTCGATGGCGTCGTAGATGTCCTTGGAGGCGTGGCCGAGGTCCGCGGCCTGGATCTCGTTCGCCTGTGCCTGGGTGAGCGACTCCAGCCCCTGCTGGGTCTTCCAGTGGTACTTGACCAGGACGCCCTCGCCCGCGGCGTTGACCATCTTGTAGGTGTTGACGCCGAAGCCGTCCATGTGCCGGTAGTCCTTCGGGATGCCCCGCGGCCCGAACAGGAACGAGAGCATGTGCATGCTCTCCGGCGTCTGGCTCATGAAGTCGAAGATCCGGTTGGGCTCCTGGCGGAAGGTCACCGGGTCCGGCTTGAGCGCGTGGATCACGTCCGGGAACTTGATCGCGTCGCGGATGAAGAAGACCGCGAGGTTGTTGCCGACCAGGTCCCAGTTGCCGTCCTCGGTGCGGAACTTCACCGCGAAGCCGCGCGGGTCGCGGGCCACCTCTGAGGAGTCCCGGCCGCCGATCACCGTGGAGAAGCGGATCGTGACCGGGGTCTTCTTGCCCTGCTCCTGGAACAGCTTCGCCCGCGTGTACGCCGACGCCGGCTGGTCGCCGATGGTGCCGTAGGCCTCGAACTCGCCATGGGCGACGAAGCCGCGTGCATGCACGACGCGCTCCGGGATCCGCTCGCGGTCGAAGTGGCTGATCTTCTCGAGGAAGTGATAGTTCTCCAGCGTCGCGGGGCCTCTGCTGCCGACCGTCCGCGAGTTCTGGTTGTCAGGGACCGGATGGCCCTGCCGGTTGGTCAGGAACTCCCGCGCGTCCTCGGTCATGCGCTTCCCCTCTGCTCGGTGGGTGGTGAGGTGGTGCTCTGCTGACAGTCGGGGCAGGCGCCCCAGTAGGTGACCTCCGCCTCGTCCACCGCGAAGCCGGCGGTGTCGGCCGGGTCGAGGCAGGGAGCGGCTCCCACCGCGCAGTCGACGTCGACCGTCGCCCCGCAGCCGCGGCAGACGAGGTGGTGGTGGTTGTCGCCGGCCCTGCTCTCGAACCGGGCCGGGCCGCCGGCCGGCTGGATCCGGCGTACGAGGCCGGCCCCGGTGAGCGCCCGCAGGATGTCATAGACCGCCTGGGTAGACAGGCTGCCCAGCCGCTCTCGTGCGGTCTTGGCGACCGTCTCCGCGTCGAGGTGGCGGCCGGGCGGCAGGGCGGCGAGCACGGCGAGCCGCGGAGCGGTCACCCGCAGGTCCGCGGCCCGCAGCCGCGCCACCGGGTCCACCATCGCTGCCATCTCCAGCAGCGTTTCACGGTGCACTTGACCAGGTCAAGACAACGGCTGGGTCAAGCGGGCCGGTCAGCCCCGCTTGACGGCGGCGAGCAGCCCGTCTCCCACCGGCAGCAGCACCGGGACCAGCCGCTCGTCGTCGCGCACGGTGGCCCCGAGCTCCCGTACGACGGTCGTCGCGGCGTCGCGCACCGATGGGTCGGCCACCCGGTCGTGCCAGAGGGCGTTGTCGAAGACCACGACGCCGCCGGGACGCAGCAGCCGCAGCGCCTCGGCGAGGTAGTCGGCGTACTCGGTCTTCTCGGCGTCGCACAGCACCAGGTCGTAGGCGCCGTCGGTGAGGCGGGGTAGCACGTCGAGCGCCCGACCGTTGATCAGCCGCACCCGGTTGGCCGGGATGCCGGCCTCGGTGTAGCTGCGGCGGGCCAGCCGCTGGTGCTCGGCCTCCACGTCGATGCTGGTGAGCACCCCGTCGGGCGCCATGCCGCGCAGCAGCCAGATGCCCGACACCCCTGCCCCGGTGCCGATCTCGACGACGTGGCGCGCCGCCATGGCCGCGGCGAGGAAGCACAGCGCCGCTCCGCTGACCGGCGCCAGGGGGGGTGCGCCCATCTGTTCGCCCCGGGACCGCGCGGTGGCCAGGGCCTCGTCTTCGGGCAGGAAGGACTCGGCGTACTCCCTGCTGGCCTGCGGCGGAGCAGCGATGACGGCCTCCTCCGATAGGGAGATCGGGCGGTCGCAGCCTAGCGGTCGGGGAACCGGCCCACTCCGGCCATCGTTGCCGAAACGACACCCCGAGGCGACCGTCCCGCGTGGACGGGTAAGGAAGGGCGACGGCACCATGGTGGCAACGGTCGTGCGGATGGCGGGAGGTGCCTCCTTGGCGGACGTCCCGTACCGTGACCCGGTTCCCGCCGAGCCGTGGACGCCACCGAGCTGGGACGAGGTCGTCCGCACCCACTCGCCCCGGGTCTACCGGCTCGCCTACCGGCTCACCGGCAACAAGTACGACGCCGAGGACCTCACCCAGGACGTCTTCGTGCGCGTCTTCCGGTCCCTCGCCGACTACACCCCCGGGACCTTCGAGGGCTGGCTGCACCGGATCACGACCAACCTGTTCCTCGACCGGGTACGCCGCAAGGCTCGCATCCGGTTCGAAGGCCTGCCCGAGGACGCCGAGCGCATCGCCGGCCGGGAGCCGACGCCGGCCCAGGTCTACGACGACCGCTATCTGGACGGGGACGTGCAGAGCGCGCTGGACGCGCTGCTGCCGGAGTTCCGCGCCGCGGTGATCCTCTGCGACATCGAGGGACTGTCGTACGAGGAGATCGCCCAGACGCTGGGGATCAAGCTCGGAACCGTCCGCAGCCGTATCCACCGGGGGCGGGCGCAGCTCCGCACCGCGCTGGCACACCGGTCGGCCGGCCGCCCCGCCGACGACGCCACCGGCGGCTCCGCCGACCGATCCACCGAAGGGGACAGCTGGTGACCCGTCCGTCGAGCTATCGCGCTCATCTGGGTGAGACCGCCGCCGCCCTGGTCGACGGCGAGCTCGGGCACCCCGCCCGGGAGGCCGCACTGGCCCATCTCGCCCACTGCCAGGCTTGTCGGGCCGAGGTCGACGAACAGCGGCGGACCAAGGTTGTGGTCTCGGGCACCATCTCGCCGTCGGCCTCGGCCGAGCTGACCGCCCGGCTGTGTGCCATCGGCTCGACCGCTGCCGGCTCGACCGGCTCGACCGGCTCGACCACCTCTGCCGGCGGCCGCTCGGGCCCGCCGGTCCACATCGGGCGCCGGCCGCCATCGGTCCGGGGAGCCCGTCGCCCGGGGGGCCGCCGACCATGGGTTAGAAGCCGGCGCTCGCGGAGCTGGGCGGCCGCCACCGGGGTCGCCGCGACCCTGGTGCTGGGGCTGGGCACCGCTTTCGTCGCCGGCGGTACGCCGGGGGACGGCCCGGCGATCTCTCCCGCGGTCGACCGCTACGCCGTGGAGCACGCGGCGACGACCGGCGGGGTCACCTTCCCCGGGTCTGCTGTGGGCGCCGCCGTGTCCGCGTCCTTCGCGGGGTCGAACGCCCCGTGAGCCCGTCCGTTCCCGCTCGTCTCGGAGCGCTCGCCGTGCTTGCCGGGCTGGGAACGGCCGGCGCGGTGAGCCTCCTCGTTCCGGCCGGCTCGGCCGCCGGCACGAGCAGCGGGTGGCGACCTCCATCGGGGTCCAGCGACGCCGCCGCCGTGCGGCTGCTCCGCCAGGCCGCGCAGGCGACCGACGCGACGGCGTACTCGGGTGTGCAGTACCTCTGTTCCTGGGGCTCGGACGGCGGCTCCACGAGCGTGGTGGTCGAGGTCACCCACGTGCCGGGCAGCGGCTCGATGGTGGCGGTGCGACCCACCCCGGGCAGCGGCGGAATCCGCGTGTACGAGAAGGAGTCCACCGAGGGGTCGCCGGGGATCGGCGCCCCGGACCTGGCCGGTGGCCGCGGGCAGGCGCTGGCGCTGCTCGAGCGCAAGTACGACCTCGGTCTGGGTTCGACGGAGGACGTGGCCGGCCGCCCCGCCGATGTGGTGGAGGTGCGCCGCCCCGATGGCTCGCTGGCCGCCCGGCTTTGGCTCGACGCCGCCACCAAGATGCTGCTGCGCCGCGAGATCACCGACCACCGCGGCCGGATGACGCGCGCCAGTGCCTTTGTCGAGCTGCGGATCGGCCGCGCCGGACTGCTCTTGACGCCCACGGCGGAGGGCCCTCAGCAGATGCCGCGGCCCTGGGACCGGCGGCTCGAGGCCGCGGACCTGGGCCGGCTGCGCGCCCATGGCTGGGCGGTGCCTGACACGCTGCCCGGAGGGCTCGAGCTCTTCGACGCTCGAAGCCACGACAACGACGACGAAGGCGCCGGCGCCGACGAGGTCGTCCACCTGTCGTTCTCCGACGGGCTGTCCACCGTGTCGCTGTTCGAGCAGAAGGGCCGGCTCGACCCGCGTCGGCTGGCCTCCTGGCGGCGGGAGAAGATGGGCGGGGCTCGGGTCTACGTGCGCGACACCCTGCCGCGACGCGTGGTGTGGGCCAGCCGGGGCAAGGTCTACACCGTTCTGGCCGATGCCCCGGAGGACACCGTCCAGGCCGTCATCGCCCGGCTGCCGCACTCGTCGCCGCGCACCGGCGTCGTGCCGCGGCTCGGCCGCGGCCTGGCGCGCGTCGGTTCCTGGTTCAACCCTTTCGCCTGATCTCCCGAGGAACTCCAGATGACCGAGCACGACCGCACGCCCGACCCCGACTCCACGGGTTCGGCCCGCTGGTGGTCTGGCGGCACCGACGACCCCTGGCGTACGTCGGGTGCCGGCTCGACGCCGTACCGCCCGCAGGACACCTTGCCGGTCTCCGCCGCCGGTGCGACGACGACGGCGACTCGCCCGTTCGGCGAGCCGGCGTACGGGAGCGACACGCTGGGACAGGATCCGCGCGGTCGGCGGTCCCGCGGGTGGCTGGTGCTGCCTGCAGTCGCGCTCACTATCGGGCTCGTCGCCAGCGGTGTGGGAGCCGCGGTCGGCGTACATGTCGGTCGCTCGTCGGACGGTGGACGGCTGACCGATGGCTCGGCCAGCCTCGGGGCCCCGCCGGTCAGGACCAGCGACACCCGCCCGGCCGGATCGGTGGCCGCGATCGCCCAGGCGGTGCTCCCCAGCGTCGTGTCGATCTCGGTGCGGGTTGGCTCAGGGGGCGACACCGGTACCGGCGTGATCATTCGCAGCGACGGCTACATCCTGACCAACAACCACGTGATCTCGTCGGCGGCGGACGGCCGCGGGGAGATCTCGGTGCAGCTCAACAACGGCAAGGCGACGGCTGCCTCCATCGTCGGGAGCGACCCGAAGTCCGACCTCGCCGTGCTCAGGGTGCGGGGAGTCTCTGGCCTGACCGCGGCGCGACTGGGCAGCAGCTCCAACCTGGTCGTCGGCGATCCGGTGGTCGCGATCGGTTCCCCGCTCGGGCTGAACCAGACCGTGACCTCCGGCATCGTCAGCGCGAAGGATCGCCCGGTGAGCGCGGGGCGGACGAGCGCGACCGACCCCGGCTCGGTGATCGACGCGATCCAGACCGATGCGGCGATCAACCCGGGCAACTCCGGCGGCCCGCTGGTCAACGGTCGGGGTGAGGTGGTCGGGATCAACTCGGCCATCGCCACGCTGCCGAACGGCGGCGGTGGCCAGAGCGGGTCGATCGGACTTGGCTTCGCGATCCCTATCGACCAGGCCCGGTCCATCGCCGAGGAGATCATCCGTACCGGGAAGGCGACCCACCCGATCCTGGGCGTCAGCGCCGCCACCCTGGACGAGACGCAGGCCAAGTCCATTGCGGGAGCCGAGGCCGGTGCGCTGGTGTCGGCGTACAATGGCCGGCCGGCCGTGGTGCCTGGCGGCCCGGCGGAGGCGGCCGGCATCCGGGCGGGGGACATCATCATCGCCATCGCCGGAGCGCGGGTGACCGGTGTGGACGAGCTGGTCGTCGAGACCCGCAAGCACCGCATCGGCGATCGCGTCTCGGTCACCTACATCCGGGACGGCAAGAAGTCCACCGTCGAGCTGACCCTGGCGAGCGACGCCGACGCCGGCGGCTGACCGACGTAGGCTCCAAGGCCGGGTCCGCTGCAGGGAGGTGGCGTGTTCGACCACGTCGGCTGGGGTGAGCTGCTGATCCTCGCACTCGTTGCGTTGTTCGTCTTCGGACCGGAACGGCTCCCGCAGGTCGCCGCCGACGCCGGCCGGATGCTGCGGAGCCTGCGCAAGATGGCGCAGAGCGCGACCGCCGACCTCAAGGCCGAGCTGGGCCCCGAGATGGCGGACCTGGACCTGGCCTCGCTGAACCCGCGCACCTTCGTGGCCAGGAACCTCTTCGCCGACGACGAGCAGACCGCACCGACCGCGGTCGGACGGCCGTCGGGTGGCCCGCCGCTCGAGCCCGGTGAGCGGCCGCCGTACGACCCCGACGCGACCTAACGGGAGACGGGAGACAAACCGAGGGGTCGGCCGACCAGCCCGCGAGCCCGGCTGCCGAGCCGGTCGGCGACCGCCCGCAGCTCCTTTGCTGCCGCGCAGTCCGGGTCGTCCAGCACGATCGGGCGACCGCTGTCGCCGCCTTCGCGCAGGCGTACGTCGATCGGCACCGCGCCGAGCAGCGGAACGGTCGTCCCGGTGGCCCGCGACAGCGCCTCGGCCACCGCCGCGCCCCCGCCGGAGCCGAACACCTCGACCAGCTCGCCGCAGTGCGGGCAGGGCAGCCCGGACATGTTCTCCACCACGCCGGCGATGCTCTGCCGGGTCTGCAGCACGATCGCGCCGGCCCGCTCGGCCACTTCGCGCGCGGCCAGCTGCGGCGTGGTGACCACGATCAGCTCGGCGTTGGGCATCAGCTGGGCGACGGAGATCGCGATGTCCCCCGTCCCCGGCGGCAGGTCCAGCAGCAGGACGTCGAGGTCACCCCAGAAGACGTCGGTGAGGAACTGCTGCAGCGCCCGGTGCAGCATCGGTCCCCGCCAGACCACCGGGGTGTTGTCCTTGGTGAACATCCCGATCGAGATGACCTTCACGCCGTACACCGTCGGTGGCATGATCATCGACTCGACCTGGGTGGGGCGGGCCGTCGTACCGAGCATCCGTGGCACCGAGTGGCCGTAGATGTCCGCGTCCACGATGCCGACCTTGAGGCCGTTGCCGGCCATGGCGACGGCGAGGTTCACGGTCACCGACGACTTGCCGACCCCGCCCTTGCCGCTGGCGACGGCGTAGACCCGGGTCAGGGACCCGGGCTGGGCGAAGGGCACCTCCTTGGCCGGTGTGCCGCCGCGCAGCGAGGTCTGCAGGTCCTTGCGCTGCTGGTCGCTCATCACGTCGAGCTCGACCGCCACGCCGGTGACACCCTCGAGCCGGCGGACGGCGGCCGTCACGTCCGCGGTGATCTTGTCGCGCAGCGGGCAGGCCGCCACGGTCAGGAAGATGGCCACGGCCACCCGGCCGTCCGGCGCCACGACGACGGACTTCACCATGCCGAGCTCGGTGATGGGCCGGTTGATCTCGGGGTCGGAGACGGTGGCCAATGCGGCGGTGACAGCCTCGACGGTGGGGGAAGTCGGCATGTCGTCCTTCGCAGAGCGGGACGGCCGGGAGGCCGAACGGTCTAGGCCATGCTACGTCGCCCGCGCCGCCCGCTCCGCTCGGTCCTTTCTGCCGGTACGGCGGTGCTGGCGATCTACCATGCTGCGATGCAGGTGGAGCGGGTCGCCGGCGCCGCCACCCCGTCGGTGTCGGAGCTGGCGGTGTGGCGGACCTTCCTGCGCACCCATGCCGAGGTCAGCCGCCGGCTCGAGGCCGAGCTCACCGCGGAGCACGAGCTGCCACTGGCCTGGTACGACGTACTGGTCCAGCTCGTGGAGGCGCCGGACCGGCGGCTGCGGATGACCGAGCTGGCCGACCGGGTGCTGCTCTCCCGCAGCGGGCTGACCCGGCTGGTCGACCGGCTGGAGCGCGAGGGTCTGGTGACGCGGGTCGCCTGCCCGAGCGACGCTCGAGGCCTGTTCACCGTGCTCACCGATGCCGGCCGAGCCCGGTTGCGGGACGCGTCGCCGACTCACCTGCGCGGGATCGCCGAGCACATGACCGGTCGTTTCTCGGCCGCCGAGCTCGAGATCCTCGGCGACCTGCTGGTGCGGCTGCTCCCGCCGCCGGCGGCGGCTACGGTGACGGACGGTCCGCCGTCGCGGCGCTGAGCAGCGCACCCACGCGTTCGGCGAGCGCCACCGGTGACGCGGCCGGTTCCCCCTCGGTGAACAGCAGCACCGGCAACGCCGCCGCGCCGGGATCGGCGCGCAGCGCGTCGGCCACCGAGGCGCCGTCGGCGTCGGGCAGCGACGCCGCGACCAGAACGCCGGCGTAGTCGTCCGCCGCGACCACCTGCAGCGCCTCCTCGGCGGTGCTCACGGCGTCCACCTCGGCGGTGCCGGCGAGCGCCGAGGTGACAACGGAGCGGAACGCCGGATCCGGGTCGACCAGCAGCACGCGGGGCATGTGCGCCGCCGCGACCGCCGTGCGGGCGGCGGGCTGCGGTGCCGGCGTCCGGCAGTACGGGCAACTGCGCCAGCTCGGGTCCAGCCCGCGGGCACAGCCGGTGCAGGTGCAGCGCGCCACCGGTGTCGCGCACCACGGACACGCCACCATGTCCTCGGCCAGCGGGTTGCCGCAGCTGACGCAGTGCCCTCGGTCGCCCTCGTCCACCGAGGTGACCCGGAGCACCTCTTCGAATGTGGTCTCGCCGCGGCGCGCCTTGGTCAGCGCCGAGCCGCGCATCGTCGTCATCCCGGCCGCCCGGGCCGCCGCTGCGACGGCGGACTCGGTGGGCGTCGTGAGCAGGACCGCCCGCATCGCCGCCGTGACGACCAGCACCTCGAAGACGCCGAGCCGGCCCTTGTAGCCCGTGCCGCTGCAGTCGGGGCAGCCGCGGCCGTGCCGCGGTGTGTCGGCGACCAGGTCGGCAGCGGTGAGGCCGAGCAGCTGGAGTACCCGCTCGCCGGGCAGGTAGGGCTCCACGCAGGCCGAGCAGGGCCGTCGTACCAGCCGCTGGGCGACCACCAGGGACAGCGAGGAGGCCACGAGGAACGGCTCGACCCCCATGTCGACCAGCCTGGTGAGGGCGGCCGGCGCGTCGTTGGTGTGCAGGGTGGTCAGAACCAGGTGGCCGGTGAGCGCTGCTTCCAGCGCCAGCTTGGCCGTCTCGGTGTCGCGGACCTCGCCGACCAGCACGACGTCCGGGTCCTGGCGCAGGATCGAGCGCAGGCCGCGGGCGAAGGTGAGCCCGGCCCGCTCGTGCAGCTGCATCTGGGTGATCCCAGGCACCTGGATCTCGACGGGGTCCTCGACGGTGACGATGTTGCGTTCCGGCGTACGGATGTGGTTGATCGCCGAGTAGAGCGTGTTGGTCTTGCCGGAGCCGGTGGGGCCGGTGATGAGAATCAGGCCCTGCGGCGAGGCGAGGCTGGCGAGCACGCCGTCGAGCTGTTCGTTGTCGAAGCCGATGCGCTGGATCGCCGGCACCGACTCGGCCCGGCCCTGCAGCCGTACGACGACCTTCTCGCCGTGCACCGAGGGCAGGGTGCTGATCCGGCAGTCGACCTTGGCGCCGTCCACCACCAGTCGGGTCCGGCCGTCCTGCGGCACCCGGCGCTCGGCGATGTCTAGGCCGGCGACGACCTTGACCCTGCTGACCAGTCCCGCTGCCGCCGAGCGGGGGACGCTCATCACGTCGCGCAGCACGCCGTCGACCCGGTAGCGGATCCGGACCTCCTTGGCCTCCGGCTGGACATGCACGTCGCTCGCGCCGGCCCGCACCGCGTCGGCCAGCACCACGTTGACCAACCGGACGAGTGGGGCGTCCTCCGCCCAGCCCAGCGGGGTCTCGGCGGTCTCGTCCGGTTCCGGCTGCAGGTCGTCGAAGTAGGTCGACATCTCCGCCGACCCCTCGGACAGCGACCACGCGCGGGCGAGGTACTCCCTCAGCTGGCTCTCCGGAGCGACCACCACGCGGATGTCCGAGACGCCGGTGTAGAGCTTGACGTCGTCGAGGGCCACCACGTTCGTCGGGTCGGCGCACGCCACCGTCAGCGAGTTGTCGGTGCGTTGCAGCAGCAGGACGCCCGACCGTGACGCGACCGCCTGCGGCAGCAGCCGTACCAGCTCGGGGCTGATCGTCGTGGCGCCGAGGTCCACCAGCGGCAGGTCCAGCGCCTCCGCCAGCGCCGCCGCCAGCTGGGACTCCTGCACGTAGCCGAGCTCTACGACGACTGCGCCCAGCCGCTTGCGCCGGATACCGGGCGGCGCCTCCGCCTGGGTACGCAGCGCGGAGTTGAGCTGCTCCACGGTGATGACCTTGGAGTCGACCAGGACCTCGCCCAGCCGGCGGCGGCGGTTGGCGGCGTACGGGGACGAGCTCACAGCAGATGTCGTCGGCGGGATCGGGCCGCTGGTAAAGGGTGACTTGCCGCCGCCGTGGGTCCTGGGGGACGGCGAGTGACAGGCGGCCTCAGCTATCAGCGGCGGCCGGTCGTGAGCCGTCGCCGAGCTCGTCCACGACGTGCTGCAGCTCCGAGCGCAGGAAGTCGCGGGTCACCACCTCACCCAGCGCGAACCGCACGTCGGCGACCTCGCGGGTGAGGTACTCGGTGTCGGCCACCGACCGGGCGTTGACGGCGCGGTCCTGCTCGAGGTTGATCCGGTCCCTGTCGTCCTGGCGGTTTTGCGCCAGCAGGATCAGCGGGGCGGCGTACGCCGCCTGCAGGGAGAGGATCAGGGTGAGGAACGGGAACGGGTAGGGGTCGAAGGACAGCGGGCTGCCCTTGGGGAAGACGACGTTGCAGAGGACCCAGAGGATGATGATGACGCTCTGGATGACGAGGAAGCGCGCTGTGCCGATGAACCGGGCGATCGTCTCGGCGAAGCTGCCAAATGCGTCAGGGGAGTAGTGCGGGCGCGGCACCACCTGGCGGCGGATCTCCCGCGGCTGGTCCAGGCGCGGCTGCCGCCGGCGCTCACCTCGGGCCACTGACCTGGCCGTCCTCGTCGAGTGTGGCCTCGCGCCAGTTCTCAGGCAGGAGGTGGTCGAGCACGTCGTCGACGGTCACCGCCCCGATCAGGTGGTCGCCGTCGTCGACGATGGGCACCGCCACCAGGTTGTACGTCGCGAAATAGGCGGTCAGCGCGGGCAGCGTCACGTCGGGACCGAGGGGGTCGGTGTCCTTGTCGAGGATTCCGCCCACGAGGGCGGACGGCGGTTCGCGCAGCAGCCGCTGCACGTGCGCGATACCGAGGTACCGGCCGGTCGGTGTCTCCGTCGGTGGTCGGCAGACATAGACCTGGCTGGCCAACGCGGGCGTGACCTCGGGATGGCGGACCCTGGCCAGCGCCTCGGCAACCGTCGAGTCCGGCTGAAGGATGATCGGTTCGCTGGTCATCATGCCGCCGGCGGTGTCGTCGGAGTAGCTGAGCAGCCGGCGTACGGGCCGTGCCTCGTCGGGCTCCATCAGCTCCAGCAGCCGCTCGGCCTCCTCCGGCGGCAGCTCGCCGAGCAGGTCAGCCGCGTCGTCGGGAGCCATCGCCTCCAGGACGTCGGCCGCCCGCTCGCCCGCCAGCTTGCCGAGGATCTCGACCTGGTCGTCCTCGGGCAGCTCCTCGAGAACATCTGCCAGCCGCTCGTCGTCGAGGGCGGCGGCGACCTCGGCCCGGCGTTTCGGCGACAGGTCGTGCATCACGTTGGCGAGGTCGGCCGGGCGCAGCTGGTCGAACGCCGCCAGCAGGTTCGCCGCGCCCTGCCCCTGCTCCTCGAGCGAGAAGCCGGTGACCGCATCCCAGTCGAGCGTGCTGACCTGGCCGCGCCGGCGCATGCCGCCGCCGGACCTTACGGCTACCTTGGTGACCAGCCAGTCACGGGTCCTGGACTGCTCCATCGAGACGTCGAAGACGGTGACGGTGGCGGCGTCGGACAGCCGGGTGACCTTGCGGTCGAGCAGCTCGCCGATCACCAGGGTCTCGCCGGCCCGCTGCTCGAACCGGCGTAGGTTGATGGTGCCGGTGATGATCACGGCGCCGACGTCGACGGCGGTCACCCGGCCCATCGGGACGAAGATCCGCCGGCGCGGCTGGACCTCGACGACCAGGCCGAGGACGCGGGGCGGCTGGCGGGCGATCCGCAGGGCCACGACGACATCACGCACCCGGCCGAGCTGGTCGCCATTGGGGTCGAACACGGCGATGCCGGCGAGGCGCGCGACGAAGACCCTCGCGGGCGGCCCGCTCACGGACCGGAGGCTACCGCCGCCGTGCGCCGAAGCCCGGACCCGCGCCGCCGCTACTGTCCGGCTGATGCCCACGCTGTCCTACGAGGTCGTCGACGTCTTCACCGACACGGCGTACGCCGGGAACCCGCTCGCCGTGGTCCTCGACGCTGACGGCGTGCCGACCGAGGGGCTGCAGGCGCTGGCCCGCGAGTTCCATCTGTCCGAGACCGCCTTTCCGCTGTTGCCCGACGTGCCCGGCGCCGACTACCGGCTGCGGATCTTCACTCCGGAGACCGAGCTGCCCTTCGCCGGGCACCCCTCGATCGGGGCCGCATGGGTGCTGGCGCGGCTGGGGCGCATCCCCCCGGGAGTGGTGCGCCAGTCCTGCGGGGCCGGCGTCCTGTCGCTCACCGTGGAGCTGGGTCCGGGCCGGGTCGAGCTCACCGGCGGTACGCCGACCGTCGGGGAGCCGATGGGCCCGGCGCCGTGGCTCGCCGCGGTCGGCCTGACCGACTCGGACCTGGCCGGCCCGCCCAGGCTCGCCGGCACCGGCCTGTCCTTTGGCTACCTGCCGGTCGTCGCGGCGGCGGTAGGTCGGGCGGTGCCGGACGTGGCCCGGCTGCGGGATCTCGGGTCGGCCGGGGTGTCGGTCTTCGCGTGGTCGACCGGCCGGGCGCACGCGCGGGTCTTCGCCGGTGAGGTGGGCGTGACCGAGGACCCGGCGACCGGCTCGGCCGCGCTGGGCCTCGGCGCCTACCTGGTCGCGGCCGGGCTGGTGCCCGGCGACGCGACGACGTCGTACGTCGTGCACCAGGGTGTCGAGCTCGGCCGGCCTTCGACGCTGGAGTGCACCGTCCGGGCGGTGGCCGCCGCGGCGGTGCAGTGCCGTGTCGCCGGCGGGATCGTCGCGATCGCCCGAGGCGAGATCGTCCGGCCCTGACGGGCGGTGCGGTGAGGCGCGCCGTTCAAATGGTTGGCGGACCCGGCCGCGCTCGAGGTTGTGCCTTCGCATCGGTACCCGCTCACGCCCCGCCCCGCCCGGGTCCGCTAGCGGGTCCGCCTGCGCGGTCGGCGGTGCAACGTCAGCGGCACCCGGACCCGGGTGGTCGCGGGAGTTGCCGGCGGCGGGTGTGCCTGCGAGCCGGTGGCCGGGAAGTCCGGCCGCTCGAGCAGCTCACCGGTGGGGGTCAGGCGCAGCAGCGTGCATTCCCGCGCCCACCGCCGCGGTGCCTCCTCGCCGTCGGGGGAGTTGAGCCGCTTGGCCTGGAGCAGCGGGGTCAGCGCCACCCAGGTGGGCGTGCCCGGCGCCACCACTGACACGTCGGCGGTCCAGACGACGAGCCGGCCCCCGTTGTCCTTGCTGCGCACCGTGACCGCGACGCCGGCCGCCTCGGCCAGTCCCGGGACATCCTGTTCCAAGCCGCCGATGAGCACGTAGGCCGACCGCTCGTGCCACAGGTGCCAGACCGGCCAGGGCCGGTCCGCACCGCGGTCACCCATCGGTCGGACCCACAGCAGACCGGACTTCTTGGTCGCCTCTTCGATCAGCGCCGTCGCGTCGTAGGGCGGGAACCGGGTGGACACCGCACCAGAGTCGCACGGGAGATACTGCGCGGGTGCGCGCCGACTCGGACGGCACGGCCGTCTCGGCCGGCCGCACCCGCCTCGAGCCCGCCGCCGTTGCGCTCGCGGCCGTGCATCGGCCCCCCGCCGCCGACATCGGTCTGCTCCTAGTCGCGGTGCTGGCGGTCTCCACCTCCGGGCCGCTGATCGCCGCGGCGGCCGCGCCGTCGTTGGCCATCGCCTTCTACCGCAACGCGATGGCGAGCGGGGTGCTGCTGCCCTGGGCCCTGACCCGCTGTGGAGCCGAGCTGCGCGCGCTGGACCGGCGGGAGTGGTGCCTCGCGCTGCTGGCGGGCGTACTGCTCGCGGCCCATTTCGCGACGTGGACGCCGTCCTTGGCGCTGACCTCGGTGGCCTCGGCGACCGCCCTGGTCGCCACCCAGCCGGTCTGGGCCGCGCTGATCGCCCATCTGCGCGGCTCGCCGATCGCGCGACGCGCCTGGTTCGGCATCGCAGTGTCCGTCCTCGCCGCCGCGCTGCTGACCGGCATCGACTTCTCGGCCTCCGCGCGGGCGCTGGCCGGCGACGGGCTCGCCTTGGTCGGCGGCATCTTCGCCGCGATGTATGTCACGACAGGGGCCGAGGTGCGGCGCAGCGTGAGTACGACGGCGTACACGCTGATCTGTTACGGCACCGCCTCGGTGCTGTTGCTGGTGGCCTGCCTGGCGACCCGGGCCCAGCTGGGCGGGTACCCGCCGGTCACCTGGCTGCAGCTGCTGGCGCTGACCGCGGGCGCCCAGCTGCTGGGGCACTCGGTGATCAACCGGGTGCTGCGTACGACGAGCCCCACCGTCGTCTCGCTCGCCATCCTGCTGGAGGTGCCAGGAGCCGCCCTGATCGCCGCCGGGTTCCTCCACCAGCGGCCGCCGGCCGCGGCCATTCCGGCCGCCGCCTTGCTGCTGGCAGGTATCGGCCTGGTGGTGGGAGTCGGAGCCGGCAGCGGGGCGCCGCCGGCCGCTCTGGACGTCGACTAGCCGCGACGGCTCTCGGACTAGAGCATCTGCCACCCGCGGAGCGTCTCCAGCAGCGATGACGTCAGCGGCAGCGCCGCCATCGCCTCGACGTCGTACCAGCCGACCTCGCTGGCGTCGTCGCCGGCCCGCAGCGCGCCCCCCGTCACCGTGCACTCGTGGTCGCGAATGTCGTAGCTGACCCCGCCCGGACCCGGCCATGTCACGCTGCCGAGGTACCGGCCGACCTCGACCACCAGCCCCGTCTCCTCGACGACCTCCCGGCCCAGCGCCTGCTCGACGGTCTCGCCCGCTTCCACCCGCCCCCCCGGCAGCGACCAGCGGCCGGCGGCGGGCGGACGGCCTCGGCGTACGAGCAGCAGACGGCCGGCAGCATCGGATATGACCGCACCGACGCAGGGAACCCGTGGGCCACTGCGCGCGCCGGCCGGTTGCGCCCCCGGCACGTGAGACGCTGACGGCATGAAGACCATCTTCGTCCTGCTGGCGATCGCGCTGGTGGTGGCGATCGGGTTCCTGGTGTTCGCGGACGCGGGACCGCGCCGGGTGATCCGCCGCCGGGTGCAACGTCCGGCCCGAGTACGGCGGCGGGTCGTCACCGAAGAGATCGACGACCTCGAGTAGGGCGCCGCACGTGCCACAGCGTGACGGGCCGGGCGCGAAGGGTTGACGAACGTCGCGGACCGGCGCACCGTTGACGTGTGCGGCCGGAGCCGACCTGTCCCCGTTGCGTGGGACCCCTGCGCGCACCTGGCCTGTGGTCCAGCGACTGGACGTGTGCCGGGCACGGCGTCGTCCACCCGTTCGCGTTGGTGCCGCGCGCCTGCCCAGAGGCCCTCGACCATGTCCGTTCGCTCGCCCAGGTGCCGCTGTGGCTGCCCGCGCCGATGCCGACGGGCTGGCTGGTCAGCGGGGTGGGGCACGCCGGCGACGAGCGAACCGGTGCCCGAGCCACCCTGCTGGCATGTTCCGGTCCGGCGCCGCTGGGGGGGCCGGCCGACCTGGTGCTGGTCGCCGAGGATCCCGGGGTGGGGCTCGGTGCCCGCTTCGCCGGGCTGGCAGCACCAGACCCCGGTCCGGAGATCACCGATGCCGCTCCGCACGCCAAGGTCGAGGCGGCCGGCCACCCGACCCCGCTGTGGAACCTGCCCGCCGATGACCGGGCCGGCTTCGTCGGCGCCGCCATGGGGCTGTGGCTCTGGGCCGTCCTCTGGCCGGCCGATGCCGGCCTGCTGCTCCTGGAGGACCTGGTCCTGCGCGACTCTCGGGAGGGTGGGCCGGAGCCGACGGTCGAGTTCGGGTCGCTGTCGCCGCGGCTGAGCCAGCCGAACGCAGGGGGACCTCCCGGATAGCATCGCGACCACCGTCGTCGATCTCCCGGAGTTGCGCGCTGCGCATCGACCTGCACGCTCACAGCACCGCCTCGGACGGCACCACGACGCCGGCCGACCTGGTCGCCTTGGCGGTCGAGGCCGGCCTCGACGTACTGGCTCTCACCGACCACGACACCACCGCCGGCTGGGAGGAGGCGCTCTGCGCCTTGCCGCCCGGTCTCACCCTGGTTCTCGGCGCGGAGATCTCGTGCCAGTTCGCCGACGCGAGCGGCACGCGGACCGGCGTACACCTGCTGGCCTACCTCTTCGACCCGGCCGAGCCGGCGTTCGCAGCGGCCCGGGCCGCGCTTCGGGAGAGCCGGATTCGCCGCGGCAGAGGGATGGTCGACCGGTTGCGCGCGGACGGGTACGACGTCCGCTGGGAGCGGGTGCTCGAGATCGCCGCCGGCACCGTGGGGCGGCCGCACGTCGCCCGGGCCCTGATGGAGATCGGCGTGGTGCCCAGCATCGCGGCGGCCTTCACGCCGGAGTGGATCGGCCCGGGCGGGCGCTACTACGTGCCCAAGGACGAGCTCCAGGTGCTGGACGCGATCGCCCTGGTGACCGGTGCTGGCGGCGTACCCGTGCTGGCTCACCCGCGAACGGCGCGGGCCCGACGGCACCTGTCGGACGAGGTGATCGGGGAGCTCGCTGCGGCGGGGCTGCGCGGGCTCGAGGTCGACCACCCGGACCATGGTCCCGACGCCCGCTCGCAGCTGCGTGCGCTGGCCGCCGGGCTCGACCTGGTCGCGACCGGCTCCAGCGACTTCCACGGTGCCAACAAGCCGCGGCTACGGCTGGGCGCGGAGAGCACCGAGCCCGCGGCGTACGACGCGCTGACGGCAGCGGCGTCGGGCCGGTCACCGGTCGCGGCATGACGCACTACTTCGACGCGCGGCTGTTCGGCGAGGTGTTCGTCACGCTCTCGGTGATCATGGATCCGGTGGGGACGATCCCACTGTTCCTCGCCCTCACCGGTGGGCGCAGCGCCCGGGAGCGTCGTCGGCAGGCCTGGCAGGCGGTTCTGGTGGCGGGCACCGTCATCGCCACCTTCGCCGTCTTCGGGCAGTCGATCCTGAGCTACCTCGGCATCTCGGTTCCGGCTCTGCAGGGTGCCGGCGGCCTGCTGCTCGTCCTCGTCGCTCTCGAGCTGCTGACCGGTCGCCAGGACGAGCCGACCGGCACCAAGGACGTGAACGTCGCACTGGTGCCGCTGGGCACGCCGTTGCTGGCGGGCCCCGGCGCCATCGTGGCCACCATCGTCTTCGTCCGCCGGACCGACGGCGCCGGCGACGTGCTGGCGATCGCCGCCGGGCTGGTCGCGGTGCACTTGGTGCTGTACCTGGCGCTGCGCTTCGCCGTCGGCATCCTGCGGGTGCTGCGCGACAGCGGCGTACTGCTGCTCACCCGCATCTCGGGGCTCCTGCTGTCCGCGATCGCCGTCCAGCTGATCGCCGACTCCGTGCGGGCGTTCGTGCGGGCCGGCTGACTAGGCTCGGCGCCCCCGACGCGAAGCCGCAGGAGGTATGCCGATGAGCCGGCAGGTACGTGGTGTGGTGGCCAGGGCCAAGGGCGAACCGGTGACCGTCGAGACCGTCGTCGTCCCCGACCCCGGGCCGGGCGAGGCACTCGTCAAGGTTGCGGCGTGCGGGGTCTGCCACACCGATCTGCATTATCGGCAGGGAGCGATCAACGACGACTTCCCGTTCCTGCTCGGCCACGAGGCCGCTGGCACGGTGGAGGCGGTGGGGGAGGGCGCCACCGGGGTGAGCCCTGGCGACTACGTGGTGCTGGCCTGGCGGGCGCCATGTGGCCAGTGTCGGTCCTGCCGCCGGGGGCGGCCCTGGTACTGCTTCGACAGTCGCAACGCCACCCAGCCGATGACGCTCGAGGACGGCACGCCGCTCTCGCCGGCGCTGGGCATCGGTGCCTTCGCCGAGTACACCCTGGTCGCGGCCGGTCAGGCGGTGCCGGTCGACCCGGCCGCCCGGCCCGAGGCCGCCGGCTTGATCGGCTGCGGTGTGATGGCCGGCTTCGGCGCCGCGGTCAACACCGGCGGGGTCGGCCGGGGCGACACGGTGGCCGTTCTCGGCTGCGGCGGCGTGGGTGACGCCGCGATCGCCGCCTCCGCGCTGGCCGGCGCCCGCAGGGTCATTGCGGTGGACGTCGACCCGCGCAAGCTCGAGTGGGCCCGGGGTTTCGGGGCCACCGACACGGTCAACGCCGCGGACACCGACCCGGTCGAGGCGATTCGCGGGCTCACCGACGGCTTCGGCGCCGATGTGGTGATCGATGCGGTGGGACGGCCGGAGACCTACCGGCAGGCCTTCCACGCTCGCGACCACGCCGGCACGCTGGTTCAGGTCGGCGTACCGGACCCGACGATGCGGGTCGACCTCGGACTGATCGATCTCTTCGGGCGCGGCGGAGCTCTCAAGTCATCGTGGTACGGCGACTGCCTCCCGAGCCGCGACTTCCCGATGCTGATCGATCTCTACCTGCGTGGAAAGCTCGACCTGGACGGGTTCGTGTCCGAGACGATCGGGATCGACGACGTCGAGGAGGCATTCGCCAAGATGTCGCGCGGCGAGGTGCTGCGCTCGGTGGTCGTGCTGTGAGCCTGCCGGTCGACCGGGTGGTGACCGCCGGGGTCTTCACGCTCGACGGGCAGTCCTTCGACGTCGAGAACAACGTCTGGCTGGTCGGGGACGACTCCCTCGTGGTCGTGGACCCGGCTCACGACGCGGACCGGATCCTCGCCGGCGTCGCCGGCCGCCCGGTGACCGCCGTTGTGTGCACCCACGGTCACAACGACCACATCAACGTGGCGGTCGAGGTCGCGGACCGAACCGGCGCGCCGATCTTCCTGCACCCCGCCGACGGGATGCTCTGGGACGCCGTACACCCGGCTCGGCCGCCGGACCGCGACCTGGCGGACGGCGATCAGGTGGGCCGGCTGTCGGTCCTGCACACGCCTGGCCACTCGCCGGGCGGCGTCTGTCTCTACGCCGCCGACCTGGGAGTCGTCTTCTCCGGTGACACCCTCTTCGCCGGCGGGCCGGGGGCCACCGGCCGCTCGTACTCGGACTTCCCGACGCTCCTGCGAGCGGTCGAGAACCGGCTGCTCTCGCTACCTGCCGAGACGCGGGTGCTGACCGGTCACGGCGACTCCACCACGATCGGCGCCGAGGCGCCGCACCTCGAGCAGTGGCGGGCGCGCGGCCACTGACCCCCAGTGGTCGGGGAGAGGAGGGGGGTACTTTCGGACATTTCTGGTCGATGAGCGTAGCCAAAGCCGCACGGCGGTCGTTCTAGGCGACAAGAGCTGCGGCAGCGGTCGCCGGTCCGCCTGCCGTCCCCACGCAGAGATGCCTAGGAGGCGATGGTGCGACGCATCGTTCGAGTCGTTGTCACGTTCCTCGCCGTTTTCGGCGGGGCCAGTCCGGCCGCGTGGGCGGCGGCCAGCACGGTCAGCCCGACCGCGGACCGCATTCCCGCCACGACCAACGGCCGCGTTGATGCCATGGTCGCGGTGGGAAGCCGGATCTTCGTGGGCGGGTCCTTCGGCACCGCCGGTGGCCTGAGCCGCCGCGGCCTTGCGGCGTTCGACGTCAGCTCCGGAAAGGTGATCTCCACCTGGTCCGCGGACGTGACGGGCACGGTTCTCGATCTCGCGGTGTCGCCAGATGGCGGCACGCTCTATGCAGGCGGCTCCTTCACCAAGGTGCGGGGCCAGAACCGGCTCAACCTCGCGGCCGTCACTGTCACGACCGGAGCCCTCACGTCGTGGAACCCGGGTGCGAGCAACGGCGTGGTCGAGGCGCTCGCCGTCTCCTCGACGAGGGTCTACGCCGGTGGCAACTTCACCGCGGCGGGATCGTCCACCATCGGCCGGCTGGTAGCCCTGGACCGGGGGACCGGCAACGCCGACCGCGGCTACGACCCGCACCCCAGCTCCGAGGTCAACGCGCTCGAGCTGAGCGGTACGACGCTCTACGCCGGAGGCAAGTTCACCACCATCGCCGGCGTGAGCCGGCCGCACCTGGCCGCGCTGACGCCGAGCGGTGCCGCGACCGGCTGGCGGCCACAGCTCGGCTGTCCGGCCCTGGACCTGGCGCTGGACGCCACCAAGATCTACGTCGCCTGCGCGGGGGGTAGGACCGGCGGCAACTCCGTGGTCGCCTTCCGCACCGGCACCACCGGGAGCACCTCCCCCAGCTGGTTGCGCTCGGGCAACGGGAACGTGCAGTCGGTCACGCTGCTCGGTGGCGTCGTCTACGCCGGCGGCCACTTCGGCACCATGGCGGGCGCGACGCGCCACCACGCCGCCGCCTTCGACCCCGCCACCGGCGCGCTGCTGGGCTGGGCACCGGTGTACAACAGCGCTCTGGGCGTCTGGGTGGTTCGTCCAGCCGGCGGCGCGCTATGGACGGGCGGCGACTTCACGACCGTCAACCAGGCGTCGCATCCGCACGTTGCCCGGTTCAGCTGATCCCGGCGACACCCACCGGTGCCGCCGCCAGCCGGGCTCGAGCGGCCTTGACGTGCGGTCCGTCTCGCAGTGCCGGCGGCACGGCCAGCAGCGATGTCCGCACCGCCCGGGCCGCGAGCGAGGCGACCAGATCGGTCGTCGGCAGCCCCGGCAGCCGGTACATGCGGCGGGCCCACCGGGGCAGCAGGGCGAAGCCGAGGGAGGCGAGCCCCGCCCACGCCGGCCGGCCCGGGATGCCCACCAGCCGGGACGGCATCGGTGGGACGAGCACGAACGTGGCGGCACGCCGAGCCTGCGCCGTCAGCCGCAGCTGCGGCCGCACCGCCATGAGGTAGCCGGCAAGCTCGGCCACGGACACCGGTACGGCCTGCCCGTCCAGCCCGACCAGTCCCGCGGCGCGGGTCTGCTCTGCGACGTAGCGGTCGGCATCGGCGTCGCTCATCGGCCCACCGCTGCGCCGGTAAGAGTCCAGAAAGGAGTCGACCTCGGTGCAGTGCACCCAGGTGAGCAGCGCCGGGTCGTCGGCGCGGTACGGCGTACCGCTCTCCGGCTCGATGCCGGCCACCTGTCGATGGATGCCCCGCACGCGGGCGCCGGCGCGTTCGGCCTCCGCCGCGGTGCCGTAGGTGACCACGCCGACGTACTCCGCGGTGCGTAGCAGCCGGCCCCACGGGTCGGCGCGGAAGTCCGAGTGCCCGGCGACACCCGCCATGGCCAACGGGTGCAGCGCCTGCAGGAACAGCGCCCGGAAGCCGGCGAGCGCCATGCTGGGATCGGCGTGCACCCGCCAGCTGACACTGTCGGGACCGAACAGCCCAGGATCAGCGGACATGTCATCAGCCTGCCACGCGATGACGCTGCGCGCGCGCTCGAGCGCAGTCGGAGCGGAGGCGCGCCCGCTCAGGCGCGCTCGACCTGCACCCAGAACTCCAGCGCGGCCTTGGCCGTCGCCTCCGGGGCCTCCACCATCGGGGCGTGATAGGCCTCCGGAACCGCCGCATAGGCGGCTCCCAGCTCGCGGGCCATCTCGGCCTGCACCGCCTGCGGCCATGCGTCGTCCTCAGCGCCGTGAGCGACCAGCACCGGGACGCCGCTCCGGGCCAGCTCGGACACCGCATCCGGCTCGTCGAGGAGCTCCTGGCCCATCACCGCCATCGCCACCGGGTGCGTCGCGAGGAACTGCCGACGCCGGAAGGCCTTCTCCTCATCCGACCGCCCAGCCATCCGCGGATCGCCGGCCGAGAGCGCCTCGGTGGCCTCCCACAGCAGCGGTACGCCGCCCCGGGCCAGCACCGAGCGCAGCCGGCGTAGCCACACCGCCCGCTTGCCGGTGATGCCCGCCGGACCTGAAGCCAGCAGGGTGAGCGACCGGAACGCGCTGGGCTTCTCGATCACGGCCCGGCGTACGACGAAACCACCGAAGGAGTGCCCGAGGACGTGTACCGGGCCGTCGTCCATCCAGTCGACCACCGAGATCACGTCTGCCGCCAGGGCGGGCACGGCGTAGGCCGCCGGCTCCGCGGAGCCGACGGACTCGAACTGTCCGCGGAGGTCCAGCGCGACGACCCGGTGCCCGGCGTCCGCCATCGGGGCGAGCACCGCGGCGAAGTCCTCCTTGCTGCCGGTGAAGCCGGGCACCAGCAGCACGCTCGCGCCGGAGCGCTCCCGCGGTGCGACGTCCAGCACGGCCAGTGGCCCACCCGGCGCATCGAGGCGAGCCGCCGACGACGCGGCCGGCAGCTCGACGTAGGGCTGGCTCACGGGCGGGCTCCACGGAAGCTCGGCTTCGGACTGCCGGACAGGATAGGCCGGCGGGGCTCCCGAGGGGGCAGGGCCATCAGCCGGACGCCGGCCAGCACGCCGTTGACGATCTCCGCGGTCATGCAGGTGCACGCGGGCTGGCTGCGCCGGTCGGTCGGCGAGCCCCCGGGTTGAGCAGCCGCAACCCGCTCGCCGTCGTCGAGTCCCATGGGATGTGGCTGTGCCCGAAGACCAGGACGTCCGCGTCGGGGAACCGCTCGGCGCAGCGCCGCTCCCGCCCCACAGCCGGTCCCGTCTCGTGCACCACCGCCAGCCGTACGCCGTCGAGGACCTGCCGTGCCACCTCGGGAAGCCGGGCCCGCAGCGGGGGGCCGTCGTTGTTGCCGTAGACCGCTACCAGGCGGTGCGCCCACCGCTCCAGGGCATCCAGCGCAGCCTCCTCGACCCAGTCCCCCGCATGCACGACGACATCGGCCCGTTCCACCTCGGCCCAGACCGCCGCCGGCAGGTCCTTGGCCCGCCGCGGCAGATGCGTGTCGGCGAGCAGCAGCAGCCGCATCGAGCCTGGTCAGGCGGTGTCGGCCTGCTGGCCGTCGGCGGCACCGCTGTTCTGCCTCCCGGCCGTGTCCCGGCCGCGGCCCCCCCGGCTCCGTCGCCGCCGGCGCACCGCTGCCGCCGGCTCTGCCGGGGAGCTCGGTCCGCCCGCGAGCGCCAGGTCCGGACCTGCACCGGTCGCGGCAGCCGTGGTGCCGGGGGTGCGCCGGCGGATCCGCGGTCGCCGGGATGCGCCGCCATCACCGGGACCGGAACCGGCGCTGCCGGCGTCCCTGTCCACCGGGCGGGCGCGGAAGCGGCCGGTCTCGCCGAGGTCCTCGATCCCCTCGGCGCCGAGCCCCGCCCGCACCCGCTGCCCCCGGGGCAGCCGCCCCGTCGCGCCGGTGGGGATGTCCATCGACTCGTAGAGCAGCTCCGAGGTGGAGTAGGTCTCCGGCGGATCTGGGAACGGCAGCCGCAGGGCGTCGTTGATGAGCTTCCAGCGCGGCAGGTCGTCCCAGTCGACGAAGGTGACCGCGATGCCCGGCTCACCGGCCCGCCCGGTGCGCCCGGTGCGGTGCAGGTAGACCTTCTCGTCCTCCGGACACTGGTAGTTGATCACGTGGGTGACTTCCTTGACGTCGATTCCGCGAGCCGCGACATCGGTGGCGACGAGCACGTCGACCTTGCCGCTGCGAAATGCCCTCAGCGCCTGCTCGCGCTGCCCCTGACCGAGGTCACCGTGCACCGCGGCGGCCGCGAAGCCCCGCTCCACCAGGTTCTCGGCGACCTTGGCGCAGGTCCGCTTGGTGCGGCAGAACACCATGGTCAGGCCTCGGCCCGACGCCTGCAGTATCCGGGCCAGCATCTCGGCCTTGTCCATCGCGTGGGCGCGGAAGACGTGCTGCGAGGTGGTCGGGACCAGGCTCTGCTCGTCCGGCTGCTCCGCCCGCACGTGGGTCGGCTGCCGCAGGTAGCGCCGGCTCAGGGCCACGATCGGTGCCGGCATGGTGGCTGAGAACAGCATGGTCTGCCGGTCGCTGCCGGTCAGGGCCAGGATCCGCTCCACGTCCGGCAGGAAGCCCAGGTCGAGCATCTCGTCGGCCTCGTCCAGGACCAGCATCTGCACCGAGCGGAGGTTGAGATGGCCCTGGCGGGCCAGGTCGAGCAGCCGGCCCGGCGTACCGACGACGACCTCGACGCCGGCGCGCAGCGCCTCGACCTGTGGCTCGTAGGCGCGCCCGCCGTACACCGGCAGGACGCGGACCGACCGGGTCCGCCCGGCGGCGGTGATGTCGCCCGAGACCTGGACGCACAGCTCTCGGGTGGGCACCACGACCAGCGCCTGAGGTGGGCCGTGGCCAGGGACGGTGACCCGCTGCAGCAGCGGGACGCCGAAGGCCAGGGTCTTGCCGGTGCCGGTGCGGGCCTGGCCGATGAGGTCGTGGCCTTCCAGCGCGAGCGGTATCGCCAACGTCTGGATGGCGAAGGGTTCGGTGATGCCGAGCGCGCCCAGCGCGTCGACGGTCTCCGGGCGTACCCCGAGTGAGGAGAAGGTGCTCAGTACGATGCCTCTCGAACGGCGGATGCCGCCTCCGGTGCCGCACCTCGTCGCCGAGGGGTCCCCGGTCCGGGCGCAATAGGCAGGGCGGTCGCTCCGCGATGACCTCGTCAGTCTACCTGCCGGTTCACCTCGGGCCGACGACCTCCGCCGCAGCCGGGTGAGCGTGGCGACCTACCGTGTTGAGTAGGGTGCGCGCTCGTGACCCAGCCGGCTGCCCGTCTGCGCCCCGGGGAGGTCCAGCCGGCGGTGCGCGACCTGCTGGGTGTTCTGGCGTACGGCGAGCTGACCGCCTTCGAGCGGCTCGCGGACGACGCCCGGTTCGCCCCGACCCTGGCCGACAAGGCCGCCCTGGGCGGGATGGCGGTCGCCGAGTTCGGGCACTTCCGCCGGCTGCAGGACCGGCTGACCGAGATGGGTGTGGACCCCGACGCCGCCATGGAGCCCTTCGTCGCGACACTGGACACATTTCACGACTCCACCGCACCCGGCGACTGGCTGGAGGGGCTGGTCAAGGCCTACGTCGGCGACGGCATCGCAGCCGACTTCTACCGGGAGGTGGCGGCCTACGTGGACGAGACCACCAGGGAGCTGGTTCTGGAGGTGCTGGCCGACACCGGCCACGCCGCCTTCGCCGTGGACCGGGTCCGGACCGCGATCGCAGCGGAACCGGCGCTGGCCGGTCGGCTGGCGCTGTGGGCACGGCGGCTGGTGGGCGAGGCCCTGACCTCGGCGCAGCGGGTGGCCGCCGACCGCGACGCGCTGGCCCGGCTGATCGTCGGGGGCCGTGGCGACCTGGCCGAGGTCGGGCAGCTGCTGGCTCGGCTGACCGACGCGCACTTCCGACGCATGGCGGCTCTGGGGCTGTCCGGCTGAGCTCGGCAGGGTCCAGACGCGAAAGCCGCCGCCCCGCAGGGCGGCGGCTTTCGCGTCTGGACGTCAGATGCGAGCCTTGTTGCGGCTCCCCATGCTCGAGAAGAGATAGACCAGCAATGCGGCTACGGCTACGGAGACGAGGAGCGAGATCCACTTGTGGCCGTCGCCAACGATCGCCCGGGTGATCAGGCCACCAACAACGGCACCGACGACCCCGAGCGCAATCGTGATTCCGATGCCCATGTCCTGGCGGCCCGGGATCACGAGCCGGGCCAGAGCCCCGACGATCAGACCGATGATGATGTAACCAATGATCAGGCCGATCATGGGGAGTCCTCCTGCTCGACGGATTTCAGTTGGCGCTCTTGTTCCCTGCCGGGTTGCACTCAACCACACAAGTCACATGGCACCGAAGCCGACACGGCGCGTCTCGCTGTCGGCGATCTCGACGTAGGCGAGCTTGTCCGCCGGCACCAGCACCCGGCGACCCTTGTCGTCGACCAGGGCAAGTACGCCGAGGTCGGCGCGAAGCGCCTCGTGCACCGCCTTCTCGATGTCGGCAGGTGCCTGGGGACTCTCCAGCACCAGCTCGCGCGGCGCATAGAGCACACCGATCTTGACTTCCACCGCAGCCACCTTCCGCCTCCGACGACCGGGCTTGCCGACAACCAGGCTAGTGCAGCCTCAGCGGTACTCGTCCTCGTCGATCGGTACGACGGCCGCCTGGTCAGCGGTGTCGGCCTCATCGGCCTCCACCGGTGCGTTGGAAGGTCCGGCCGGCGTACGGCCGAGCCGAGCCGATTCCAGCTCGGGGTCGAAGGGATCGACTCCTGGCATCTCGGTCACTGCGATGTCCTCTCCGCCATCCCCGCGCTGGTCACTGGTTCGACTGCCGGCGGTTGCTCGCCCGTACCCGCATTGGATCGGGGGCGGCCCGGTCGGGGAAGCGGTGGAGGTACTCCTTCTCCAGGGCCAGCATCCGTCCGGTGTGCGCCTCCAGGGCGTCCTGCGAGCCGTTGAGGAAGGTCTCGTGCCGGGTCTCGTGCAGGTGTGTGACGTCGCGCTCGAGGTCGTCGTCGGACAGCTCGGCCGGGGGGACCCGTTGGGCCATCTCATCCTCCTTGGGAAACTCGCTGGTCGGGTGCGAGGCGCCGTACCCGCGCGGGTAGGCGGGACACATGACCTCGAACCCCCGCCGGCGGTGCGGCGTCCTCTTCGACCTCGACGGGACGCTGGTCGACACCAACTACCCGCATGTTCTCGCGTGGTGGCACGCCTTCCGGACCGCGGGCTACACCGTCGCCATGAGCGACATCCATCAAAAGATGGGCATGGGCGCCGACCTCCTGGTGCGGGCTCTGATCGACAAGGACGACCAGCGGGTGGCCACGGCGCATCGGCACTTCTACGCGCCCCACCTCGAGCAGCTGCAGCCGTTTCCCGCCGCGACGGAGCTGCTGCGGGCGGCCGCCGGACTCGGCCTGGAGGTCGTCCTGGCCAGCAGCGCCGAGCAGGAGGAGGTGGACGCGCTCATCGCGGCACTGGGCTGCGAGGACCTGGTCAGCGCGGTGACCACCTCGGCGGACGCCGATGCCCCCAAGCCGGCCCCCGACATCCTCGAGGCGGCGCTGGCGCAGACCGGCCTGCACGCCTCGGACTGCGTGCTCGTGGGTGACACGGTCTGGGACGTCGAGGCGGCGGCCAAGGCCGGCATGCCGTGCGTGGGCGTGCTCTCCGGCGGAATCTCCGCGGCGGAGCTGCGGGAAGCGGGCGCTGTGGAGATCTACTCCGACGTGGCGGACCTGCTGCAAGGGCTCGAGTCCAGCCGGCTGGGACAGCTCGCCCGGGACGGTGTCCGCCGGTAGTGCCCGCAGCGGTGCTTACGGCAGCGGTGCCGGCGTCTCGAGCAGCGGGGCGAAGCGGTCGCCGTCCCGGCTCACCCGCTCCAGCACGTCGTCGCTGGTGAACCGGAGCAGGTCAGGGCTCCCGGCCACCGCGCAGCCCTCCACCTCCGCCCAGGTGACCGGTGTCGAGACCGTCGGGTAGGGGCGGGCGCGCAGCGAGTAGACGGCCACCGTCGTCTTCGCGGGGTTGTTCTGGCTCCAGTCGACGAGCACCTTGCCGCCGCGCAGCTCCTTGGTCATCCGTGACACCACCAGCGCCGGCTCGGCCCGTTCCAGCCGCTCGGCCAGCGCCCTGGCGTACGCCGAGGTGCGACCCGGATCGGTCCCGCCGGCGACCGCGACGTAGAGCTGCAAGCCCTTGGAGCCGCTGGTCTTGGGCTGGGCCGCCAGCCCGTCCTCGGCCAGCGCCGTACGAAGCAGCGCCGCGACCCGGCAGCACTCGACGATGGTTGCCGGTGGCCCCGGGTCGAGGTCGAAGACCAGCAGGTCCGGCGCCTGGGCCTGGCCATCGGGGCCGACCCGCCACATCGGCACATGCAGCTCGAGGGAGGCCAGGTTGGCTACCCACACCAGCGTCGGCAGGTCATCGACCACCGCGTAGCTGATCGTCTCCCGGTTCTTCGTGCTGCCGGGAGTGGCGATCACCGCCGTGCGAACCCAGTCCGGTCGGTGCGAGGGGGCGTTCTTCTCGAAGAAGAAGTGGCCCTCGACCCCGTCCGGGTAGCGCTTGAACGTCAGCGGCCGGCCGGCGAGGTGCGGCAGGAGCACCGGCGCGATCCGGGTGTAGTAGTCGAGCATCTGGCCCTTGGTGAACCCGGAACGGGGATAGAGGACCTTGTCGAGGTTGGACAGGGAGAGCGACCGGCCCCCGACGACGACGGGCACCTTGATGCTGCTAGGGCTCACGAACCACCTCCGACGGCGCCTTGTCCACCCGAAGCCCGCGGTACGACGGGTGCCGTAGCCGCCCTTCGCGGGTCCACTCGCCGAAGGTGACCTCCGCGACCAGCTGCGGCTCTACCCAGCGGGCGTCGCGGGCGAAGGGACGGGGGACGACGTCGGCGAACGGACTGGACGACCGCTCCAGGAGGCGGAGCCGGTCGCGCAGGTCGCGCAGTGTCGACTCGGTGAACCCGGTGCCGACGTGGCCGGCGTACACCAGCCCCCGCTCGGCCTGCACGCCCAGGAGGAGGGAGCCGATGGTGGCGGCCCGGCGGCCCTCGCCCGGCTGCCAGCCGCCGATGACCACCTCCTGGGTGCGCAGGTTCTTGACCTTGACCCAGGCCGGGGAACGGCGCCCCGGCAGGTACACCGAGTCCAGGCGCTTGGCCACCACCCCCTCGAGGCCGCGTTCGCGGCTGGCGGCGAGCAGGTCGGCGCCACCGCCGCGGAAGTACGGCGGCACCGACATGGAACGATGCCCGAGCGGCAGCGCCTCGAGCAGCGCCCGGCGTTCGGCGTAGGGCAGCCCGCGGGTCGAGCGACCTTCCAGGTGCAGCAGGTCGAAGGCCAGGTAGCTGACCGGAACGCTGCCGCGCAGCCGCTCGACCTGGACCGCCCTGGTGACGTGCATGCGGGCCTGCAGGATGCCGAAGCTCGGTCGTCCGCCGTCGTCGAAGGCCACGATCTCACCGTCGAGCACCGCCGACCGGCCCCCGAGCGCACCGGCCAGGCTCCCGAGCTCGGGGTAGGTCGCGGCCACCTCCCGGTCGTTGCGGGTCAGGGTGCGCACGGTGTCACCATCGACGTAGACGACCGCCCGCACGCCGTCCCACTTGAGCTCGTAGCCGAACGCGTCCTCGTCGTGGGGCAGCTCACCCGCCGTGGCCAGCATCGGCCGCACCAGGTCGGGCAGCGGCTCTCTCTCACCCTGCGGCACCTGCCCGTCCTACCACCTCCCCTGGCCGCTCAGCGGCGACAACGAGTACGATGATCTTCACCTATCTTTCCCCAGGTTCGCGAGGCTCCCATGCGCAGCATCTGGAAGGGCGCCGTCTCCTTCGGACTGGTGACCATCCCGGTCAGGCTCTACTCCGCGACCGAGGAGAAGGACGTCTCCTTCCACCAGGTGCACCGGGAGGACGGCGGCCGGATCAAGTACAAGCGGTTCTGCTCGGTGGACGGCCAGGAGGTGTCGTACGGCGACATCGCCAAGGGCTACGAGATGTCCACCGGCGAGGTGGTGGTGCTCACCGACGAGGACTTCGCGGACCTCCCGCTCACCACCAGCCGCAACATCGACGTCCTGCAGTTCGTCCCGCTCGAGCAGGTGGACCCGATCTTCTTCGCCAAGAGCTACTACCTGGCCCCGGAGGCGGCGGGCACCAAGCCCTACGTGCTGCTCCGCGATGCGCTGGAGTCCTCCGGCCGGGTGGCGCTGGTCAAGGTGGCGCTGCGGCAGCGCGAGTCGCTGGCGACGCTGCGGGTGCGTGACGGTGTGTTCGTGCTCGAGATGATGCTGTGGCCGGACGAGGTCCGTACGCCGGACTTCGACTTCCTCGACGACGACGTCGAGGTGCGCCCGCAGGAGCTGGCGATGGCGGGGTCGCTGATCGAGACCCTTGCCGGTGACTTCGAACCGGGTGAGTACGCGGACAACTACCGCGCGGCGCTGCAGACGCTCATCGAGGCCAAGGTCGCCGGTCGCGAGCTGGTCACGCCGCCCGGTGCGCCGGCCGGACCGGAGGCCGTCGTGGACCTGATGGCCGCGCTCCGCGCCAGCGTGGACGCGGCCAAGAGCAAGCGGGCGCAGGTCGACGCCGCGGCGCCTCCGGTGGCCAAGCGGCCGACCCGGAGGCCGGCCGCCGCTGCCCAGGAGGCACCGACCTCGGTCACGTCGGCCAAGAAGCCGCCGGCCGGCCGCAAGGCTGCTACCACAGCCAAGCCGGTCAAGCCGGCCAAGCCGGCGGCGAAGCGGGCGTCGGCGCGCCGTACGGCGTAGCGCCTCAAGCCGGTCCCTGGCCTCGCCGATGCCCGATCGACTGGCCTTGTGCCAGGCTGCGGACGGCCGGATCACCGGTCGCGCCGCCGTTCTCCAGGAGGTCCAGGTGTCCCCCGCCGACCCCGCCGCGATCGTGGCCGCGCTGCGCGCGGTACCCGGCGTCTCGGCGGCCCGGATCGAGCCGTCCACCGATGGCGGCATCGGCACGCTGCACCTGGCCATGAAGGAGGGCACCGACGAGACGGTCGTCGCGAAGCGGGTCGCCGAGCTGCTGCGCTCCGGTTTCGGGGTCGGTGTGGATACCGACCGGGTGCGGCTGGTCGACGAGCCGCCGGCGGCCGCAGCCTCGCCCCTGACCGAGACACCGCCGCCGGTCGCCGCACCGGTCGTCCCCCCAGCTCCAGACGAGCCACCGCCGGCTGTCGCCGCGCATGACACCGGGGCGCCCGCGCCGGCCGCCCCGGAACCGGTCGAGGTCGCCCGGGCACCCGAACGGGTCCAACCGTCGCCGGACGAGGCCGCTGCCCCGCCACGGCCGGTCATCAGCCGGCTGCGGATGCGCGTGTCGGGCCTGGAGGTCCACTGCGCCGTGACGTTGAGCGTGGCGGGCCGGGAGGTCACCGGTCTGGCGGTCGGTACGGCGAACTCCAGCGGGACCTTGCGCGCCGTCTCCGGTGCCACGTTGCGGGCGGTCGAGCAGCTGACTGCGGGTGTGGTCCGGCTCGAGATCGAGCAGCTGGAGCTCACGTCCGTCGGCTCGGACAGCACCCTGCTGGTCTCGCTGACCATGATGAGCGCCACCGGCAGCAGCCGGCTCACCGGCGCCGCCGCGGTGCGCCAGGACGTGCGGCAGGCCGCGGTCCGGGCGACCCTCGACGCCGTCAACCGACGCCTTGGCCCGCTGCTGGGCCCCCGGGGCGGCTACACCGGCTGACGTAGCCTCGGTAGACGTGGCCTACCCGGTTACCGAGCTGCCGGAGCTGCCCGGCGTCGGCGAGCGCCCGCTGCCGACCTGGCCCGGGGAGCATGTCAGCGCCGGCGCATATCGGCTGTTCGTCCGGCGTACGTCGAGCCCAGCCGGTGCCGAGCCGGCGCTGTACGTGCACGGGTTGGGCGGCGCGTCCACGAACTGGACCGACCTCATGTACCTGCTGGCGCCTCGCCTCGCCGGCGAGGCGCTCGACCTGCCCGGGTTCGGCTGGTCGGACCCGCCGCCGGACGGGGACTACCGGCTGGGGGCGCACGTGCGGGCCGTCGTCGCCAACCTGGAGGCGTCTGGGCGCGGGCCGGTGCACCTGTTCGGCAACTCCCTCGGCGGCGCGGTCTGCGTCCGGCTGGCAGCGGCCCGGCCCGACCTCGTCCGGACACTGACGCTGGTGTCGCCGGCGCTGCCGAGCCTGCGCCCGCAACGCGCCGGCGACTCCCAGCTGCTGCTCCTGCTGCTCCCCGGTACCGCCGGCGCCGCCCGCCGCCGGCTGGCTCAGGTAGATGCCGAGACGCGCAGCCGAGCCGTGCTCGAGAGCTGTTTCCACGATGTCGGCCGGGTGCCGCCCGAGCGGCTGGCCGAGGCGGCCCGGGAGGTCGGGCGGCGGGAGGAGTTGGCGTGGACGGCCGACGCGCTGCTCGGGTCACTGCGTGGCCTCGTGGCCGGCTACCTGCGGCGGGGTCGTGGCGGGTTGTGGGACTGCGCCGCCCGGATCACCGTTCCGACGCTGATCGTGTGGGGGCGCCACGACAAGATTGTGAGCATCCGGCTGGCCGCCCGGGCTCAGCGCACGATCCGCAACTCTCGGTTGCTCGTGATCGAGGACGGCGGCCATGTCTCTCAGCTGGAGCACCCGCAGCTGGTGGCGGGTGCCGTGCTGGAGATGCTCACCGCCAGTTGAGCCGGACATGGAAACGGGCCCCGGACGACGTCCGGGGCCCGTTTTGCTGGTTCGGCCTACTTGAAAGCGTCCTTGACCTTCTCGCCGGCCTGCTTGAGGTTGCCCTTGGTCTGGTCAGCCTGGCCCTCGGCCTGCAGGGACTCGTCGCCGGTCGCGTCGCCCAACTTCTCCTTGGCGCCGCCCATGACTTCCTGCGCCTTGTTGTCGAACTTATCGGTGTCACCCATGGTGGGTTCCTCCTCGAGTCGGATCCTGGTGAAGTACCCGGGTTCAGCGGGATGCACACAGTGGCTCGCGTGCCGGACGTGCCGCGGCGAGCGTCGGACCAGTCTGTGTCAGGCTGATCGGGTGGTGCTGACGACGCGGGGGCGCACGGCGTACGGGCTGGTGGTCGCCACGCTGCTGACCGTGGCGGCGATCGGCTGGGAGAGCCGGACGCACGGGGGGCGGCGCTCGTCCCCGGCCGGTGACGGCACCGTTGCGGTCGATCGCCGGTCGACTCCGACGCCGACATCGACGCCGCCCGGGCAGCGGCCAGCCGCATCGGTGCCGCCGCCGGCGCTCGGCACTCCGCCCCTCGAGTCCCCGTCACCGCCGGTGCCGAGGGTGGCCAGCGGTCGGCTGGTGATCGTGCCCGGGGACGGTCCGGTTCGCGGAACCGGCCGGCTGCGTCGCTACCGGGTGGCGGTCGAGGCCGGCCTGCCGGAGAGCCCAGCGGCCTTCGCCGCCAAGGTTGCGGCGACGCTGGCCGACCCCAGGGCATGGGGCGCCGGCGGCCGACTCGCGTTCCAGCGCGTCGGGACCGGCCCGGTGAACTTCACCGTAGTACTGGCCAGCCCGGCGACCACCGACCGGCTGTGCCGGCCGCTGAACACAGCCGGCATCTACTCCTGCTTCAGCAACGGCCGGTCGGTGGTCAGCTACTTGCGTTGGCGGATCGGCGCGCCGGCGTACGACGGCGACCTCGAGTCCTACCGGCAGTACGTCGTGCTGCACGAGGTCGGCCACGCCCTGGGGCGCGACCACGAGACCTGCCCAGCGCCCGGGGGACTGGCGCCGACGATGATGCAGCAGACGAAGGGTGTCTCGGCCTGCCGCCCCAACCCGTGGCCGTTCCCCACGGCCGCCTGAGGCGGCGGGAATGGGCCCGCGGCGAGGCGGGGTTGGCCTGGAGAGCGGAGCCAGCGCTCCGTCCGCCGACCCCGCCGAGGAGCCCCCATGCCGTTTCCGCCGCTGGTCGAGCCCGCGGCCGACCTCTCCGTCGCGGAGATCCGGCGCTACTCGCGCCATCTGATCATCCCCGAGGTCGGGATGGAGGGGCAGCGGCGGCTGAAGAACTCGCGCGTGCTGGTCGTGGGGGCCGGTGGCCTCGGCTCGCCCGCTCTGATGTACCTGGCCGCGGCCGGCGTGGGCACCCTCGGGGTGCTCGACTTCGACGTGGTCGACGAGTCGAACCTGCAGCGGCAGGTGATCCACGGCACCGGTGACGTGGGCCGTGCCAAGGCGGAGAGCGCCCGCGACGCCGTACGGGAGATCAACCCGCTGGTCCGGGTCGTGCTGCACCAGGAGCGGCTCGACTCCGACAACGCGCTGGAGATCTTTGCCGGCTACGACCTCATCGTGGACGGCACCGACAACTTCGCGACCCGCTATCTCGTGAACGACGCGTGCGTGCTGCTGGGGAGGCCCTACGTCTGGGGCTCGATCTACCGGTTCGACGGTCAGGCGTCGGTGTTCTGGGCGGAGCACGGCCCCTGCTACCGCTGCCTTTACCCGGAGCCGCCGCCGCCGGGAATGGTGCCCTCGTGCGCCGAAGGCGGCGTGCTGGGGGTCCTGTGCGGGTCGATCGGGTCCATCCAGGTCACCGAGGCCATCAAGCTGCTGGCCGGCATCGGTGCACCGCTGGTCGGTCGGCTGATGGTCTATGACGCGCTCGAGATGTCCTATCGCGCGGTGACGGTCCGCAAGGATCCCGAGTGCCCGCTGTGCGGCAAGAACCCGACCATCGACTCCCTGATCGACTACGACGCCTTCTGTGGGACGGTGTCCGCGGCCGGTGCGGCCGCCGCTGCGGACTCCACCATCACGGCTCCCGAGCTCAAGGCGATGTTCGACCGGGGTGAGGACTTCCTGCTCGTGGACGTCCGGGAGCCGGCCGAGTACGACATCGTCCGGATCCCCGGCTCGGTGCTGATCCCCAAGGGGGAGCTGGCGGCCCGGCTGTCGTCGTTGCCCCAGGACAAGCCGGTCGTCCTGCACTGCAAGACCGGTGGGCGGTCCGCGGAGGCGCTCGCCGTCCTCAAGGGCGCCGGGTTCTCCTCGGCTCGGCACCTGCAGGGCGGCGTGACCGCCTGGGCCACCCAGGTCGACCGGTCGCTGCCGACGTACTGAGCCGGTGCAGCCGGTGACGCCGTACGCCGAGCGGGTGCGCGCGGTCGTCGCGACGATCCCGCCCGGGCGGGTGCTGACCTATGGCGACGTGGCGCGCCGGATGGGGGAGGGCGGTGCCCGCAGCGTGGGCGGCGTCCTCTCCCGGTACGGCGAGGGGCTGCCGTGCCACCGGGTGGTGCGCTCGGACGGCGCGGTGAAGCGGGTTGACCCGTCCCGCATCGCCGCCCTGCTGGCGGCCGAGGGGGTGCCCTTTCTGGAACCGGAGCGGGTGGACCTGGCCGGGGCCCGCTGGCTGCCCGACTTCGCCGACCGGGTGCTGGCGGTGGTGGACCGCATTCCGGCAGGACGGGTGATGACCTACGGCGACGTCGCCGACTACCTGGGCGAGTCCTCCCCCCGGGCGGTCGGCCGGGTGATGGCGTGCTGCGGCGGCGACGTGCCATGGCATCGGGTGGTCCTGTCGACCGGGGCGCCGGCGCCCGGCCACCAGGCGCGGGCACTCGCGCAGCTGCGCGCCGACCGAACGCCGCTGTCGGCCGACGGCGTACGGGTCGACCTGCGACGGGCCCGCTGGGACGGTCGCTGACCGGTTGTGGTTCTGCGGTCCCGGACTGTCGGACCTCCGTGGTCGAATTTCCGGCATGTCCAGCCCCGCGGCGTACCGACTCGACCGGACGCCACCGCCGCCGGTGCGCGCGCCGGTGCTCGACCCGTCCCAGCAGGCCGTCGTCGACCACCGGGGCGGTCCGCTGCTGGTTCTCGCCGGGCCTGGAACAGGCAAGACGACCACGCTGGTCGAGGCCGTGGTCGAGCGGGTCCGACGAGGAGCGGCGCCCGAGCAGCTGCTGGTCCTGACCTTCAGCCGCAAGGCCGCTGAGGAGCTGCGGGAGCGGATCAGCGGTCGCCTCGGCCGCACCATCAGCGCGCCGTCCGCGTGGACGTTCCACTCCTGGTGCTACGCGATGGTCTCCGCCTACGACAGGGGTGCCGACCCCGCGGCACCCCGGCTGCTGTCGGGGCCCGAGCGGCTGGTCCGGGTCCGTGAGCTGGTGGCCGGCACCGTCGCAGGGCAGGGCAGCACCCGCTGGCCGGAGTCGCTGGCCGGAGCCCTGACCACGCGCGGCTTTGCGGTCGAGCTGGCCGACCTGCTCGACCGGATGCGGGAGCGGGGGGTGGAGCCGGCCCACCTGCGCCGGCTCGCCGCCGAGCACGGCCGGGACGAGTGGCGAGCCGCCGCGGACTTCTTCGACGAGTACGTCGCGGTCCTCGGGGCCAGGGAGATGGACTACGGCGAGCTGGTCCGGCGTGCGCTCCGGACCCTGGAGGACCCTGCCGTCCTGGCCGAGATCCGGGGCCGCTACCTCGCCGTCTTCGTCGATGAGTACCAGGACACCGACCCGGCGCAGGAGGAGCTGCTGGAGGCGCTGGGCGGCGGTGGGCGTGACCTCGTCGTCGTCGGTGATCCAGACCAGGCGATCTATGCGTTCCGGGGCGCCGACGTGGCCGGCCTGATCGGGTTCCCGGCGCGCTTCTGCACCTCCAGTGGTGCGCCGGCGCCCACCCTCGCACTGCGCGTCTCCCGTCGGGCCGGCCGGGAGCTGCTGCGCTGCTCCCGCGCGGTGGCGGAGCGGCTGCCGGCTCCGAGGCTGCCGGCCGAGCGCCGTACCGAGCACCGCCGGCTCGCTCCCGGACCCGGTACCACCGACGGCGGTGTGGAGATCCGGCTCTTCGCCTCCGCCGCCGACGAGGCGGTGTCGGTCGCCGACATCCTGCGGCGGGCCCACCTCGAGGCCGCGATGCCATGGTCGGACATGGCGGTGCTGGTCCGCTCCGGCGTCCGCAGCCTGCCGGCGCTCCGGCGGACGCTGGTCGCCGCCGGCGTACCCGTCGCCGTGGCGGCCGACGAGGTGCCGGTGGCGGGCGACCCCGCGGTCGCCCCGCTGTTGCTGGCGTTGCGGTGCGCGGCCAACCCGGCCGCTCTCACCGCCGAGGCGACCCGGGCGCTGCTGACCTCCCCGCTCGTGCGGGCTGCCCCGACCGACCTGCGCCGGCTCGGGCGGGCGCTCCGCCAGCTGGAGCGTTCCGCCGGCGGTCCGTCGGAGCCGGGTGGAGGGCCGCGGTTGCCGCGTTCCTCGGCGGTCCTGATCCGGGAGGCCGTCGCCGACCCACGCCAGCTCGCCCTGATCGAGGACAGGATCGCCAGGCCGGCCCGCCGGCTCTGCGACCTGCTGACGGCCGCGGCGGAGATGTTGGCGACCGGACGCTGCGCCGAGGAGGCGTTGTGGAGCACCTGGGACGGCAGTCGATGGCCGCACCGGCTGGCCCGCGAGTCGCTGGCCGGGGGCCAGCCGGGTCGGGCCGCCGACCGTGACCTCGATGCCGTGCTGGCACTGTTCGAGGCGCTTTCCCGCCTGCAGGAGCGCTCTCCTCGGGCCGGGATCGGCGTACTGCTCGACGAGCTGGAGGCCCAGGAGATCCCGTCGTCCAGCCGGAGCGAGGGCAGCCTCGCCACCGGGGCGGTCCGGCTGCTGACCGCGCATCGGGCCAAGGGCCTCGAGTGGCGGCTGGTGGTGGTGGCCGGCGTACAGGAGGGCAGCTGGCCGGACCTGCGCCGGCGCGGTTCGCTGCTCGACGCCGACCGGCTCTCTCGCGGCGAGATGCTGCCCGCCCCGAGCGGCTCGGCGCTGCTGGCGGAGGAGCGGCGGCTGTTCTATGTCGCGGTCACCCGGGCTCGTGACCGGTTGGTGCTCACGGCGGTGCAGTCCGAGGACGACGCCGGCGATCGTCCGTCGCGGTTCCTCTCCGAGCTCGACCTGGCGGTGCCGCCGGTCGAAGCGCCGGCTGCCGCGTTGCTGTCCCTGCCCTCGCTCGCGGGCCGCCTACGACGGGCCGCGCAAGATCCGGACGTGCGGGCTCCGGTGCGGGCCGCGGCGGTGGGGCTGCTGGCCCGGCTGGCGGGGCCGGGAGCTGATGGTCGGCCGCGAGTTCCGGCGGCGCACCCCGAGTCCTGGTGGGGACTGCTCGAGGACTCTGCGGGGGCGGCTCCGGTGCGGCCGGTCGACCAGCCGGTGGCGCTGTCCGGGTCGGCGGTCAGCGGCTACGAGCGATGCCCGTTGGCGTGGTTCCTCAACCGGGAGGCCAAGGCGGCCACCGCGTCGACGACTGCCCAGGGCTTCGGCACGGTTATCCACGCGCTGGCGCACCTTGTTGCGCAGGACCGGCTGCCGGCCGAGCCGGAGGCGCTGCTCGGCCGGCTGGACGGTGTCTGGGGCTCGCTCGGTTTCGCCGCACCATGGGAGAGCGACCGTGAGCGTCGCCAGGCGCGCAAGGCCCTGCAGCGCTTCCTGAACTGGCAGGCGGCCAACGGCCGCTCCTACCTCGCCGGTGAGGCGCGCTTCGACGTACCGGTTGGGGGTGCCCGGCTGCGGGGCAGCATCGACCGGCTCGAGGTGGATCCGGACCATCGCGTGCACGTCGTCGACTTCAAGACCTCGAGCACGCTGCCCTCGATCGCCGACGCGCAGTCTGACCCGCAGCTCGGCATGTACCAGCTGGCCGTACGAGAGGGCGGGCTCGCCGAGTGGGTCGGTCCCGAGCCGGTCCTGGGCGGCGCGGAGCTGGTCGAGCTGCGGCACGGGAACGCCGGTACGCCGACCGTGCGCGCGCAGGACCCCCTTCGCCGCGACGACGACGGCGCAACGTGGGCGGACGCGCTGCTGGCCCGGACCGTGGCCGGCGTACTAGCGGAGCGCTTTCCGGCCCGGCGCAACGAGCTCTGCGAGCGATGTGACTTCCGGCGCTGCTGTCCGGCCCAGGATGCCGGCGCCGCGGTGGTGCGATGACCCGCACCCGGCCGGAGGCCAGTGGCAGCTACCTGCGCGAGCTGCTCGGCATGCCCTACACCGACGAGCAGCTGCGAATCATCACCTACCCGATGCAACCTCAGCTGGTCGTCGCGGGTGCCGGCTCGGGCAAGACCGCCGTCATGGCGGCGCGCGTCGTCCACCTCGTCGCCTGGCACGGCATTGCTCCCGCCGCCGTGCTGGGCCTGACCTTCACCAACAAGGCGGCCGTCGAGCTGGCGTCCCGCGTCCGGCTGGCGCTCGAAACGCTCGGGACCGGTGCCACCGCGTCGGCCCAGCAGGACGACGACGAGCCCACCGTGTCGACCTACCACGCCTACGCCGCGCGGCTGCTGGCCGATCATGCGCTGCGCATCGGCCGCGAGCCGCTGACGACGCTGCTCACCGAGGCCGGCCGGTGGCAGCTCGCCGTGCGGGTCGTGAACGCCGCGACCGGGCCCTTTCAGGCGCTGGAGTGGAAGCCGCCGACGGTGGCGCGCTACCTGCTCAACCTCGACGCCGAGATGTCCGAGCACCTGGTCACCGCCGCGCACGTGCGTCAGTGCGACGCCGCCCTTCGCGCCCAGGTGGCGGGCCTGGATCGGCCGCCACAACACGTGCGCGACGTGTCGACCGCGGCGCTGGCGCGCGACGAGCTGCTGACGCTGGTCGAGGACTACCGCCGGGCCAAGGCGGATCTCGATCTCGTCGACTACGGCGACCAGGTCGCCCTGGCCGCCGAGATCGCGATCCGCCGGCCAGAGGTGGGCGCGCTCGAGCGCGACCGCTACCCGGTCGTCGTCCTCGACGAGTACCAGGACACCGGTGTGGCGCAGCGACTGCTGCTGGCGGCGCTGTTCTCCGGCGGGGCTCACCCGGTGACGGCGGTCGGCGACCCTTGCCAGTCCATCTACGGCTGGCGCGGCGCGTCCGTGGGCAACCTGCTGCGCTTTCCCCAGCACTTCCGAGGGCCGGAGCTGGCCGACTTCGGCGCGCAGTTCCTCATGACCAGCTTTCGCAACGACAGCCGCATCCTCGAGGTCGCCAACAAGGTGTCCGCGCCGTTGCGGGAGTCCCGCGCCGGCTCCCGCCGGCCACACCTCGACGTACCCGTCCTGTCAGTGGGGCCCGGACGAGACGGCGCCGGTGACGTCCGCTGTGCTCGGCATCTGACCGTCCTGGCGGAGGTCGACTGGGTCGGCGAGGAGATCGAGCGGGCGATACGCCAGGAGCACGTCGATCCCGGCCAGGTGGCCGTGCTGTGCCGGCGGCGGTCCGACTTCGGCCTGCTGCACGAGGAGCTGGTAGGGCGGGAGCTGCCGGTGGAGGTAGTCGGCCTCGGTGGCCTGCTGGAGATGCCAGAGGTCGCCGACGTCGTCGCCACCCTCGAGGTACTCGCCGAGCCCACGGCCAACGCCGCGCTGATGCGGCTGCTGACCGGTCCGCGGTGGCGGATCGGGCCCCGTGACCTGGTGGCGCTCGGCCACCACGCCTCGGCGTTGGTCGGCTCGGAGGCCGACGACGGCCCGGACGCCGACCCCGATCCGGATTGCGGGCAGGAGCTCCGCAAGGCAACGCTGGCGGTCGACCCGTGTGACGTCGTGGCGCTGACCGACGCGCTCGACAGCCTCCGGCCGGAGGACAGCAGGTACTCCGGCGAGGGGCTTCGCCGGCTGCGGGCTCTGGCCGCCGAGCTGAAGGCCCTTCGACCGCTGACCGCCCAGCCGGTCGTGGAGGCGGTCAGCGGTGTCGTCACAGCTATCGGGCTCGCGGCGGAGATCGAGGCACAGCCGGCGCCGATGGCGATCGCCCGGGCGGCGAACCTGGCCGCCTTTCTCGATCACGCGGCGTCCTTCGCCGGCCTGGACGGCGCGGCCGACCTCGGCGCCTTCCTCGCCTTTCTGCAGGCCGCCGGCGACGCCGAGGACGGGCTCGACATCGGCGCGGTGGCGGCGACGAACACCATCAAGCTGCTCACGGTGCACAAGGCGAAGGGCCTGGAGTGGGACGTCGTCGTCCTACCAGGGTTGTGCGAGGAGGTGTTCCCGTCCCGGCAGGGCCGGTCCCTGTGGACCAGGGCGGCGAAGGTGCTGCCCTACCAGCTGCGGGGCGACTGCGCCGACCTGCCCCCCGATCCCGAGCTCACCGGCAAGGGCATCGCGGCGTTCAAGGAGCTCTGCCGGGGGGACGAGCTGGAGGAGGAGCGACGGCTGGCCTATGTCGCGGTCACCCGAGCGAGGCACCGGCTGCTGGCCAGCGGCTACCACTGGGGGCTGACCCAGACCAACGCCAAGGAGCTGTCGCCGTTCCTCGAGGAGATTCACGATGCCTGCGTGGCTGGCGCCGGCACCGTGGGCACCTGGGTCGAGGACGCCGGCGAGACCAACCCATTGATCGGTGCAGCGGTGGACGTCTCCTGGCCGGCGCCGTACGAACCGCTCGCGCTCGCTCGCCGCCGAGCCGCTGCCCAGGCGGTGGGCGAGGCCCTGGCGGCCGGCGGCGCGATGCCCGATGCCGACGGCTCCGACCTGTCGGAGGGTGAGCGCGGCCAGCTGGCGCGGTGGGGGGCCGAGGCAGGGGTGCTGCTGGCGGAGCTCGCCGCGGCCTCCGGCGGGGACCGGCTCGTGCCGTTGCCGCGCTCGCTGACGGCCAGCCAGGTGGTGCGCCTGGCCGCCGACCCCGACGGTCTGGCGCAGTCGCTGGCCCGACCGATGCCGGCGCGGCCCGACGAGGCGGCCCGGCGGGGAACCCGCTTCCACGCGTGGGTGGAGCAACTGTTCGCCGAGCGCCCGCTGTTCGACGCCGGGGCCATGCCCGGCGCCGCGGATGCCGACGTACCCGGTGACGAGGAGCTCGCCGCGTTGCAGGCGGCGTTCGCCCGATCGCCCTACGCCGGGGTCCGCCCGCACGCCGTCGAGGCGCGCTTCGAGCTCTTCGTGGGCGACCGGCTGGTGCGCGGCCGGATCGACGCGGTCTACCGCACCGCCCGCGGCTTCGACGTGATCGACTACAAGACCGGGCAGTTCCCGCGCAATCCCGCTGGTGCGGCCCTGCAGCTCGCGGTCTACCGGCTGGCCTGGGCCGGCATCTCCGGCGTCGACCCGGCACAGGTCGGTGCCGGCTTCCTGTACGTGCGCACCGGCGAGGTCGTCCGGCCACCGGACCTGCCCGATACGGCCGGGCTGGTCCGGCTGCTGGCGGGGGTGGGCTGCTAGCCGGCCGGACGCGGCGCCAGCCCGGTGCAGCTGCGCAGGGCCGACCAGCGGCGGACGGCCTGATCCGCGGCGGCACCGGTGAGCGGCCGCGCCGCGCCGCCCTCGATCGTCGCGGGGTCCCACCGGCTCCCCGTCACGGCGCGGCCGCGCACCGTCAGGGTGAGTACGCCGGTCTCCCTCGTCGGCCCCTGCCGCTCCACGTAGAAGACGAAGTTGCCGAGCCCGTAGTCGACGTAGGCGTTGCCGTAGTAGCCCGCACCGAGCAGCACGTGCGCGTGCGAGCCGACGAGGATGTCGGCGCCGGCCTCAACGAGTCGGCGTACAAGAGTGCGCTGGCGCTCGGTCGGGCAGGCGTGCAGCTCAGACCCGTAGTGCAGGTAGACGATCACGGTGTCCGAGTCGGACCTTGCCGCCCGGACCGCCGACACCAGTCGGTCCACCCGCTTGGCCGTCGCCAGCCCGGGGAAGTCCGGGCCGGCGGTCCAGGACGCGATCAGGTTGTCGTCGAGCACGTCGGTGGCGCCGAGGACGGCGATCCGCTGGCCCCGGACCGTGACCCGGTGGGGCGCATAGGCTGCGGCCTCGTCGAGGCCGATGCCCACGACGGGGAACCTCGCCGCATGGGCCGCATCGAGGGAGTCGCGCAGGCCGACGAGGCCGAAGTCCATGCCGTGGTTGTTGGCCTGGGTCACGATGTCGATCCCGGCCGCGCGCAGCGCGGTGAAGGCCGACGCCGGCGCCCGGAAGCGGTAGGTCTTGACCTGCGGCGTCCCTCGGGTGGTGATCGCCGTCTCGAGGTTGACGATGGAAAGGTCGGCTGCCCGCAGGACGGTCGCCATCGGCCCGACCGCCGTCGCCGGGTCGTTGGCGAGCCGTACGCCGGAGGAGCCCATGAAGTGCACGTCTCCGCCGAATGCGATGGTCACCGGCTCGCCGCTGGGTCCGCCGCTGGCCGGAACGGTCGGCGGCGGGGTAACGGCGGCCGCCGGGGTCGCGGCGGCCCGCGCCTGACCGGCCTGCGGACCGCCACTGCCGGGGTTGGCTGAGCAGGCGGCAAGGGCCAGGGCGAGCAGCGGCAGAGCGCCCCGGCGGACGGCGCCGCGAGCGCGGGGGGCGGGCAGCGGAGCGTGCATCGGCACCTTGACAGCGTCGCATGGTCGGCACGGAGGGCCTCGCAGGCGCGGCTGGGGCCGGTCGCTCAGGGCCCCAGATCGACGACCAGCGGACGGTGGTCGGAGATGGCCGTCGGCGGCGTGGACGCGCGTCCTGCGGGCGCAAGAGGTCCCGAGCCGAGGATGTGGTCGATCTGGACGCGCGGCCGGGGGCTGGGGAACGTCGGAGCGCGCGCCAGCGACGTCCAACCGGTCAGCAGGCCCGGTAGCACTCCCGGGATATTGAAGTCCCCGAGGAGGAGTCGCGGCGCGGGCAGTGTGCGCAACGCGCGAGCGAGCCCCAGCAGCTGTCCGACGTTCCAGCCAGGAACGAACGACAGGTGCGTTGCGGCCACGGTCACGGGACCGGTGGGCGCTTGAACCAGCGCGACGACCGCGACCCGCGGCTCGTCCCGAAGAAGCCGGATCCGACCGGAACCAGGTAGCAGCACCGGCGAGCGCATCGGCGCCGCCGGGAACCGGAACTCCTGCCAGCCGGACACCCGATAGCGGCTCAGCAGGACGACGCCGTACGCCGGACCGTCACCCGCGTCCTGCCCCGACCGAGCCGGAACCCAGCGGTCGCCGAACCGCACCGCCGCCGGCGTGAACCGCCACGCCACCGCACCCGCCGCCGCCGCCGCGATTCTCGGGAGGTCGAGGTTGCCGGAGCGGGCCTGCCCCCGGTCGACCTCCTGCAGCGCCATCAGGTCGGCGTCCAGGCCGGCGATCGCGGCCGCGAACCGGTCGCCGTCCACCCGGCCGTCCTGGATCGAACGTCCGTGCAGCACGTTGAACGTCGCGACTCGCACCCACGCACCGTAGGGCGGGTGCCGCCGTCATCGTCGCTGCACCAACGAGCGAAGGTGAGCGGATCGGATGGCCGACGCCGTCGCGAACCGGCCGAGCCCTTTCCTCGACGTGAGCATCGAGTAACCGCCGATGGGTGGCGGTCCGGACAGCCGCCGGGCGACGGCGAGGCGCCGGTCGGCGGTCGAGGGCGCCAGTCGCAACGTTGCGGCGACGTCCATGCTCACCCAGGCCTCCAGTAACAGCGGCTGGCCGCGTTGCCCAAGCTGGTTGGGATCGATGTCCGCCAGTACGTCGGCGGCCGGCACGCCGGGGGACGCCGCAAGGACCGACCTCAGCAAGCGCTCGACGTGCTCGTCGGCGTTCTCCAGGAGTGGTTCGAACATGTGTTCTATTCTATTCTACTACGCAGGGAGCCGACAGAATTGAACCGCTATGCACAAGGCCTGGAAACTACGGACTCATGTATTGGCGCATGAGGGTGGTTACCCATCGCGGCTGGCGGACGTCGGTCGGCAGTAGCTCCACCATTACCGGTTTGAGGTCCAGTACGGGTGTGCCGTCCACGGCATCCAGGCCCCGCACGTGCAGTTCGCGGCCAGCGGCCCCGATGACCTCACACATCGTCACGCCGATGCGGTTCGGGCGGCGCGGCCCCCGATGGGCGAACACCCCGACCGCCGGCAGGTCCGACCGCCCTCGTGGTCGCAAGAGTCCTCGATAATCCGGCCGCTCCACCGCCCGGTCGAACAGGAACACGACCTCGACGTGGGAAAACTCCGACAGGCCCACGAGACAGTCGTCCCCGAAACGCTCGTCGATGACGATGATGCTCGTGACGGCGCCCCAGTTGTCGGTATTCGCAGGGTCGCTCCGACCCCCGACGACTGTGCCAAGGGGGACGACGGCGAAAGACATCAGGAACCTCTCTCTATTGGTGTGGAGCTCGGCGCTAGTCTTACGTCGTGAGTGACGGCGATCCCGGCGACCAGACGTGGGTGGCATTTGTCGACGCGATGCTGGCCTTGGGCCCGGTACACGAACGCCGGTCACGCTACGGCGACAAGCCCGCGTTGTACGTGCACTCGCGTGAGGTCGCCCATCGCGAGGGACCGGGACTCATCGACCTGCGACTCACCGCGGCGGCGTGGGGCAAGGTCAAGGCCAGCTTCGCCGCTGATGGGGCCATCGTGCGGACTCCTTCTCGTCGCGACTGGGTTGCGCTGCGCATCCAGTCCCCTGCTGACGTGCAGAGGCTGCGACCGCTCCTGAGCGCCGCCGTAGAGGGCAACCGCTGATCCAGCGTCGAGCGTCGGCCGAGGTCGTTTCGTCGCCGTACGCTGCCCAATCGTGACGAACTCCATCCGCACGTACGTCGAGGACCACGCCGAGGACCTCTACGCGGACCTCGACGCCTGGCTGCGCATCCCTAGCGTCGGCGCTGATCCGGACCGGGCGGCCGACGTACGCCGCAGCGCAGAGTGGCTGGCCGAGGCGCTACGGCGTACCGGCTTCCCGACGGTGGAGATCTGGGAGACCCGCGACGAGGACGGCAAACCAGGCCTCCCCGCGGTCTTCGCCGAGTGGCCCAGCGAGGACGCAGGCGTGCCGACGGTCGTGGTGTACGGCCACCACGACGTCCAGCCGGTCGACCCGGAGGAGCTCTGGACGACGCCGCCGTTCGAGCCGACGGTGCGCGGCGATGAGCTCTTCGCCCGCGGCGCGATCGACGACAAGGGCCAGGTCGCCTTCCACTTGCTCGGTCTCGCCGCCCACCTCGCGACCACCGGCCGGCAGACGCCGGCGGTGCATCTCAAGGTGCTGGTCGAGGGGGAGGAGGAGTCCGGCTCGCCGAACTTTCCGCGCCTGCTGGAACAGCATCGGGACCGTCTGAGCTGCGACGTGGTCGTGGTGAGCGACACCGGCGTCTATGGCCGGGAGACGCCGACCGTCTGTACCGGCATGCGCGGGCTCACCGACTGCCAGATCGACCTGCACGGCCCGGACACCGACCTGCACTCCGGCTCGTTCGGCGGCGCCGTGCCCAACCCGCTGCACGCCATGGCGGACCTGCTGGCCGGTCTGCATGACGAGCAGGGTCGGGTCACCCTGAACGGCTTCTACGACCGGGTGGTGGCCCTGACCGCCCAAGAGCGCGAGCTGTTCGCCCGGCTGCCGTACGACGAGAGCGGCTGGCTGCGCACCGCCGAGAGCCGGGCGAGCGCCGGCGAGGCCGGTTACAGCACGCTGGAACGGATCTGGGCACGGCCGACCGCGGAGGTCAACGGCATGTGGGGCGGCTACACCGGCCCGGGCCACAAGACCATCGTGCCGACCGACGCCCACGCCAAGGTCTCCTTCCGGCTGGTGGCGGACCAGGAGCCGGCCGACGTGCAGGCGGCGGTCCGGGCGTACGTCGAGCGGGCGGTGCCGGCCGGGATCACCGGCACCGTGCACTTCGAGGGTCCCGGCGTACGGCCGGTGCTGAGCCCGATCGACCACCCGGCGACCAGAGCCGTGGTCGCGGCGATGGAGCAGGCCTTCGATTCGGAGGTCCTGTTCATGCGGGAGGGCGGCAGCGGTCCGGAGGCCGACCTGGCCGAGGTCCTCGAAGCTCCGGTCGTCTTCCTCGGCGTCGGGCTGCCGGACGACCGGATCCACGCGCCGAACGAGCGGGTCGTGCTGTCGATGCTGCTCAAGGGGGCCGAGGCCGCCGCTCACCTGTGGGCCGGGCTGCCGGCCGCGCTCCGGCCGGCGTGACGGGACGACCGCCGGCGCTCAGCCGCAGCACGGTCGACCGGGCAGCGCACCGGCGTACCGACGACGAGTGGCTGGCGGCCGCCTGGGTGGACCCCGGGAGTCGGCTGCTGGTGGTCGAGGACGGCCGGGCAATGGTCGACGGCGACCGGCTCGTACTGGTCGCCACCTCGAGTGCGCCGGCGGGGGAGCGCTACTTCCTCGGGACCGAGAACGGTACGTCGTACTGGGCGGTGGCCGGCTCGCTGTCCGAAGGCGCGGACGCCCGGCCGGCCAACCTGCGGGAGGTCGGCGCTCGGCTCGACGACAGGGACGCCGGCCTGCTCACCCTCGCGGTCGGTCTGGCCAACTGGCACGCGACCCACCGCTGCTGCTCGCGGTGCGGCCGGCCGACGGAGCCCGTGCTAGGCGGCCACGTCCGCCGCTGCCCCGCCGACGGCAGCCAGCACTTTCCCCGTACGGACCCGGCGGTGATCATGCTGGTGCACGACGGCGGCGACCGGTGCGTGCTCGGGCGGGGACCGAGCTGGCCGGACCGGCGCTACAGCGTGCTGGCCGGCTTCGTGGAGCCGGGCGAGTCCGCCGAGCAGGCCGTGGCCCGCGAGGTGGCCGAGGAGGTCGGCCTGGCGCTGACCGACCTGCGCTACGCCGCCAGCCAGCCCTGGCCGTTCCCGTCCAGCCTGATGCTGGCCTTCACCGCACGCGCGACCAGCGAGACCCTGACGGTCGACGCCACGGAGCTGGCCGACGCCGGCTGGTACTCCCGGGACGAGATCCGCCAAGGGGAGGTCATCGGCCGGCTCGTACTGCCGTCGCCGGTCTCGATCGCCCGCCGGCTGATCGACGGCTGGCTTGCCGACGACGACGAGGGGAACCGGGAATGACCGAGGGCTACGTCGATTTTCGCGGGCACCGGACGTGGTACTCGGTGACCGGCGACCTGCAGGCCGAGCCGGCGCCCGTGGTGCTCTGTCACGGCGGCCCCGGCGCCACGTCGGACTACCTGACGCCGCTCGCCGGGCTCGCCAGTGACGGCCGCGCCGCGGTTCTCTACGACCAGCTCGGCAACGGCCGTTCGGACCACCTGCCCGACGAGGACCCGAGCTTCTGGACGGTCCAGCTGTTCAAGGACGAGCTGGTCGCACTCACCGAGTCGCTCGGCATCGCCGACCGTTACCACGTCCTGGGCCAGTCCTGGGGCGGCATGCTGGCGATGGAGCACGCCCTCACGCATCCGCCCGGGCTGAGCTCGATCGTCGTCGCCGACTCCCCGGCCTCCATCCCGCTGTGGGTCGCGGAGGCCAACCGGCTGCGGGCGGACCTGCCGCTCGACGTCCAGGAGACGCTGCGCCGGCACGAGCAGGCCGGTACGACCGACGATCCGGCGTACGAGCAGGCCTGCATGGCCTTCTACGAGCGGCACGTCTGCCGGGTGGTGCCGTTCCCCGACTTCGTCGCGCGCACCTTCGCCGCGATGGCCGAGGACCCGACGGTCTACGGCACGATGAACGGCCCGAGCGAGTTCCATGTCATCGGCACGATCAAGGACTGGGACATCACCGAGCGACTCGGCGAGATCGACGTGCCGGCGCTGCTGGTCTCAGGCCGGTACGACGAGGCGACGCCGGCGATCGTGGCGCAGATGAAGGACCGGATCCCCGGCAGCGAGTGGGTGCTCTTCGAGGAGTCGAGCCACATGCCGCACGTGGAGGAGCCCGGACGCTTCCTCGAGGTCGTCGGCGACTTCCTCCGCCGGCACGACTGACGCGAGCTCAGCCGGCGGCCGGTTCGAGCGCGAGGACGGCGTCGACCGCGACGTCGAAGAGCTCACGGCGGACCGCGCCGGCCGTCTGCCAGGACCGGTGGTCCCACTCTTGCGCGGCGAGACTGTCGCCGGCGTAGAGCACCTGCCCGAGCGGTACACCGCGGAAGTGCGCCACTGCGAACAGCGCCGCCGCCTCCATCTCGACGGTGAGGCAGCCCTTCGCCCGGCGGGCCGCGACCTTCGCCGGCGTCTCCCGGTACGGCGCGTCGGTGGTCCACGTGGTGCCACTGACGTAGGGCAGCCCGCGGGCCGCCAGTGCCGCCTGCACCGCGGCCACGCCGGCCGGGTCGGCGGCGACGAGCCTCGACGGCGGCAGGTAGTGGAAGCTGGTGCCCTCATCGCGCAGCGCCGCCGTCGGCACGACGGCATGGCCGAGCACTAGCTCCGGGACCAGCGCGCCGGCACCGCCGCAGACGACGACGGCGCGGCCGCCGAGCCCGATGGCCTCCTCGAGCAGGCCGGCCGCGAGCGGAGCGCCGACACCCGGCTGCAGGACGCCCACCCGCTCCCGGTAGCCGGCGAGCTCCCAGATCTCGTGCACGCCGTGCTCCCAATGTTGGCGCGCCACCGACCGGCCGCCGCGTTCGGCGACCACGGCGGAGGTCACGTCGGCGAAGAAGCACAGCACCAGCCGCGGCGGCACCTTCCCGTCGGGCCGCGGGCCGCCCGGCTCGATCATCGCCAGCCGCGCCGGGTCGAACTCGGTCAGCGGCACATCCGGCAACGAGGTCACCGGCCGCATTCTGCCCCGCCGCGCGACCGCCCGCCCCGCGCCGCCACCCCGCTAGATCACCCTGCAAGCGGGCTGTCACCGCCGCCAGCTGCGGGTCGCTTCCTGACCCGAGCGGCGATCCAGCAGGGCCGGCCGGGCCGGGTCGTCGAGCCGGACCACCAGGTCGGCCGTCTCGACCGGAGCGACCTCGGCGTCATACCGGTCGTACGCCGGCAACTCCCGCCGAGCGTCGGCTGCCGGCACCCGGCGCCGCCGGGCGGCCGGGGACAGCGCCAGGTGGATGGTGCTGTCGAAGCCCCAGGCGAGCTCCGGCCGGAGCAGGAACGGTCCGTCGAGCAGCAGCACGGCGTCAACCGGCGCCGACACCCGCGCGGCCCACATCGCCCGGTCCGCCACCGGGTCCCACAGCGCCCGCAGGTGCTCCCCGGTGCCGCCGTCCCCGAGCGGGCCGAGCACCTCCCGGCCGAGCGCGGAGACGTCGAACCACGAGTCGTAGAACGCGTCCGGGTCGTCCCGGCCGAGTTCGAAGCGCAACGAGGCCGGCCGCAGGAAGTCCCATGCCGACACGCGCAGCGCCGGGCGGCCCCTCGTCCGCAGCGGACCGACCAGGTCAGCAGCGAGAGCGGCGCCGCCGGCGACCCGCGGCCCGTCGACAGCCACCCGGAGTCGGCCGGCGCGGCCGTCCGCGGCCAGCACGTCGGCGAGTCGGTCGACCAGCGCCGAACGGCGCAGCGGCTCGGGCCGCACCGGCAGTGAACCTACGATCGGTCAGCGCCGTCCGGCGAGCTCGGGTGGGAGGGGCACGGCGGAGTCGCCCGCGGAGGCCACCACCTCGCGGGCCAGGTCGTGCACCCGCCGGCCGCGGGAGCGGGCAGCCCTGCGCAGCCGCTCGAAGGACGCCCGCGGGGCCAGCCGCTGGCGCTCGGCGAGTACGCCGATCGCCTGCTCGACCACCACCCGGGCGACGAGCGCATGCTCGAGCTGGGTTACCGACAGCCGCAGCTGGGCGACCTCGTCGAGATCACCCTGCGGCCGGGGGGGTCGGCCGCCGCCGTCGAGGTCTCCGGCCAGCAGGTCGGCGAGAACCATGGCGCTGGTCAGGTCGGTCGCCGCCGCGTCGGCCACCTGCCAGCCTTGCGGCGTGCGCCGGATGACGGTGGTGTCGCCGGGAGCCGGCTCAAGGTGGGCCGCGACGATTCCAGCCAGCTCGGTCAGCACGGCCAAGGTGTCGTCGCCGACCTCCACCTCACCCCGGTCGATGCCGCACAGGGTGCCCATGAGGTTGCCGCCGGCGTCCAGGATCGGCACTCCGACGTAGGAGCGGATACCGAGCTCCGCTCGGAAGGGGCAGGACCGGTAGCTGGGGTCGGACGCGGCATCGGACGTCGAGACCGGTCCGCCGGCGAGCATCAGGCCGCACATGGAGTCGGCGCGGGGCTCGCGCCGGCCCTCCGCCAGGCCCGCCCACTCGCCGTGCACGCGTTCGAAGGTGAAGCTGTCGGCGGTCAGGCCGCCGATGAAGACGACCTCCATGTCAAGCAGCGTCGCGGCCGCGGACAGCGCTGCGGCGATCGCCGGATGGGACAGGTCGCTGCTGGTCACGGATCCCTCTCCACGGAAGTCGCCTGGAGGATGCCAGACTTGTGCGAAGTTGAGAATCCGTCTGCGGGTCAGGCGTTTTGGCCGAGTCGGTCGACCACGTCGGCGAATGTCGGGTTCGTCAGCGCACCGCCGTCCGGGAACAGGACCGTGGGGACGGTCTGGTTCCCTCCGTTCACCGTCATGACCAGGTCGGCCGAGGCCTCGTCCACGGAGATGTCTACCTCGACGTAGCGCACCCCGGCGTCATCGAGCGCTCTCTTGAGCCGTACGCAGTAGCCGCACCATGGCGTGCTGAAGATCGTCAGGTCGCGGGTCAAGGCTGATCGTCCTCCGGCGGGCGCTGCGGCGTGGTCAGGGACGACAACGTCTGCCGGGCCGCGCTGCTTCCGTCCCACCCGGTTGGCAGGATGTCGGCCGTGGCGCCGGAGGAGATACTCGCAGCCCTGGATCCGGAGCAGCGGGCAGCCGCGCGCGCCGTGGCGGGCCCGGTCGCCATCCTGGCCGGCGCCGGCACCGGCAAGACCCGCGCGATCACCCACCGCATCGCCTACGCCGTCGCAACGGGCGCCGTGCCGGCCGGCCAGGTGCTGGCGGTCACCTTCACCGCCAGGGCGGCCGGTGAGATGCGCGGTCGGCTGCAGGAGCTCGGCGTCGACGGGGTGACCGCGCGGACCTTTCACGCGGCGGCGCTGCGCCAGCTCCGCTACTTCTGGCCCCAGGTGGTGGGCGGGGCGCTGCCCGAGCTCCTCGACCGCAAGCTGCCGGTGGTCGCGGCGGCCGTGGCTGCCTGTGGAGATCGGGCCAGCGGGCCGGAGCTGCGCGACGTCGCAGCGGAGATCGAGTGGGCCAAGGCGACCGTGGTCGGGCCCGAGGGCTACGAGCCCGCCGCCGTGCGCGCCGGCCGGCAACCGCCGCGGCCGCCGGCCCAGCTCGGCCGGGTCTATGCGGCGTACGAGGAGGTGAAGCGTGAGCGCGGGCTGCTCGACTTCGAGGACCTGCTGCTGCTCACCGCGGCCGCCCTCGAGGAGCATCCGCACGTGGCCACCGAGGTGCGGGCGCGCTACCGGCACCTGGTGGTGGACGAGTACCAGGACGTCAACCCACTGCAGCAACGGCTTCTGGACGCCTGGCTCGGCGACCGCAACGACCTCTGCGTGGTCGGTGACCCCAACCAGACGATCTACTCCTTCACCGGAGCGACGCCGGCGTACCTGCTGGACTTCCCGCGCCGGCACACCGGGGCAACCGTGGTGGAGCTGGTGCGCACCTACCGGTGCACCCCCCAGGTCGTCGGGCTGGCCAACGCGCTGCTGCGAGCCGGCCCGCGCGACGGCGCCCCGTTGCAGCTGGCCTCGCAGCGGCCAGCGGGTCCGGTGCCGGCCTATGCGGAGTTCGCGGACGAGGAGGCGGAGGCCGCCGAGATCGCCGGCCGGTGCGCCAAGCTGGTGGCCGAGGGCGTGCCGGCCCGTGAGATCGCCGTCCTCTACCGCATCAACGCCCAGTCCGAGGCCTACGAGGCGGCGCTGGCGGGCGCCGGCCTCGCCTATCTGGTCCGCGGCGGAGAGCGGTTCTTCGAGCGGCCCGAGGTGCGCACCGCGGTGCGGCTGTTGCGGGGCGCCGCCCGCTCGCCCGACGCGGAGGCGACGGAGGACCTCGTCGCCGAGGTCCGCCGGCTGCTCGCAGCGGCCGGCTGGGACAGCGCGCCGCCGGCCGGGACCGGAGCGGTGCGCGACCGGTGGGAGTCTCTGGCCGCGCTGGCCAGGCTGGCGGACGAGCTCGCCGCCGCCAGGCCGGCGGCCCGGCTGGCCGAGTTCGTCGCGGAGCTCGAGCAGCGGGCCGCCAGCCAGCACGCGCCGGCGGTGGAGGGGGTCACGCTGGCATCTCTGCATGCCGCCAAGGGCCTCGAGTGGGACGCGGTGTTCCTGGTGGGGCTGGTCGACGGCATGCTGCCGATCGTGCACGCCGACTCGCCCCAGGAGGTGCAGGAGGAGCGGCGACTGCTCTACGTCGGCATCACCCGCGCCCGGCGGCATCTGACCCTGTCCTGGTCGCGGGCGCGCTCGCCGGGTGGCCGGGCGAGCCGGCGCCCGAGCCGCTTTCTCGAGGGGCTGGCGCCGGCCGGCGTGGGCCAGCCTGGCCGCGGACCCCGCGGCGGTAGTGGTGCCGAACGGCGACCGACCGCCCGCTGCCGCGTCTGTGGTCGGCCCCTGCCCGCGGGGCCCGCCCGCAAGCTGGGGCGGTGCGAGGGCTGCCCGGCGGGGGTGGACGAGGCGCTGTTCGAGCAGCTCAAGGCCTGGCGGCGCGAGCGTGCCCACGAGGCGGCCCAGCCGGCGTACTGCGTGTTCACCGACGCGACCCTGACCGCGATCGCCGAGGTCCGCCCGACGTCCATCGACAAGCTGGCGGGGATCGCCGGCGTCGGGGCCCGCAAGCTGGAGCGGTACGGCGCCCAGGTGCTCGCGCTGGTGGCGGGCGAGCCGCAAGCCGGTCAGGACCCGCCGTAAATGCGATTGCGCCGGCGCCAGCGCTGGCCCTACTCTTCGGTCGGCGCCATGCGCGCCGTGTCGTCCCGCCCGAACACGTCCAGCCCGAGGAGGTGCCACTGATGCTGAACCCAACTATCGCGTCGGCGGCTGCCGGGGCTGGCTCGGCGGCACGACTGCGGGTCCGGCACACGGCGCCCGTCATGACGTGCTGCGACGGGACCCGTGTGTCCATTGGTCGTAGCGCTGCGCCGACGCTCGCCTTCCTGGCGGCCGACGTCGTCAGCAACATCCCGGGGCCATCCTGGAGCCCACCGGTCTAGCGATCGCTCGACCGGCGCCTCCAGGCCGTGGACCCCCATCCGGGATCCACGGCCTTTTTCGTTTCTTCGGACCGATCGCCCAAGGAGGTGGCAGCGATGTCGGACCGCGCGTTCGCCGAAGTCGAACGTGCCGGGCTCGTTCTCCCGTGTTGGGAGAGCGATCCAGAGCTCTTCTTCGCCGAGTCCCCGTCAGACGTGGAGCTCGCCAAGTCGCTCTGCGCCAGCTGCCCCGTGCGGCCGGCCTGTCTAGCCGGTGCGCTGGAACGCCGGGAGCCCTGGGGCGTCTGGGGCGGGGAGCTCCTCGTCGCCGGAGTGGTCGTTCCCCGCAAGCGGCCCCGCGGCCGGCCGCGGAAGGAGGTAGCCGCATGACCCGCGACGACGTCGCACCCACCTGTCTGACCAACGATCGACCGAGAAGGAGTAGGACCATGTTGCTTCTGCATGAGGAGCTGGCGCGGGCCCGAATACGCGACCGCCGGTTGGCGGCCGAGCTACGTTCCCGCCAGCTCGCTGTGGCCCGACGGCGTCCCCGCCGGCCGCGAGCTGCGGTGCTGCGAGCACGCCTCGCGCCCCGACTGGCGTCCTGATGGCCCTACCGTTGCCCCGGCGCCCGTTCTCGGGCCCGGGGCAGCGGTCGCCCGGGCCGCCGGGGAGATCAGCGGGGCTTGCGCGACCGCGGCCGCGGTGTCAGCACGGTGTCGTCGGGCGGCGGTTCGACGACCGCCGTCTGCTCGGGGGTCGGCACTCGCGCGGGTGCCGACACCCGCCGGCGCGGGGTGCGCCGTGGCGGGATCTCGGCGAAACCAGGCACCCACTGCTCCATCTCGGCCCGAAACGGCCCCTCGCTGCCCAGCTGGCAGAGCACCCCGAGGCCACCCAGGGTCACCCGGTGGATGAGCAGGTACGCCGGCGGCAGGTTGAGCTGGCGGCCCAGCGCGGCGGCCGGCGAGCGGGGATCCGCGATGCGCGCGGCCTGGGTGCGCAGCCAGGCTCGGCTGAAGCGGAAGGTCTCGCGGCGGACGGGGTCGAGCAGCGGCGCCAGGTAGTCCAGGGTTGCCCGGGCATCGACCTCGACGGCGGGCTTCAGGAAGCCTTCCCTGCGCAGCCCGGCCAGTACGGCGTCGGCGTCGCCGGCCAGCGCCACCCGGCACACCTCACCGATCGGGGTGGGCAGCCCGCCGGGGAGCCGGTTCACCGCGCCGTAGTCGAGGACGCCGAGCCGCCCGTCGGCGGTGAGCCGGTAGTTACCGGGATGGGGGTCGGCGTGCAGCATCCCGGCCCGCGTGGGCCCGGAGAACAGGAACCGGATCAGCAGCAGACCGGCCCGGTCCCGCTCCGGCTGACCGCCGGAGGCGATCACGGCCGACAGTGGTGTCCCCTCGATCCACTCGCTGACCAGCAGCCGCTCGGAGAAGGCGACGACCTTCGGGACGACGATGTCCGCGTCGCCGTCGTACGCCGTGGCGAACACCGACTGAGCAGCGGCCTCGAGCCGGTAGTCGAGCTCCTCGGCGACCCGCTCGCGCAGCTCCACCAGCAGTGGCTTGATGTCGAGGCCGGGGGTCACCGCCGAGAAGAGCCGCGCCAGCCGGGCCAGCTGGGTGAAGTCGGAGAGCAGGGCCGGCCCGGCGCCCGGGTACTGCACCTTGACCGCCACCGGCCGGCCGTCCGCCCAGACCGCACGGTGCACCTGTCCGATCGAGGCGGCGGCGGCCGGCTGGTCGTCGAAGGTGGCGAACGAGGAGCGCCAGTCGGCGCCGAGCTCCCGCCTCAGGACGCCGTGCACGGCGGCCGCCGGTAGCGGCGGGGCGGCCTCTTGCAGCTTGGTGAGCGCCACCCGGTAGGGCGCCGCGAGCTCGTCGGGCAGGGCCGCCTCGAACACCGAGAGCGCCTGCCCGAGCTTCATCGCCCCGCCCTTGAGCTCGCCGAGCACCTTGAAGATCTGCTCGGCGGTGCGGGCCTGGAGCTCGCTGGCGACCAGCTCGGCCGGCCGCCCGCCCAGCCGTCTGCCCAGCCCGAGGGTGGCCCGACCAGCGACGCCGAGCGGTAGCGACGCCAGCTTGGCGCTGCGCGAGATCGCCCAGCGCGGAATGTCGCTCACCCGTCCATGATGCCGCCCCCCGTCGTTCGCGGCGTCCCGAGCCGCCCGCGCGTCACCCGGCCTGCCGCCAAGAGCACCCGCAGGCGGGATGCGGTGCCCACCCGCGACGCCGCAGCCGCCAGTCCGAAAGCGACAGCTCCAGGGTGCCGTTCACAGTGGCCGGCGAGCCCTCGTCCAGCAGCGCCAGCACCTGCCCGGCGGCGACCGCGGCCGTGGCGGCGGTCAGCACGGTGGCACCGGCCTGGGCGCCGCCGGTGCCGCCGTCGGCAAGCTGCGCGCAGAGCAGCGGCCACGCCGCGTCGCGGTCGGCCCGACTGAGATCCAGACAGCGCAGGCAGGCGGTCCGGCCGGGGAGGACCAGAGGTCCCACCACCCCGGTGAGCTCCCGTAGGCCGGCCGCGAGGTGGGGCACGCCCGCCTGCAGCAGCTGCAGCCGCCGGCCGGGGTCGCCGCCGGCCGACCCGACCAGGACCACGGCGTCGGGGCGGCCGCCCGCCGGCAATGGCCCGCAGCGTGTCGTCGGTGAGGTTCGGCGTACCGCTGCGCTCACCGCCTCGGCCGCCGGTGCGCCGACGTCGGACAGCGCCCAGCCGCCCGGCACGGTGTCGGCGGCGCTCACCGCGCCCACGGTCTCCACCCCCACGTGCCCGATGCCGGATGCGGCCAGCAGAGTGGCCAGCGGTACGCCGATCCGACCGCCGCCGACGACCCACACCGCGGCACCGCGCCGGCGGTGCAAGACGTCGAGCGCGGCGCCCGGGCCGGGCCGAAGCAGGGACGCGGCAGCGAGGTCGGGCGCCAGCCGCTCCCGCTCCGCACGCTGGAGCGCGGCCAACGGGCCGGGGTCGGCTGCGGCGTCGTCGAGCGCCCCCGCGCCCGCCAGCAGGTCGAGCAAGGCGGCGGCGGAGTCGGGATGAACGCCGGCCGCAGCGGCCCCGGCGAGCACGCCGGCCCGGTCGTTGCTGCCGTCGAGCAGGAGGAGCACGGTGGCGGCCGCGCCGTCGACGCCGGCCAGGACCACGGCCCGCTCCGGGTCGACCCCGAGCTGCACCGTGGCGGCGTCGCGCCAGAGCCGGCGCAGGGCGGGCTTGAGCATCGGGCGCACCGCAACCTCCAGCCTCGGGCTGCCGGCCGCATGCACCGCGCCGGCCGTTCCGTCGGCTCAGCGTGGCAGCAGCAGCACCCCTGGTGGCCGCTCCTCCACAGCTCGGGCGGCCGGCGTACGGCCGTCCACACCCCCGGACGCGAACGGGGCGGCTGCCGCGATGCGGCGCCGCCCCGGTCGAAGACTGTGGATCAGGCCTTACCGAGGATCCGGTTCATCTTGGTGCCGCAGACCGGGCAGGTGCCCTGCGCCATCCGTCGGCCGGACTCGCTGACCTTGACTTCCCCGTCGAAGTCGCGCTTCTCCTTGCACTTCACGCAGTAGCCGTTGTAGCTCTCGGCCACGAGCTCCTCCTTAATGGATCGGGACGACCTCTGCCCACCGGTGGTGGCCAGGCACCCGGGCGCTCACCCTACGGCACACCTAGGGCGCGTCCGGGCAGCCGCTGCCGATCGACCGCGCTAGCCTCCGCCACTCGGAGGGAGGCGCAGATGAGCGTGCCGCTGCGGCTGGAGGTTCGGGCAGAGGGCGTGGTGCTGGTGACCCTCGACCTGCCCGACCGGCGCAACGCGATGACCGCCGAGCTGACCGCCGCATGGGCGGCCGTTGTAGAGACCCTGCGCCAGGACGCGGCGGTGCGCTGCGTCGTCGTCACCGGGGCCGGATCGGCGTTCTGCGCCGGCGGCGACCTGGGCTGGATCGCCGAGTCGCCGGAGCGCTCCGTCGCCGAGCTGCGCGAGCGGATGCTGCCCTTCTACCGCTCGTGGCTGTCGATCCTCGCCCTCGAGGTTCCCGTGCTCGCCGCGGTGAACGGGCCGGCGATCGGGGCGGGGCTGTGTCTGGCGCTGGCCTGCGACCTGCGCTACGCCGGGGAGCGGGCCCGGTTCGCCGCCCCGTTCTCGGCACTGGGGATGCATCCCGGGATGGCCGCCACCTGGCTGCTGCCGGAGGCGGTCGGTCTGGGGATGGCCCGCGAGCTGCTCTTCACCGGCCGCACGGTCGACGCCGTCGAGGCCTTCCAGATCGGGCTGGTGCACCGGGTCTTCCCCGACGACCGGCTGCTCGAGGAGGTGATCGCGGTGGCCACCACGATCGCGGCCCAGGCGCCGGTGGCGCTGCGGCTGACCAAGGTGGCGCTCGCTCGCGGCGGGCACCCGAGCCTCGAGGACGCGCTGGCGTGGGAGGCGCTGGCTCAGCCGGTCACGATGGTCACAGCCGACCTGCGCGAGGGGCTGGCGGCACAGGCGGAGCGGCGGCCGGCCCGCTTCACCGGCGCCTGAGCCGCACCGCGAGCCGGGAGCAGTCCGAAGCCCCCGGATCCCCGTTCGGTCGCTCGCCTTCCCCTTGCGAGCGACCTCCCGGGTCGCCGGGGGCTTCGTCGTGGGCGACGCTACGGCGGCTCGGCGAGCGCCGTCAATGCCGGAGATCGCCCCCTGTGGACCGCTCTGTTGACGCGGTGTGTGCCGGTCGCGGCCGGCCTGTGGATGGCGTTGGGACGCCGATGTGGACAGCGCACCCGCCAGTGCAGGACGGTCCGGCTGACCAGCAGGCCGGCACCGGCGCGGCTGTGGACAACACAAAACTCGACCTCGTCTTCGAACCCCTACGGCGCCTCGCCGCGCTCCCCGTTCTCGTCCTCGGGACCGGAGTCCGGCAGCGCGGAGAGGTCGAGCGGAACCGTCGTACCGAAAGCGGCCGGGTCGTCGAGGTCGTCGGCCGTGGGCAGCAGGTCGGGATGAGCCCAGACCGCGTCGCGGCCGCCGCTCCCGCGAGTCTCGAGCAGGGAGCGCCACAGTGCGGCGGCGTCGCGCAGTCGGCGCGGTCGCAGCTCCAAGCCGACGAGGGTGGCGAAGGTCTGCTCCGCCGGACCGCCGCTCGCCCGCCGCCGCCGCACGGTCTCCCGCAGCGCCGCGGCGTTCGGCAACGAGCCGGCGGCGGCCGAGGCGACCACCTCGTCGACCCACCCCTCGACCAGCGCCAGCGCGGTCTCCAGCCGGCCCAGCGCCACCCGCTGCTCGTCGGTCTGCTCCGGCTCGAACATCCCCCCGGCCAGCGCTCGCTGCAGTGACTCCGGGTCGGACGGGTCCACGTCGGACATGATCGACTGCAGCGCGTTACCGTCGATGGTGATCCCGCGGGCGAAGCCGTGGACCAGCTCGACCAGGTGCCCGCGCAGCCAGTGGACGTGTCCGAACAACCGGTGGTGCGCCGCCTCCCGCAGCGCCAGGAACAGCCGCACCTCGTCGGCGGGAACCTCCAGCCCGGCGCCGTACGCCGTGACGTTGGCGGGCAGCAGCGCTGCCCGGCCGGCCGGGCCGAGCGGCAGGCCGATGTCGGTGGAGCTGACCACCTCGGCGGCCAGGCTGCCGATGGCCGAACCGACCTGTCCGCCGAACATCATGCCGCCGACCTGGCGCATCACCCCGCCCAGCGGCCCCGCTAGGGCGGCCATCTCCTCGGGCAGCGCGCCGCTCATCGCGTCGACGACCTTGGCGGCCACCGGGTCGCACAGCTCTGTCCACATCGGCAGGGTGGCCTCCACCCAGCGCCGCCGGCTCCACGCCTCGGCGGCCGAGATCCCCGAGGGCAGCGCGGTCACCGGGTCGAGCCAGAGGTCGGCCAGCCGAACCGCCTCGGCCACCTCCGCCGACTCCGCCGCCGTCGTACCCGGGTCAGCCGCACCCGCCGAGGTCAGCGCGGTCTGCCGGGCCAGATCCCAGTTGACCGGTCCGCCGGAGTAGGACATCAGGTCGGCGAACTGGTGCAGCGCCGCCCCCAGGTCGGCCGGGTTCGCGCCGGCGCCGAACAGGCCGGCGAAGGGGTCGGTGCCGCCGGTCGGCCGGTCGCCCTCGTCGTCGCCGGGCGGCCCGAAGCCGAACGGCAGGTTGCTCACCGCGAGCCCTACTGGCCGGCCGGCCGGCGATGCGAGTCCATGCCGGCCACCGTAGCCGGGCGCCCTACAGTCGCCCTCGTGACCCTCCTGCGCCTGGTCGCCATCCGGGCGGACGCACTCTCCGTCGAGGAGGTGCTGGCCGCCGTGGCCGACGATCGGGCCGGCGGTACGGCGGTCTTCATCGGCACCGTGCGCGACCGCGACGGCGACCGCTCCGTCGTCCGGCTCGACTACAGCGCGCATCCCCGAGCCGAAGACGCAATCCGGAAGGTGGCGCTCGCTGTGGCGGCGGACTTCCCGGCGGTCGCGCTGGCGGCTGTGCACCGGGTGGGTGAGCTCTCGGTCGGTGACCTTGCGGTGATCGTGGCGGCGTCCTGTCCGCACCGGGGGGAGGCCTTTGCCGCGGCAAGGCGCCTGATCGACGAGGTCAAGGCCACGGTGCCGATCTGGAAGCACCAGGTCTTCGCCGACGGCGGTGAGGAATGGGTGGGCATGCCGTAGGACGGCTTACAGTGATAGGTCCGGTCGTCGAGCTCGAGGCAGACACTCATGTCCGCAGTCGCCTGGTGGATCGTGCCAGCGGTCGCCACCCTCGCCGCGATCGCATGGACCCGCTGGGCCGCCCGGCCACGGCGGCCGGAGGGCGTGACCGAGTCGGTGGAGAACTACCGCAAGCTGCAGGCCGCGATGGCACGGCCTGCCACCCGGCCACCGGCCAAACGGCCGCGGAAGCGGCCCGCGTCCTGAGACCGTGCCGCGGGCGGTCCCGTACCCTCGTGAGTCGTGTCCCGGCGCGTCACCACCCTGGTCGTGGCCAGCGTGCTGGCTCTGGTGCTGGCCGTCGCCGGCGCTGCCATGCGGGTGCCCTACGTGGCCCTGGGACCGGGGCCGGTCACCGACACGTTGGGCAAGCGGTCTGACGGCGTACCGCTGATTTCGATCACCGGGCGGCAGACCTATCCGACGAGCGGTCACCTGGACCTCACCACGGTGTCGGTCGCCGGCGGTCCGCCAGACCCGATCAACCTGGCCACCGCCCTGCGGGGATGGCTGGACCGCAGCGTCGCCGTCGTACCGCAGGAGCTCGTCTACCCGCCGCGGGAGAGCTCCAAGGAGATCGAGCAGCAGAACACCCAGGACATGCTCGACTCCCAGCAGAGCGCGACCACGGCGGCGCTGCGGGCGCTGTCGATCCCGGTGGCGACGACGGTGGCGGTCCGGTCGGTGAGCAAGGGCAAGCCGGCGGACGGTCTGCTGAAGCCCGAGGACGTGATCCGTTCCATCGACGGTACGGCGGTGAGCTCGACCGAGGTGCTGCGGAAGCTGATCTCGCGCGGCCCGGCGGGCACTGCGCTGCGGCTGGACGTGGTGCGGGCCGGGCGACCGCTCACTGTCGCGGTGCGCACTGTCGCCGACCCGGGCGACGGACGTCCCCTGATCGGCATCGAGCCGATGGTGCGGCACGTCTACCCGTTCAAGATTGCATTCGGGCTGCGTGACGTCGGCGGCCCCAGTGCCGGGCTGATGTTCGCCCTCGGCATCGTCGACAAGCTCACTCCCGGCCCGCTCACCGGCGGCACATTCGTCGCCGGGACCGGTGAGATCTCCGACGACGGCACCGTGGGTCCCATCGGCGGCATCCAGCAGAAGATCGTCGCCGCCCGGCGGGCCGGGGCCACGATCTTCCTCACCCCGGCCGAGAACTGTGCCGCCGCCGCGAAGACCCGCCCGGCCGGCCTTCGCCTGGTCAAGGTCGGCAAGCTCGCGGATGCGTTGACCAGCCTGCAGGCGCTCACCAGCGGCGCAACCGGCGTACCGGCCTGCTGACCTGCACTCCACCCAGCGTGGCCGCCAGCGCCGCCGTGAGGTTGGGGGCCAGGTCCGGTCCGGTCAGCAGGTCGTCGGGCGGTTGGTCTGGCAGCGCCTCCTGCTCCATCGGGATGAGAGCGGCCGCGCCGCCACATGAGTCTCGATCCCGGCGAGAACTGTCGCGAGCTCGGTCATCGTTTCAGTGTCGCGGCGCAGCGCGGCCGGGAACCAGCGGCCCGGCCGGTAAGTTGCCGGGGGAGCGACCTACGTCGTCCGAGTCCGACCCCGAGGTGGCCGTGAGCTTCCGGACCCCTACCACGCCCGGCCTTCCCCGACTGCCCCGCCGTCCCCGGCTGGTCGCCCCCGTCGTCGGCGCGCTGGTCGCTCTCCTCCTGGTCCTCGGTGTCCTCACCTCGGTCTACACCGACCTGCTGTGGTTCCGTTCGGTCGACTACTCCTCGGTGTTCGCGACCCGGCTGCGGACCCAGCTGCTGCTGTTCGTCCTGTTCGGGCTGCTGCTGGCCGTGCTGGTCGGGGCCAACATGGCGATCGCCTACCGGCTGCGGCCGCCGTTTCGGCCGCTCTCGCTCGAGCAGCAGAACCTCGAGCGGTACCGGGTGGCGGTGGAGCCCTATCTGACCCCGCTGCTGTTCATCAGCGCCGGGGTGCTCGGCGTACTCGGGGGCATGTCGGCCGCCGGTCGGTGGCGGACCTGGCTGCTGTGGCGCAACGCCGTACCGTTCGGCCAGCGCGACGCGCAGTTTCACCGCGACATCAGCTACTTCGCCTTCACCTACCCCTTTCAGCGCTTTCTGCTCGGCTTCCTGTTCTTCGCTCTGATCGTGTCCCTGCTCGCCGCCGCCGCCGTGCACTATCTGTTCGGTGGCTTGCGGCTGCAGACGCCCGGCGACCGGGTGAGCTCGGCCGCACAGGCGCACCTGTCGGTACTGATGGGCCTGTTCGTCCTGCTCAAGGCGGTTGCCTACTACCTCGACCGGTTCGGGTTGGCGTTCTCTCCGCGGGGCGTGGTCACTGGGCCGTCCTACACCGACGTCAATGCCGTGCTCCCGGCCAAGACGATCCTGGTCTTCGTCGCCGTGATCTGCGCGGGCCTGTTCTTCGTCACGTTGTTCTCCAACCGCGGGTTGTGGCCTGCGGTCGGGCTCGGGCTGATGGTGCTGCTCGCCGTACTCATCGGGGGGGTGTATCCCGCGATCATCCAACGCTTCCAGGTGGCGCCCAGCGAGGCGAACAAGGAGGCGCCCTACATCGCCCGCAACATCGACGCCACCCGCAAGGCCTACTCACTCGACCGGGTCGAGCAGCGTCCGTATGCCGGGGTGGCGACCGGCGACCTCGGGAAGCTGCGGGCCGACCAGAAGACGCTGCCGAACATCCGGCTGCTAGACCCCAACGAGCTGCAGCAGACCTTCCAGAGCCTGCAGAGCCTGAAGACCTTCTACACCTTCGCCGACACCCTCGACATCGACCGGTACACCATCGGCGGCCGCCAGACCGACCAGGTGGTCGCGGTGCGGGAGCTGAACCCCGGTGGGCTGCCGACGGACAACTGGATCAACCGGCACCTGGTCTACACGCACGGCTACGGCTTCGTCGCTGCGCCCGGCACACAGGTCGATGTCGAGGGGCGACCGAAGTTCTCGGCCTTGAACCTGCCGCAGCAGGGGGCCATCGAGGTGACGCAACCGCGGATCTACTTCGGGGAGAGCTCGCCGACGTACTCGGTGGTCGGTGCACCCTCCGGCGCACCGCCGGGGGAGCTGGACTACCCGGGTAGTGGCACCGACACGGACGAGCAGGTAAGGAACAGCTACGACGGCAAGGGCGGCGTGGCGATGGGGTCCGGCTTCCGCCGACTGCTCTACGCCTTCCACTTCCGCGAGAAGAACCTGTTGCTCTCCAACGGCGTCAACAGCGCGTCGCGCATTCTTTACGTCCGAAACCCGCGCGAGCGGGTGCAGAAGGTCGCGCCCTACCTCAAGCTCGACGGCGACCCGTACCCGGCGGTGGTGGACGGCCGGATCCTGTGGATTCTCGACGGCTACACCACCAGCGACGGCTACCCGTACTCCCAGCGGTCGAGCCTCGGGGAGCTGACGCAGGACACCACCGTGACGACCTCGGAGGCGGTGGTGGCTCAGCCGCGGGACCAGGTCAACTACATCCGCAACTCGGTCAAGGCAACCGTGGACGCCTACGACGGCACCGTGAGCCTCTACGCCTGGGACGACAAGGACCCGGTGCTGCGGACCTGGATGCGGGCATTCCCGGGAACCTTGAAGCCCAAGTCCGACATCGGCCCGGATCTCGAGGCGCACCTGCGCTACCCCGAGGACCTGTTCAAGGTCCAGCGCGAGCTGCTGACCCGCTACCACGTGGCTCGGCCGCTGGACTTCTACAACGGCACCGACTTCTGGAAGGTCCCACCGGACCCGACCCGCAAGGGGACATCGATCAGCCAGCCGCCGTACTACCTCACCGTGGCGGTGCCGGGCAGTGACCGGGCCAGCTTCTCGCTGACCTCGCCGCTGGTGGCCAAGAACCGGCCCAACCTGACGGCGTTCCTGGCGGTCAACAGCGACCCGGGCGCCGACTACGGCAAGATGACCCTGCTTGAGCTGCCCCGCAACGTGCAGGTCAACGGCCCCGGACAGGTGGCCAACAACTTCGAGTCCGACACCGACGCCTCCAAGGAGCTCACTCTCTTCCGGGGCGGCGGGTCCAAGACCGTCGAGGCCAACCTGCTGACCCTGCCGGTCGGAAACGCGCTGCTGTACGTCCAGCCGATCTACGTCCAGGCCTCCGGCGGCGAGAGCTACCCCACGCTCAAGCGAGTCTTCGTCGCCTTCGGTGACAACCCCAAGGTCGGGTTCGCGCCGACCTTGAGTGGGGCCCTCGACCAGGTCTTCGGTGTGACCGGACCCACCACGCCGCCGCCGGGCAACGGCACCCCGCCGCCGACCGGCACCGGCGGCAACGCCGCCCTGCGACAGGCGATCGCCGACGCCAACGCCGCGTTCGTAGCCGGCCAGGAGGCGCTCAAGACCGGGAACTTCGCGGCGTACGGTGCTGCCCAGGCCCGGCTGAAGGAGGCCTTGGCGCGGGCCGCTGCCGCCAGCGGATCCAGCGGCGGGGCGTCGCCCTCCCCGTCGCCGGCGGCGTCGCCGTCTCCATAGCGGCGTAGTTGCCGCTGGGCGGCCGCCGGCGTACAGTCCAAGAGCCGACGCGGGGTGGAGCAGCTCGGTAGCTCGCTGGGCTCATAACCCAGAGGTCGCAGGTTCAAATCCTGCCCCCGCTACCAACGTAAGTGCAGGTCAGGGTCTTGATCAACGGTCAAGGCCCTGATTGCTTTCTAGATCATTCCAGATTCATTCCAGAAAGCTTGAGACTCGCGGGCCTGCGTCCAAAGAGCCATCTGGCAGGCGATGGCACTGGCAGGTGGCGACTCCGACGTACTCGAACCCTTGATCTGGATCAACGACTCGCTGCCGCCCCGGTCGAAGCCTTTAGAGGGCGTTCAGACGTGGTTGCAGAAGCATCTGGGCACGTGCGGGCGCCGCCGTACCGAGGGCCGCGACCTGAAGCGACAACCGCAAGAACCGTAGACGCGGCCCTCTCGGACGCGGCCTTCTCGTGCGCTTCGCGGGGGCGGGATCCGTTTCGGGACAGTCGGCCGGGTGTCTCCCTACTTTGTGTCGTCAGCGGACGTGCGGGGCCAGGCAAATTCTTCAAGTCCTGCGTAGCGCGAGCCGCAGGGCGAGCACGACCGTCGACCACAGCACCATCTGGCTGCCGACAGCCGGCACAGCGGTGGCGAGGTGCCCGTCGTAGGCAGCCCGGACGGCGCGGTCGAGCGGCGGCACCAGTGCGGCGACCGCGGTGCTGCGCGACAGCCCGACGACGGCGACGAGCACCGGTGCCGCGACGAGTACGACGACGGCACCACCGCCGGTGCCAGCCACGGCGCGGGCCGCCAGAGCACCGATGGCGACGGCTGCGAGCGCGGTGGCCAGCGCGAGCATCAGCCCGGCGAGCGCGTCCCGGGCCGGTACCCCGGCCTCATCGACGTGCAGCAGCGAGGTCGCCGCGGCCGCCACGGCGAGCGGCGCGGCGACCGCGTAGGCGGCCAGCAGGCCGGCGAGGACACCCCGGACCGGTCCGCCGACCGCCAGGGCGCTCAGTCGCACCTGCTCGTCGGGCTCGGCGTCGAGGACCTGACGGGCCGCCCAGGCCAGCACTGGCAGGGCGAGCGCGACCGCCGTGACCACGCAGACCGCAGCCGGTGCCCCGCCGCCGGCGAGGCCGATCAGTTCTATCGCCGCCAACCCGACCAGCGGAGCCAGCAGGTGCCGGCCGACCAGCGCGGCGCGCAGCCGGAAGCGCGCCAGCGCGAGGACCCTCACCGCACCCGGGGGCTCAGCCCGCGGCCGCGCAGCAGGTCCAGTAGTTCCGGGGCTTCCGCGGCCGGCAGCTCGACCTCGACCACGGTGCGCTCGGCGGGCGCGACCGGCTCTTCCACGACGGTGCCGCCGGCCACGTGCCAGCGCCGGTGCGGCGACAGTGCGGCGGCCTGCTGCTGATGGTCGGTGACCACGACCCGGCCGCCGTCCCGCAGCACCTCGGCGACTAGGCCGGGCACGGCGGAGCGGGCCTCGGCGTCCAGACCGGACCACGGCTCGTCGAGCACGAGCAGCTCTGGGCGTACGAGCAGCGCTTGTGCCAACCCGACCTTCTGCGCGCTGCCTCTGGACAGCTCGGGCAGCGGGACGGCGAGCAGGTCGCCCAGATGCAGCCGTTGCACCTCCCGCTTCACCGCCTGCCTGGCGCCGCCGGCGTCCAGGCCGCGGATGCGGGCCTGCGCCAGCAGGTAGGCCCCGGCGGGAAACGGCTGCCCGCCCGGGAACCGCTCCGGCGCCCAGCCGACGATCTCCGGCCGCGCGATTACCACCCCCGCCGCTGGCGGCAACACCCCGGCGAGTACCCGCAGCAGGGACGACTTGCCGGCGCCGTTTCGCCCGGTGACCTCGACCAGCGACGCGGCAGGCAGATTCAGCGAGACCTCCCGGAGCACCCACGGGGCACGCCGGCCGTAGCGGACACCGACAGCGGACAACTGCACCGGGCAATCCTGCCGGGCCGGGCCGTCTACGGGGACCGCGCCGGGCGGGTCAGACCGTCCGGTCGTCCATCGACCTGTGAGACGCCACGGGGGCTCGCCGCGTTGTTAGTGGCAGGATTGGCGCCTGGAGAGTTGGGGCGCGACGCTCTACGGCGACCCGTGCCGGGGAGTGCGGCTACGACTGGTCCATCAGTCCGAGGCAGGCGCTAGTGCTGGTCGCTGGGATCCCGGCGCGCTGCGCCGAGATGCTCTCCGGGACGGACGGATTGCAGCGGCATCCTGCCGCTCGTTCACGACATAGACGAGGTGCAGCGGCAGCTTCCACTCGAGCAACAGCCGGATCTCCTTCAGCCCGGCCTCGCCCAGGTCGTGGAACTCGATCACCTGGCCGCAGCGGGCGCTTCAGTGACCTGGCGTCTCGGATCACGGGAGCTCAGGCTCTGATGCGCTTCGTCTCATGGGCCCACATGGCGATCTCGACTCGGTTCCTCGTGCCGAGCTTGTTCATGAGGCTCGTGAGGTGGGTCTTGACGGTGCTAAGACTGATGTGGAGTTCGTTGGCGATCTCGGCGTTGGTCAGGCCCCGAGCGACGGTTACCAAGACCTCCTCCTCCCGCGCGGTGAGGGGTTCGATCGGCTGGGCCGGCGGCTGGCTGGTGCCTACGTCCGCGAACGCAGCCAGCAGGCGCACCGTGACGCTCGGAGCGATCAGTGCTTCACCGTTGGCGGCCGCATGGATCGCCTGGGTGAGCAGCTCAGGTCCCGCGTCCTTGAGGAGGAATCCGCGGGCGCCCGCCTTGAGCGCGCCGTGGACGTACTCGTCGAGGTCGAACGTCGTGATGACCACCACGGCGAGCGGGTCCTCGACGTCCGGCCCGGCCAGCGCGCGCGTCGCCTCGAGCCCGTTGAGCTCGGGCATGCGGATGTCGATCAGGCACACGTCGGGACGCAGCTCGCGAGCGAGGGAGACGGCTTCCCGGCCATTGCGCGCCTCGCCGACTACGTCGATGTCGGGCTGGGCATCGAGGATCATCCGCAGCCCGGTCCGGACGAGCTCCTGGTCGTCGGCGACGAGTACGCGGATGCTCATCGGCTCGGCCCAGCCCGAGGAAGCACCGCATCGACCACCCAGCCATGGCCGGGCCTGGGGCCGGCCTCGAGGGTCCCACCGAGGAGGGCCGCCCGCTCCGTCATCCCGACGACGCCGTAGCCGGAAGCGACGCCGGACGCGTGCACCGCATCGCCATCGTCGCTAACCGTCAGCCGTACGGCGTCCTCGTCTCCGACGACCTGTACGTCGATCCGGGTGGCGTTGCGTGCGTGCCGCAGCGCGTTCGTCACCGATTCCTGGGCGATGCGGTATGTGGCTGACCCGACCGCCGGACTGAGCTCGTGGAAGTCGCCCGTGAGGCGCACCTGCACCCGTGGCTCGTCGTCCACGCTCCGCGCGAGCCGCTCGATGTCGGCAAAGCTGTTCTGCAGGGCCAGGTCGGCATCCTCGCGATCGCGGAGTGCGCCCACCATGGCCCGCATCTCGGCGAGGGTACGGGAGCCTTCCTCCTCGATGACCTTCAGCGCATCGATCGCCGCCACCGGTTCCGACGTAGCGACCA